>Ga0307472_100000031_pt1 | contig 38794 bp, 52 predicted proteins | sample atmos_gasesAM5C__2_FD_204582 | JGI IMG/M metagenome (GOLD analysis project Ga0307472, IMG submission 204582) | Hardwood forest soil microbial communities from Morgan-Monroe State Forest, Indiana, United States - atmos_gasesAM5C_05 | ecosystem: Environmental > Terrestrial > Soil > Temperate...
CAACGAGCCGATGTACGTGCAGGCCGTCCTGGGCGGCGCGGTCGTGACCACGGGCGAGATGAAGGCGACGATCGTGCCGTACGGGCGGCTGCGCGGCGACGGCCCGCTCATGATCGGGCGCCGGGCGCCGTTGCGTCTCTACGCCCAGATCAGCATTGCCTCTCTCCCTGACGGTGGCGGTCCCATGGTGCCGTACCGGTCTCTCGAGCTGGCCGCCGGCGCGTACCGTGAGCTGGGCCACATGAACATGTTGTCGCAATACATCACGACGAACGTCTTCCTCGAGGCCGGCTTCAGCTCCCGCCTACCGCGAAAGGTGCCGCCCCTCGTCCGCTATCCACGGCACTACCTGGTCGGGGTGCGTTTCCAGGAGAACGTGTCCGGCGGCTATTTCTCGCTCGGCTACGGCCGGCATGAGGCGGTAGGGGACAGCTACGGCGGCGAGGTTGTGATGTCGGGCGCGGTGCCGGTCCTGGGCAGCAACGACATCGTGATGGTGGGTGCTGACGCGATGTTGTCCGTCGGCCGTACGTACGGCGGGATCCAACGCAACATCATTCGCTTCAGCGTAGGCGTCAACGCGATCCGGGTTCTCGATCTCCTGAGTCAGTAGCTATGGGTATTCGTGCGCCCGAGAACGGGCTTCAGCGGTTCGAGCTCAGGCCGGGGGTGGCTGGGTTCCCGCCGTGGTCTGGGCACCAACAGGATGGCGATTCTGGTTCGAACCCGCCGAGCAAGTTCCGCTACGCACAGAACGTTCGCTTCCGGTCGGGCGAGGTCGTGGACCGGCCGGGCTACGCGAAGATCAATGACACCGTGCTGGGCTCGTCGAATTCGTGCGTTCGCGGCCTGATCGACTATCACGTCAATACCGCGCGCAACAAGCTATGGATCGTCACTATCGGCTGCCTGGGATTCTCGGGCGAGAACGGCGCCACCTTCTGGTCGTATGACCCTGAGCAGCAGACACAGATTCAGGCGCTTGCGTACTACACCGGCGCGCTTGACAAGGTTCTGCCCATCGCTGAGTACGAGGGCGATCTCTACTTCGGCGACAACAGCCTGGTCCGGATCTTCCGGCTGAGCATTCAGGATTACGGTGGTGGCACCTTTCAGTCGAGTGGCCGGTCAAACGCGGTGCCGCTTGAGGAGTTCGCGGGCTACACCATCGCGACGATGTTGAAGTTCGACGGGAAGCTGTTCATTGGGCTGGCCAATGGTGCCACCTCGAAGATCGTGACCTGGGACGGCATCTCGATCCGTGACGACCTGACTGGCATCAACCCGCCGGTGACCATGGTCGAGTGGCGGGACCAGCTCGTGGTCGGCTTCGCGGCGGCCTCGAACTACCTGAAGCTTCGCCAGAAGGGCTTCACGCCGAGCTGGACCACGGTCACGCCCGGCGCGGGCACGGTGGCCGCGTACGGCGAGAACAGCATGCTCAGCTATCGCGACGACCTTTGGATCGCCAATGGTGGCACCGATCTCTGGAAGTACGACGGCACGACCCTGGCCAGCGTGCGCACGGTCGCGACCGCGGTTTCGGTGCGCACCCTGGCTGAGCTGAACGAGTACCTGTACTACGGCTGGAACACGGGCACGGGCGTCGGCACGGCGAGGGTTGGCCGCTACTACGGAATCAATACGACGTTCGAGGATATCCACAAGAACCTGGGTGCGCAGTTCACCCTCGACGGACCGATCTATCGCATGGTGGCCTACAAGAGCTCGCTCGTGGCTGGCCTGTCGGGCACACGTGTGGTGCTGAGCCCAGGTCGCGACACGCCGGGCACCTGGCTGGACACATCGCACCCGAAGATCGTGTCGGCCCTTGGCTTCCCGCCCGCACAGTTCCTGGTGTACTGATGCCACACATCGCCCTGACAAGTACGGCCAACGGGAGCGTCGGCACATCCGCGAATGCGTACTGGTTCCGGCCGGACATGGCTCAGCCGTACAACAACAATCTGGCGTTCCATGAGATCCCGGTTCCGTACGGTGTTTCGGCCACGGTACAGCGGCCATCCGAGAAGCAGTACAGCGGGCGCACCTACATCGTCGGTATGCACAGCCAGAACGTGCTCATCGACGAGCAGATGCGGATGTCGATCATGGGCATCCGCCCGCCCACCGAGATTCCGACCCTGGCCACCGGCGCCGCTGGTGCGCCGTCTGGCTCCATGGTCGGCTACTTCACCTACTACGACGCCATCACCGACGAGCGCAGCAGCCTGTCTGGGCCCAGCGCCCCTGTGACCTGTGCCAGCCAACGTCGCGTCTGGGGCAACATCCCGACACGTCCACCTGACGACAAGGTCTACATGGACGGGACGACGACCGCCAATGCGGCCACCACCATCACCGGCACGGGCACCACGTTCAGGTCCCTGCGCGTTGGTGACAAGATCGCGCTGAGCTCGGCGCCGACCGTGTACGCGATGATCCGGAGCATCGCCGATGACGCTTCGCTCACCGTTGACCGAGCCATCGGCAACGGCACGACCCAGACCTTCATCCTTCGCGTCACGCCAAGGGCGACCCACGTGGAGTTCTGGGTCAGCGTGAATGGCGCCCTACCCAGGCTCATCGGTCGCCGACAGATCGGTTGTTCCGCCCTGACCGACAACGTGGCCAACGGCGACTTGGGCGAGGCCTTCATCACGTCTTTCCGTCGGATGCCGAACGGGCAGTTCAACGAGATCTATCACGACCGGCATGCCGTGGCCGGTGTCGCGTCCGCTCGCGACGTCCTGTACCTGAGCGAGTTCAATCAGCCCGAGCAGTACGCCGGTCTGTCTCTGCGCACGCGCAACGGTGAGGACATCGTGGCCCTCGTGACGGTGCGCGACTATCTGTTGGTCCTTTGTCCGCGCTCGAGCTACATCGTCCAGGGCTACACCGAGGACGACATCCAGATGCAGATCAGCGAGCCGCAGCTCGGCTGCATCAACCACCACGGCATCGTGGTCATCCATGGCCGCGCCTTCATCCCGACGCATCTGGGCCTGTATGTCTTCGACGGTGCCTGGCATTTCGTCACGCTCGGAAACGAAAAGACCTGGCGTGATGCGTACGGCGCGGATGCTCGTTCCTGGGAGACGGGCTTCGGCGTCGATGACAAGGAGAACAACTGCTACAAGCTGCAGGTCAGTAGCGAAACAGGCTCGTCCGAGTATTTCTCTGGCTATGGGTTTTTGCGGGTGTGTACGCGTTACTGGGTGGCGGGCTATCAGAACGTGTTGCCGCAGACGGGCGGCGGATACGGGCAGCCCGATTGGAGCATCGATGTCCGTGGACGTCACGATGCCTTCGCGACATACCTGGCCGTGCCGGGTGGGAAGCGCGGTGATCTCTACACCGGTGATTGCAGCGGCAACATTCGCAAGGACGACCCGACCGAGCCCACCGACGACGGGGACGAGCTGTATAAGCCAGTAAGACTGCGGACGATGTGGTGGAACCATGGCGATCCGGGCGGTGGCGCGAATCATGGCAAGACGCTGAAGATCGCCGACATCTACCTGGAGCTTCCTGATTATCGACCAAGGATCTGGTTTTACGGTGGGGACGAGGATTGCGAGCGGACCTGGGACCAGGACGCGCTCATGCTTCGGCCCGACACAAACGCGGATAGTGGCGGCGATTATACGAATGAGGGCTGCCATCACTTTCGGTTAGGGATGGTGAGCGGGCGCGGCTTTGTGTACGAGATCGTGGCGGGCGGCATTGACCCAGGATACGGGACGGGCGTTGTTGGTTTTCGTTTTCGTGGCATCGCGGGCTATTGGGACGTGGGTCTCGCGACACGGCCGCTACGCCAGAATCCTGACCACGGTTGATGGGCCTGTAGATCTTCTGCAAGGGTAGGCGCAATGGGCTTCGGTGCCAGTCCCGTTTTACCTCGCACTCAAGCGCAGCGTGGTGACACGCCGGCACCAGCGCCGAAGCCTGTCCAGCGGCTCGGCATCGGCGGCGAATACCCTGTGCCGGCGCCGGCGCCGGCAGCGCCCAGGGCGGCGGCCTCCTCAAGCAGCAACAATGACGATCTGCGGCGGCAGATGCTGCAGAACTTTAGCAACAGCCTGCCGCAGTTGCAGCCGATCTCGAGCGGGATCGGAGGAGGCTCGGGGGGGTCAGGAGGTGGTGGTGTGCCGACTCCGATGGTGAATACGGCGGGGACGTCCCCGAACGCGCAGTGGATGATCGACCGCACCAAGGAGCGCTGGGGTGACGACCAGACCAAGGAGCTGATGGATCGCTACAGCTCCGAGCAACGTGACATCGGCAGCGGCCTGGCCAAGGAGGCCGAGTCCGATTTCGCGCGGCGCGGCATCACCGGCACCGGAGCCGAAGGCCTCGTGCGCGGGAAGATCCTCAGCAACACCGCCTCGAACATCGCAAAGGGCACGCGCGACATCGGGCTCGCCCAGCAGGCCCGGAAGGATGCGCTCTTGAGCCCGTCCTCCGCAATCATGAACCGGCCGGAGGACCTTGCCCTGCAGCAACAGGGGCTCGGGATCAGTCAGGCGAACATGCAGCAGCAAGGCCAGATCGCTCAGGCCCAGCTCGCCATGCAACAGCAGCAGGCGCTGCTGAACGCGTACTCCAGTCTTTTCTCGATGGTGTGATCATGGCCGACATCGAATACACGCAGAGTCCCGAAGGGTACCAGCTCACCACCAAGATGGCCGGCGCCGGCGGGCCGGGCGGCCTGGGCGGGGTGCCCGGCCTCCTCGAGGAGCTGCTGCGCCGGAAGATGGCCCAGCAGGATCAGATGCGGAACGCGATGGTGGCGGCGGCCCAGGGCCCGGACCCGGGCCTGGGTGGGTCGGCGCCGGTGAACAGGGCAGCCCAACGCCAAGAGGAGCTTGAGCGCCAACAGCAGGAGATGCAGCTCAAGGCCATGCGCATGCAGCTCGCCGATCAGGAAAAGGCGCGGTTCAACTACGCGGAGCGGCCCAACGCGGCCCTGTCTGGCCTGGCCGCCCTCGACTACAACGCCGGCGAGATGGCCAACATGGGCGGGCAGCGGCAGCTCGACCGCGCGAGTCAGGTTCGCTCACAGTATGGGCGCCAGTACGGCGATGTCCAGCAGGGGTCGCACAACTCGGGGCCGGGGTCGTTCCTGCCGGCGGAGGTCAACGCGAGGGTTGCGGCCGAGCAGACTCTCCAGGCTGATCCGGGGTGGTCGGCTGCGCAGAAGACGGGCATGGCCCGGCAGGCGGCGGGCTGGTACGGCAAGAAGTAGGAGTGACCTATGGCTGACGAGTCTTTCGGCACGCGGCTGGGCGGGTACCTTCGTAATGCGCCGAGCCTTGGTGAGATCGGTGATGCCTGGAGTGAATGGGGCGAAGGGCAAAAGCGGAAGTTTGGTGGCTATACCACCCTCGGTGCAGGCATCCCGTACATCGGGCAACAGGCGGTGGATTTCTTGAATTCGCAGGAGGGTGCGCCCACGGGCGTGCCGGACACGGTGGCGCAGTTGCGCGCACTGAATCTTGCGAACGCGGAGCGGCGTCGCCAATCGGAAGGATGGCAGGAGCCTCCGCCGCGACCCGGCGCGCCAGCGCGGCCCGGCGCGGCCTCTCCGCGCGTGCCTGGTGGCGGTGGCGGTGGCTCGTGGCTGACCGATGCCTTGTCGAATGCCGGCACGCCTACGCCGGAACCAGATCTCTCGCCGGATCGCCAGGAGCTGGCGCGGCGGACTATCCGACAAATTGATAGCGATCGTGGCCCTGGCAGTGAGCTGTACACGAACGTCGGCGATCCAAGTGTCGGTCGGGTTGTGGTGGGCCCAGGTGTCGGTGGTGGCTCGCATGGCACGTTGAGTGGCGGCGAAGCGCCGGGCAGCGAGGCCCATCTTCGGTACTTGCGCAATAGCGGCATGCTTGGCGACTACGTTGCCGACGAAGAGCGGCTTGCGCGGCTTCGTGATCTGCAGCCGGCCGAGATGGATGAGCAGGGGAACTATGTGCTGCCGCCTGGGACGGTGGGGCAGGCGCGAAGCGCTTGGATGGAGCAGCAAGCCGAGCGGAGATGGGAGCAGGAAGTTGCAGCGTGGCGTGCGGCTGATGCCATCTTGGCGCAACAGCAAAATGCTCCGGGCATCACGCCTGATGCCGCTGCGGCTATCAGGGAGAAGCGCGACGCCGCGCATGAGCAGCTTTTGCTTCGTCGCAATCGCGGGACTGATCCGGGCGCCTTCCTTCGGTATGGCAGCGGCAATCAGTATTAGCAACGTGAATGGCGAGCTATCTCAGGCCGTCGCTCGGAGACGATGACTTCCAGAGTCGCGTCCAGAGCTATCTCGGCGCAGCGCCGCGCGCGCCGTCCGCGCCGGGTGCACCCCGTGTTGGTGACTCCAGCTTTGCGGCGCGCGTCCAGAGCTATCTCGGTGGCACGGCCGCGCCGGCGTCACCGCGCGCGGCGCCACCACCCACGCCCGGCTTCTACGAGAACTACCTCAAGCCCGCCTACGACTACGCCATCAAGCCCGTCCTCGATACCGGCCGCTCGGTCCTGAACATTACCGGCGCCGGCAGTGGTGGTGTGGCCGGCACGCTCACCGGGGCCCTCGGGTCAGACGCCTACCAGCGCGCGCTCGAGGAGAACACCGCATCCGAGGGCGTCACCGGCGAGCCGAGCGTCCTGGAGTCCCTGCGTGTCGCGCCTGGCGCCGGCCAGGTACTGGCGGAGGCCATCCTCCCCGGCGAGCAAACGAACCCCTGGCTGGGTACAGCCAAACGTATAGGTGGGCTTGCCGGCGACATCCTGCTGGACCCGGCGACGTATCTCACGGGCGGGTTCAGCAAGGCGGGCAAGCTCACCGAGCTGGCCAAGATCCTGAACCCGGCAGAGAAGGCAGCGGCGGCGTACCGGCTTGGCCTGGGCGCCGAAGAGGCGGCCAAGATCGCCGGCAAGGGATCCGAGTACCTGGGCAAGGCCTTCGAGGCGGCCCAGAAGGGCGCGCAGGCCTACGGCGCCCAGGGCCGGCTGCGCACCCTCGGCGAGGCCGGCCTCGAGGCGGCGTCGACCGGGATCCCGGCCGCCCTGGCCTACGGCCCGCAGCTTGTCCAAGGCGTCGTGCAGGGCGCCCAGGGCGCGTATCAGGCCGGCCAGGAGCACGGCTACACCAGCCCGGAGTTCCTGTCCCAGGCGACCGAGAGCGCGGTCATGGCCACCCTCGGCGCGCTCATGGGGCGCGGCGTCGTTCACGACGCGGCGCAGATCCGGGACTACCGCGCCGGCCGGAAGGCCGAGGGGGACCTGAAGAAGGCGCGGGCGCTGTTCGAGCAGCGGCAGGCGCAGCAGGCGGCGGCCGAGCCGTCCAAGATCCGCCGGCCGGCGTTCCTGGACGAGGGGCTCGACCAGGCTCAACCGCCTGGGCCGGAGATGGGCTACGGCCGGGGCGGGCGGCCGGCGGGCGCCGAGCCGACGTTCGAGTCCTCGCTCGAGGATGCGCTGAACGTGCCGCCGGCCGACCCGCGGCTCGGCCCGAAGCCGGCGTCGATCCGTGGGGAGGGTGCGGACTTCATGCTGTCGCCGCGCGCGCAGGCGGTGGCCCGCGGTGGCGCGCCCGCCCTGGAGGACCTGCCGCCGTTGCCGGCGCCGCGCCCGGCCGCCATGCCCACCGAGCAGGACCAGGCGGTGACGGCGACGCTGCAGCGCATGGAGCAGGACCTGCGCACGGCGCCGGCGGCGCAGCGGTTCCTGGTTCGTGGCGCCGGCGACCGCGTCGAGGGCGCCCTGGCCCAGCCGTCCGTGAAGGGCGAGCTCGGGCTCGGCCATCTTCCGGAAGGCCCGGAGGCCATCGCCGAGGCTATCCGGGAGGACGGCAACAACCCCATCTACCTGGCCGCCCAGGACGCGGCGGTGCGAGCGGACCCGTACGGGTACGTGGACGAGGCGGACCGGCGCGCGCAGCCGCGGGGCGACGAACACATCGACGAGACGGAGCCGGCCCAGGTGGCGCCCGACGAAGGGCCGGCACCGTGGGATGTGCAGCCTGAGCAGGGACTGGCGCCCGAGTCTGACCTCGATGCGATCATCAACAGCGTCTTGCACGGCGGGCCTGGGCCGGCTGGGTTGCCGCCGGTACCGTATGAGCAGTATCGCGGACCTGTAGCGCCGCGACCCGAAGCTGATCTTTATCGACCGCGCATGGTCGCCGTCAAGGATCGCTCGCCGATCGTGCAGAGCATTGATAAGGGCGCCCCCGAGCTTCCGCCGGACACGCCAACACAGCGCCTGGCAGAGCAACGCGACCCGTCGATTGCGGCGGACCGTGCGGCTGACGCGGAAGCGCGTGCTCGTGCGCAGGAGGCGACCGCAGAAGATATTCGCGCCAGCGCGATGGCAAGTTTTAAGAACATGTACACCGGTCATCTGCCGGCCGGCCGCGTGTCGTTGTCGCCAATGATTGCGGACGGGAAGCTCGTGTTCCTGGACATCGTTAATGTGAACGAGCACGGCGAGCCGGTGAGTGGGGCCAAGCTTAGCCTTTCGCGAAACGATCCCGTCCCGCAGGCGATTCAGGACATCGTGGCCAAGGGTCGCAATGCCACGCCGGAAGAGCGGGCACAGATGGAAGACTGGGTGCGTGAGCACGCAGCCACGTCTGCGCCGTATGAGCTCCGGCACAAAGTCGCAGAAGGTACTGCCGAGGGTCAGGTCACGGCGGTTGACCGTATCGCCCGCGACAAGGGCTCGAGCCCGGACGCCTTCGAGCCTGTCCGTGCCGAGATGGAACGGCTGGGTGTGGGTCGGTCGCTGCCTCGAGCGGACGATGCGTATCGTGCGGCGCAGACCGGACGCATGTCGTCACTGGATCGATCCGACCTGAGCGTGAAGGGTGCCAAGGCGCTCGACACACGCAAGGCCACCATGCCTGAGGTGATCGATGCCGCGAAGCTGGCGCAGTCGAACTCGGCCGCGCTCGAAGCGGCAACCGGTCTTGATCGTGATGGTGTAGCGCGCGGTGTTGTCGACCTTGCTCGTGACGGCCAATGGGAATTTCATCCCGAAGCACGGCGTGTTCTGCAGGCCGTGAAAGAAGCCTCGCCGGAAATGATTACCGATGCCCATTTAGAGGTGGCGACACCGAAGGGCGCGCCCTATATTGGGGTGAAGCCTGATGGCACAATTGCGCTCGGCACTCAAAACGAAGCAAAAGAATTTAGAGCGGGAACACCTGCTCGCCAGGATAGCCGAGGACGTGATGTGGTTTCACGACCTGGAGACGCAGGTGCAGTACGCTCAGACGATACCCGGCCTCTTGAGGCTTTGCCCAGAGATATCGCATCTTCGCAGGAGTCCAGAGGTGAGCCTGGGACTCAAGGGGCGCCGAGTCCTGCTGGATCTGGATCGCGGGTTGCTGGGGTACAAGCTCCAGTCGAGACTGCTTCAGTACGTCCAGGATCTGAAGAAGCTGGTAGAGCTGGAAGCGCCGCTGCCGAAACCGCAGAACTCCCCAAGGTAAAGCCTTCCTTCCGCGCCAGCGAAGACAAGACCCCCGGCAACATCGGCCTCGAGCACGTAAAGCAGGCCTTCAAGGGTCGCGAGGTCAAGGCCACGGACGACGGCGCCTTTGAGGTGTCGTTGCCTGGCGATCGCACGGTGCGCGTGCAGACGGACGGCTCGCTCGAGCTGGACCCGGCCGCGTTCCGCGAGGGCTACGGGCGCGAGGCCGAAGCCGGCGAGCGGGCGGTGGGCTCCTACCAGCGCATCGGCCCAGATGCCCTGATCCGCCTGGCCAAGCAGGGCGGCACCGAGCGCACGCTCGATCACGAGACGTTCCACGCCGCGATGGACCTTGCCCTTCACCCGAAGGAGAAGGCCGCGGTCCTGAGGCGGTACGGATCCGAGGAGGCCGCCGCCGAGGCGTACGCACACTGGCAGCCGAAGGTTGGCCCGCCGGGCGCCATCGCGGGGCTCTTCCACAAGATCAAGAATTTCTTCACGAACATCTGGCACTCGTTCCGGCCTACCGCCGAGAGCGCGTTCGGTGCAGTGCGCAGCGGGAAAGCGTTCGGGCGAGAGGTAAAAGACGTGGCGCCGTCGCGCGGCGTTGCGTACTCGGCCAAGGGGGAACCGTCCGAGCACGTCACCGAGAAGCTCGTGCCCGAGCCCGAGCAGCCGGTGCCGGAGAAGCCGCCGCACTACCCGGTCAACGTGGAGCGGATCAGCACGACCGAGGACGTGAAGGACGGGATGCGCAAGATCGTTGCGCAGCGCGAGAAAGAGTTGGGCGCGGCGAAGGGTTACCGGAGCTGGGAGGAGGCGCACGAGGCCGCTCTGCGGGCAGGCCTGACCTCGAGCGACATCAAGCGGCTGATGGAGGAGGAGGGCGCCTTCACCGACCACCAGATCGAGGCCATCCGCATCATGCGTGAGGAGGCCTTCAAGGACGCGCGCGCGAAGGCCATGGAGCTCGAGGAGGCGCGACAGAAGGGCAAGGGCGTCGAGGACGCCGAGATCGCGTACGAGTCCGCCGCCGCCAAGGCCGCCGGCGTCATGTACGCCAGCGTGAAGGCGGGTGCCGAGGCTGGCCGGGCCCTGGCCATCCACCGCAAGCTCAGCAAGGGTCTCGACGTCGGCGAGAAGTTCTATCGCCAGCTCGTGAAGAGCCGACCCGAGGCGGCGAAGGGCCTGCTCGATGTCCTGATCCGCACGCCTGACGATGTGAAGGCGATTACCGACGCCACACGCGCAGCCTACAAGCCGAGCATGGCCAGCAAGATCTACTGGGTCTGGCTGAACGGGATCCTGTCCGGCATCCCGACCCACGTGGCCAATGCCGTCGGCAACACCATTTTCCAGGGGATGCGTCTAACCGAGAAAGGCGTCGCCGCCGCCATCGACCCGCTGGTGGCGAAGACGGAGGCCGGCGCCGAGGGCCCGCGCATCAGGCCCGAGGAGGTCTACGCGGCGGCGCAGGGCCTGATGAGCGGGATGCCGCGGGGCATGAAGGTGTTCGCGGACACGATGGCCGGGCGCGTGTTCGACCCGGACGCGAAGGTCGAGCACGTGGCGCCGATCGGCGGCAAGGCGGGCGCCGTCCTCGGCGCGCCCACCCGCGCGCTGCTGGCCAGCGACTCCCTGATGAAGGCCGCCATCTTCACGTCCGAGGTACACCGGCAGGCCATGCGCAAGGCGCTGCACGAGGGCGCGGCCGATCCTAAGATGCGCGCGCTCGAGATCGCCGAAGACGTGCTGTCCCTGCCCAACATCCTGGACGACGCGAAGGACGCGACCATCAAGAACCCGGACGTGGCCGAAGCCGCCCGCAAGGAGGCCCTCTACGCCACATTCAACCAGCGCCTGGGGAAGTTCGGCAACATGCTGGTGGGCGCGCGCGACGCGGACCCGACCGGCCTGGCCAAGGTGATCGCGCCGTTCATGCGCACGCCTATGAACATCACGAAGGCCACGCTCGAGCGCACGCCGCTGAACTTCCTGCGTATCCTGCACAAGATCAAGAACGGCGAGCTGAAGGGCGCGGCGATCAGCGAAGAGCTGGCCAAACCGATGGTCGGCACGATGCTGGGCATGACGTTCGTGTCGCTCGCCCAGGCCGGGCTCCTGACCGGCGGCGGGCCGACCGAGCCGGACAAGCGCCGCAACCTGCAGGACACCGGGTGGCAGCCGTACAGCCTCCACATCAACGGGCGCTACTACAACCTGCAGCGCTTCGAGCCGATCTCCTCCATCCTGGGCATGGCCGCCGACATGGCCGAGCTCAAGGACGAGAAGAATCTCGGTGACCAGGCGGCCAAGATCAGCGGCAGCATCGCCGAGAACCTGACGAACAAGACGTTCCTCTCTGGGGTCGTGAACTTCTTCAACGCGGTGAGCGATCCGAAGCGCGAGGCCGCCAGCTACATCAAGAGCCTCGAAGGTTCCGTTGTCCCGTCCATCATTGGTCGCGCTGCCCAGGCCACCGACCCCCAGCTGCGCGAGACGAAGGTCTCTGACCTCTCGCCGATCGCGGCGAGGGTGCCCGGCTGGAGCCGTACGCTTCCGCCTCGCCTGGGCGCAAGCGGCGAACCGGTCGAGCGGGCGGCGACGGGGCTGGAGGCCTTCGTCTCGCCCTTCCCGGTCAGCGAGGACAAGCCCGGGGCCGAGGTGCAGCACGAGCTCAACCGGCTCGACATGCACCCACCGACGCCGCCCAGCGGCACCACCATCCGCGGCGTGAAGGTCGACTACGAGCCGCGCGAGATGGCGGTCGTGACCGCGGCCTACAAGCGCGCGGCCGACCAGGTGCGGCGGGTCATGCGCACCTCGATGTACCAGCGCCTGCCGGACACGCCCGATGACCGTCGGCGCCTGGGCCAGCAGACGAAGCAGGATTTGATCCAGGACATCTACCGGCGCGCCCAGGCCGAGGCGAAGACGAAGATCAGCGGCTCGGTGTTGCGGCGGGCGAAGGGGGCGTACCGTGCCGGCGTCGAATCGTAGGGCGCCCGGCTACGTCCCGCGCTTCGCCGGCAAGACCTGGGACTCCCTGACCGGCTCCCTCCTGGACGACGCCCTGCGGCGCCTGCAGGACGGCTTCTCGGGCGTACCGGGCGGGTTCTTCGGGGTGCTCCCCGAGATCATCCAGGCCGGGGTGGCGGCCGATGCGTCGGTAGAGACTCAGGGGTGGGCAGCGGCCGATCACGTCCACGACGTGCGGACCGCGGCGCCGTCGACGCCGATCGGCGCGACGACCGCCGAGGGCTCGAGCGCGGCGCTGCTGCGGGCCGACGCCGCCTTCCGGCTGGGGATTGTGGGCAGCAAAGGCGACATCCTGATCAGCAACGGCACCAACCCGGTGGCGCTGGCCGTGGGGGCGGACGCCCTGCAGCTGGTAGCTGACGCCACCGAGGCGTCCGGCCTGCGCTGGGGGCCGGTCGTGGTCACGCCAGCGCAGATCACCGCCAACGTGAACGACTACGCGCCGGGCCGGGCCAACGTCTACCGGCTGAGTAGCGACGCCGCCCGCAACGTGACGGGCCTGGTGGCCGGGACCGCCGGCGAGTTGCGCGAGGTCTGGAACGTGGGCGGCTTCAACATCACGTTGACCCACCAGGACGTGCTGTCTGTGGTGGGCAACCGCTTCCTCTCGACCACCGGTGCTGCGGTGGTGGTCGCGCCGGACGGCATCGTAACTATCCGGTACGACACAGCTACGGCACGGTGGCGATTAAAGCCTTGACGACTCATCTTGCTCAGCGTATTGTGAGCTTGTGAAATTTGCATTGTTGTTGTTCGCTGTAGCGTCCACTGCCGGATTTGAAAAGCCTCTCCCTGCCGCGCCCGCCGGACTGATCACCACGACTGTGCAGCCGGTGTGCGGCGAGGGCAGCTGTCGCTGCCGCCTGCTGTTCACCGGCGAGACCAGGGTCAACGAGTGGAACGAGACGCAGAAGAAGTACGTGTGCTCCTGCCACAAGGAACACGTCTGGTGGATGCTGGCCTGGCGCTAGCCCTCTACTGGATCGACACCCGCTGGGGCTGCGGCGGAATCCTCGTCAACGAACAGGGCATCGTGATCGATGGGGCGCCGATCTTCCGTCGCCTCATCGGCCAGTCGGTTGCTTCGCTGCGCCGGTCGTATCGACTAGTTCAGGCTGAGGCAGCTCAGTAGCAACGCGATCGACATCAGCAGCACCGGAAGGTACAGCGGGCAGCGACCCATCATGGACACGATCGTCGTCAGCAACGACGCGAAGTAGAGGATGCAGAGGATCGTTACGTGCGGCATGTGGTGCCTCCTTTTCAACCTAGCTTTGTATCCGGCACGAGCAACAACGTAGTGCCCTCGGGTACCAGGATCGAGACCTGGCGATCTTCATCGGTGGCCGGCCGGCTGCTGACCAGGCCGCCGGTGTCGCGCCGCAGTAGGAGCACGACGTCCTGCCTGAGCACCTCGTGGCATTCGACGTCACGCAGCTCTGTCCTCGTGGCCACGATCATGCCCAGGTGCGTGATGCGTGCGTCTTTGGCCTTGATCTCGCGCGCGTAGTCCCGCATCGCCTTGGCGCGCTGCGCCTCGAGATCAGTCTTGTCGATCGTCGCCTGCGCCAGCTCGCTCGCCCGGGCCGATACCTCCGGGTCCGTCAGCTTCACCGGCAGGCTTCTTACGATCAGGCCCATGTCGCCCTCCATGCACACGCCGCGCGTACTCGGCCAGGAGTAGCGCGTCTGCGAATCCGTCGTGGTCCTTCTTCGCCCCCGGGGGTTTCAGGTTGACGCCCGGAAACAGGCGCTTGACGGCCACGATGCTCTTCTGTTTCGTGTCGTCGCCGGGCGTGCCCTCGTGCATCACGCGCTGCCACTGCTGGGGGCGCACCAGGATGAACGCGACCTCGAGCACGTGCAGGGTCGCCTGGTACAGGCCCTGCGCGTAGCCGCGCTCGTAGTTCGCGTTCACGCCGCCGTACTGGCCGGGCATCGGCGTGATCCACTCCAGGGCCACCAGGCACGCGCTGGCGGTGAAGGCCTCGATGACGCGGGCCACCTCGGTCACGTCGTATACCGCGCGCGCCCGCTTGGCCTTCACCATGGGCGGCAGCATCAGGAGCGGGTAGGCACGGCTCACGTCGCTGTCGGTGAAGATCGCCAGCGCACCGTCTTTGCCGGGATCAATGCCGCCGAAGATCATTCACCACCGCCTGGCGCCCCAGATCGGCGCCACCTGCTCGAGCATGGTGACCTTGGGTTTGCTGCCGTGCAGCATCCGCCGGCGCAACGCCTCGAGGTTCACGTCCTGCCTGGTCATGATGCGGAAGTTGTCGCGCCGCCACTCCTCACGCTGAACCACCGACAACACATCGAGCACGGCGCGGACATCGACGAATCGCTCCATGTCATGCCTCCGCCTCTGTGCGTTTGTACCAGAGCTTCTTCGCGGACAAGAACGTTTCGAACAGGTCCGGCATGTCGTCGGCGTGAATGAAGCAGGTCTCGAAGTTCGGGTCGGTGGCCAGCTTGGGCAGCCGCACGATGACGGCGTGCAGCGGTTGCTGGGCGTGGCCCATCTCCACGATGGCCATGGCGTAGGCGGCCACCTGCAGGTACGACTCCCAGTAGATGGCCTTGGACGTCTTCCAGTCCCCGATCATCATCACCGACCCGCCGTCGGGCAGGCCGGTGTTGTAGCAACGGTGCTGCTTCAGCCGGTACTCCTCCATCATCGGATGGGGCCTGGTCGTGTAGATGCCGGCGGGGACGGTGACGTTCGCCAGGATGTCGAGGGTGCCGGCGTAGCGGTGGGTCACGCTGTAAACAACCTGCTCGATGAGCCTGGGCTTGAAGCTGACCGTCTTCGCCCAGGTCTGAAAGGCCTGGTAGGCATGGGCGCCGCCCTCGGGTAGCTGGGGCTCTTCGCCCCCGGGGATGCCGAGGTACTTCCGGATGCGGTACTCGATGTACTCGTGAACGCCGGAACCGATCTCCTTGGCCTTCTGGGTCAGCTTCTCGTGGGCTCGGCTCTCGCCCAGGCGGGCCTCAAGGGCCATGATCCAGCTGGGCGTGCCGAGCTTCGGGCCCTCAGGCAGCGAGCCGTAGAGCTCGCCGCTGACCCGCATCACCATCTTGCGTTCCTCGTTGGCGGCCCAACGCATCAGGCTCGGCTTGTTGATGACCTCGAGAATAGCGGTCACAGACGGGAAGTCCCCATCCGGGGTGTGATAGACCCTCCCCCATTTCCCGCTGTCGGTCTTGCGTACGGCGCTGGCAGCCATGATCAGAACGGGATGTCGTCGTCGGCGTCCTGGGCTGGGGGCTGCTCTTTCTCGGCGCGATCTCGCACGCGCACATACTCGAGCGGTTCCATCTTGGCCATCTCTGGGGCCAGCGGCACCAGGGCGGCGATGTTCGCGTAGGTACCCTTGTTCGTGATGTTGTGGACGATGTGCACCTGGCCACAACCACCGACGATGCGCTCGATGTCGAAGCCGCTCTTGCGATCGTCGGCGTTGAACTTCCTCCCCCGCCAGCTCTCGAGGTGCTTGGACAGGGTGGCCTTCTCGTTCAACGAGAGGTTGTACATCTGGTGTACTTCGTAGCGTTTGTTGTTGACCGGGTTGATCTTGTCGATCTGGAGAACGAGCTTGATCTTGTCTTTCTCGCCGAATATGCCAGGCACCCTGCCCAGATCCACCACGTCGACACACACGAACTTGTGAAGGCCCTCGGGAGCGGGCACAAAGTCGGCGCCCTTATCTTTCGCAATAAGGCTCATAGGTCGCTTCCTTTTTTTGTGTGGGCTGAAGCTATGTTCAGGGCTCTAGCTTAAGCCTGTTCTTGAGTCTATACGCCTGCGTCTCATCAGAGAGAGTAGCAATTAGCTCCTCGTCTCCATCGCGAATCACGATGATATCGAACAGCGGCACGTAGTGGGTCCGAACTACTATCCGAACTTCAGCTGGCGGTGTCTTTGTCCGGAGCGGCTGCAGCTTCTCCTTGATGAACGACAACAGTCGTCCCATCCTGCGTCGTCCCCCAGATGGCGGTGTTCTCCAGCACGTGATTCGCGAGCCCGTGGACGAGTGACTTCGCCCGCGCCTCGCCGAGGTTCATCTTCACCACGGTGTAGAGCTGGCCCAGGGTGATGCCGAGGTCGGTGAACGCCTGACTCAGGTTGGAGAGGACAGGGTCTTCCATCAGGGCGCTGGTGCTGACGCCGTCTAAGGTGCGCAGGCATATCAAGACGCGATTCAGCCAGACGCCGGGGTCGCCGGCGGGCGCCGGGCGTAGGTCGTCGGGCAGGATCAGGCCGCTCTGGTCCTTGACCACCGCCATGCACATGAGGCGATAGCTGTGGCCCTGCTCGTCCTCGAACTCGAACGACGCGAAGTTGGGTGGCGTGCTCATGACTCCCCCGCCTCTTCATGTGGTGGCGCTGGCTGGGCGATCCAGCCCTGGGTGGTGATGCCCATATCCTTGAGGTGTCGCTCGAACATCGCGACCATGAGGGCCTTCCATTCGTCCCAGAGGTGGCTGTGCTTCTCGATCAGGCCGCGATGTACCGAGGCGATCCACTGCGCGTCTTCCATCGTGTCCGGAGATGCGAAGTAGCAGTTGATGTGGTCACCCTCAACTCGGAAGGCAAGCCGGAACGGCGCCTTGACGGTCATAGCCCAGCTCCCGCGATCATGGCGGCCTTGCGCGTCAAGGCCTTCGTCTTCAACTGGTCGATAGGGTGGTTGGCGATCAGGCGCGTGACCATCACCGTGCGGGTCTGGCTGATGCGCTGCAGGCGTGAGATGACCTGCTCGTTGTCGGATGGGTTCCAGCTCTGGTCGACCATTAACATGTGGGCGGCGCGGGTGGCGGTGATGGAGATGCCGCCGGCCTTGATGGTCATGGCCAGCCCGCGCGCCGGCTCCTCGCCGTACGTGCCTGCCTGGAACCCACGCCAGGCGGCCTCCCGCGCCCCAGGGTCGTCGCCTCCTAGGATGGCCCGCCAGCCGAGGCGCCGGCCAAGCTCCTCGATGGGGGCGCGGTAGTCCGAGACCACGACCAGCGGCTCCTCCTGCTCCTCGTAATCCTTCACGATCGCCATCATCGAGGGAACCTTGTCCAGGGCGATTGCGCGCAGGGCGGCGGACAGGATCCCCACCACTTCCGATCCCACCAGGTCGAAGTCCCGGAGAATCTGTTCTTCGCTGTGGTGCTTGAGGGCCGACCAGACGCGATCGGCGATCCGGCGCGTCTGGCTCGAGAGCGGCACCACGATGTCCTTGTACTCCCGGGGCGGCAGCTCGGACATTACGTCCTGGCGCAGCCGGCGCAGCATCACCCGCTCGAGCATCTTCGGCACGCTCGGGTGGATGGTGCGCTTGTTTGTGACGCCGTCCGGCCAGAGGATGATCGGCCGGGGGACGTTGATCTCGACCCCACCGAAGAGCCGCACGAAGTTCGGCCAGGACCCGAAGGCATCGATGGCCAGGTCGGCCGCGGTCAGGATCGACCACAGCTCGGGCGGCTTGTTCGCGAGCGGGGTGCCGGTCATGAGCCAGACCCGCCCGCCGGAGTTCCGCACCACCCGGGAGATGGCGCGCACGGAGCGGCTGCGCGCGGCCTTGCTGTTCTTGATGTAGTGCGCTTCGTCCACGACCAAGGTCGTATTGTCCTGCGGCTTGCCCGCCGAGCTCGGGAGGTTGTGCTTCTTCGGCGGGACCTTGGGCAGGATGTCGAAGTTCGTGATGACGATCTCGCCCGACTCGGGCCAGCGGAACGATCCGCGCCCGGCCAGAACCTCGTGGTTGAAACGCACACCGAGCCACTTGTCGATCTCGAGGGCCCAGTTCGCCTTCGCGATCTGCGGGCACACCACAAGGACAGGGTTCCGGTCGAGCGCGCACAGCGCCTGGATGGTCTTGCCCAGACCGGGCTCGTCGCCCAGGAGTGCGCGGTTGCGGCTGGCGTACCAGCGGGCGCCGATCGCCTGGTACGGGCGCAGCTTCAGCTCGCTGGCGATGGCCTCGGCGTTGCCGACCATCTCCCTCACCTCGGCCGCCTTCTTGTCGACCAGGGCGCGCACACCATCGTCCACCACCACCTTGAAACCGTTCGAGAGGAGCTGATAGACCAGCTCGCCCAGGCGTTCGATCTCGACCTCTTGGGTCATGAGGTCGGTGTTGAAGTGCGCGCCGGCGGTACGACAGGCCTCTACGTACCTCGCAAACAATTCCTTGTTGAGGTACTGCGCGAGCTGAATCTTCAGTCGCTTGTTCGTGTGCGGCAGGATGTTGACGAGCACGGCATCCTGCTTTCAGTGGACGTCTTCGACCGTCTTGTCTCCGATGGCGTGACGGTAGGCGTGGGTGATGGCGTCTTCGATTCCGTTCTCTTCGATCTCCGCCACCATCTCAATCTGGGCGTCACGGCACTCGTCGATGGTGTTGATGGCGGACGCCCAGAGGTCAATGATCAGCTGACTGGCGGCCAGGCTGCCCGGCTTGGGCAGGTCATCGCTGGCCCGTTCTATAAGGCCAAGGATGTCGTCAAGGGCGACCAGTGCCATATGGCCACGCAGCATTTCGATGATCAGCCGATTGCGCTGCTTGGTCGTTAATGGAATGTCCAGCGACCACGCCAATACCCCGGACCAGAACTCGTAATGACCACGGCACACATGCTCGGATGTGCACATTGACCCGTCCCCCGCTTCCGGCTACGAGCGCGCCACCTCCGCCGAGAGGCATGGCCATCATTACGCGACATGGGGTAGCCGGGCAAGATCTATTTACATTTTGCAATATTTCAATTTGCAATATTGCAATTAGCAACACTGTGCTATGGTTCGATCTAGATGAGTGGGGCTCAGCTCAAACGTGTGCGTGAAGGATTAGGCCTGAGTCGTAAACGATTCGCCGATCTCCTCGAGGTCGACCAGGTCACCATCTGGCGCTGGGAGAAGCAGAAAAAAATACCGAGGGTGGTGGAGCTAGCCGTCGACCATCCTGGTCTGAAGCGGTCAATCTATTCGAACGGAACGAACAAGACTGTAAAGGGCTGACACCTTTAAGGCGCATAAAATTTCAGACTTGCGTAGATTACGGCACGTCGGCTAGAGTCGGGCTCGACGAACCAGACACACGTCTCCTATCAGACCCTGCAGGCTTCCAAGGCCTGGCGTACGCTACAAACAAATTTTCCCAAGCTGTAGTGTGAAGCGGCGGCTTCAGCCACATCCAGCTGTGGGTCGGTCGGCATGGCCAGCGATAACGTTCAGCGGGTGCTGGACAAGCTCAACGGCGTACGGGTCACCTCCACTGGCTGGGTTGCGCTGTGCCCAGCACACGTCGATCACATCCAATCGCTCTCTGTTACCGAGGGCGAGGACGGACGGGTACTGCTCCACTGTCACGCGGGCTGCAGGGCCGAGGCTATCGTGTCGGATGGCCTCGGCCTTGCGATGAAGGACCTATTCCCGCAGCTGCTTGAAGGGCCCCAGCCTACTGCACCGCGAAAACAGATTGCAAGCTACGAATACGTTGACGAGCAGGGCCTGCCGCTTTACGAAGTGGTTCGTTACGAACCAAAGGGCTTCGCCCAGCGTCGCATCTTGCCTGGCGGCGGGTTTGCTTGGGGGATAGCGGGCGTCCGCAAGGTGTTGTTCCACCTGGACAAAATCCAGCAGGCCAAGATCCACGCGAAGTCGGTCTGGGTCGTCGAGGGCGAGAAGGACGTCCTGGCCCTCGAGGCCCTAGGCCTCACCGCCACCACCAACAGCGGCGGCGCCGGCAAGTGGCACAACGACTACACCATGTCCCTGGTGGGCGTGCGCGGCGTCGCCGTCATACCGGACGCGGACCTGCCCGGCCGGACGCACGCGAAGGCAGTATGCGACTCCCTGCTTGCCGCAGGCGTGAAGGTACGCCTGGTGCATCTCCCCGCGCCCCACAAGGACGTCTACGACTACATCAGGGCCGGCGCCACCGCCAAGGGCCTGCTCGACCTGGCGCGGGCCGCCAAGGGCTACGACGGCAGCTACAACCCCGCCGGCGTGCAGCCCGCCGTGGTCGAGACGGACCCCACCCATTCCACCGTCTGGATCGAGGATGCGTCGGCTGTCCTGTCCGGCGAGACGAAACCGGTCGAGTACCTGGTGCCCGAGCTGATCCCGGCCGGCACCCTCGTGCTCGCTCACGGCGAGCCGCGGACACGAAAGTCCTGGTTCGCCCAGGAACTCGTTGTGGCGAGCTGCGTGGGTGGTCCAGTGGCCGGCCTGGACCGCTTCACGGTGAAGTCCCCCATCAGGGTCCTCTACAGCTCTCAGGAGGACCAGCGACGCGACGTCGCAGCTCGGTTCGTTCGGCTCCTGCTCGGCCGAAATGTCCGAATCAATGGTCACGATCCGACCGACGGCCGGCTGAAGTTCGCGATCCACAAGGGCATTGAACTCGAGAACATCCGTTGGCAGGAGGCGTTGCTGCGCGACATCGAGCACATGCAGATCCGCCTCCTGGTCCTGGATCCGATCCGGCGCTTCGCCCTGAGCGTCGACAAGGGCCCGGCCGAAGTCCGCTCGGTGACGGGGTTCCTGCGGCGCCTGGTCGTGGAGACGGGCTGTTCAGTGCTCATCGTCCACCACGACGTGAAGCCGCCCCAGCAGTCCCGGAACGGCGGTGACGAGCGCCGGCGGTCACACAAGGCGTCCGGCGGCGACTGGTTCGCAGCCTGTGAATGCCCGATCAGCCTCGAGCCCGCCGGCCCCAACACGATCGTGATCCCCGAGAACTACAAGCTGACCGAGGACCCGCGCCCGTTCATGTTCGCGATCAACGAAGACCCGCACCGGCTTGATTGTCCGGCTGCCTGCATGAAGCACAAGACCTGGGTACGGCTTGATGGAGAGTCGACCAGCAGTCGCAACATCACGCGCCTGGTGGAAACCGAACGCATCATCGACTACCTGCTGGGCTCCCCCATGCGCAACGCCGGGGCGATTGCCGCCGGCACCCACATCTCGCGCGGCGACATCCTGCCCCTGCTCGAGCGGCTCGAGGACGAGGGCCGGGTCGATAGCGTGGCGAGGGGACGATCGATTGTGTGGAGCGCCCGGCCAGAACGAAGCGAGGGTAACGGCATCTCGCGACCTAAAGCCGATGGCGAGATGCCGTATGAAGACTAATTCTTCTGCTTTCGAAGTTGCCGTACCAGGTTGTAAATCGTCACCTCGTGAGCGCCGACCTTGTCCGCGTAGGCCTTGGCCCGAAACGTCTTCGCCTTCATCGCCTGCTTCAAGGCTTGGCGGTCAACCTTGTACCGTGTCGCTTTTGCCTCTACGACCTTTGGCTTACGTACGTACGAACGTCGCTGCACGACACGACGCGGCCGTGTCGCCTTCGGCGCTTCAGACTTTGCCCTGGGCTGATCCTGCAGCACGGACAGGGCGAGACTGCCGTAGCCGAGGTCTCGGTTCGCACGGGCAAGTTTGGCGAGCTCGGTCGAGACGCGCCGCACGGACCAAGCTCGCTCCTCGCCAGACGGATAGTGAAGGGTAATCGACAACATGTCCTGGCCCTCCTTTTGGGCTGCCACCTTACACCCGGATACTGACCGGTGGCAATCAATTTCTGCTTCGAACATCCACAACAAGTGCACGGGTAGCTTCACGAACCAGGGCGTGATGAAAATCGAGGGCTACTTCGAGGTCGGAAAAGCGACTCACGCACTCTACGTGTCCGCCCTGGAGGCGTACGGTTTCCCACAGGAGAGGCGGCTCGCGATCGAAGATGTCGAAGCCGAGGAAAATCGTGGACACCAGCAGGTCACTGGTGATCTCGTGCTGAACGACCACGGCGCCATGTGCCTGCAGCCAGTCTACCCACTGCAAGAGATCAGCATGCACCGGCTGGCCGTTTCGGATGACGTAGTACTTCACGCGCGACCTGCGTCTCTGAGCAACAGTAGCTCTATGTTCTGATCGTACCAGTAGAGCGATCTCCTTCGACGCGACACGTCAAGGACCAGGATCCAGCGGCGTCCAACATAGCCGCCCTCGTCGCTACGCGCAGAAAACACCTGCATAGCTTTCCTCCAGCATGGCATCGTACATAGCGGCGTGCTAGACAGTCAAGAATATTCTTGCTAAGCGCTGTGTTTGTTTGGTAGGATCGGGAGGTATATCGTGAGTGATGAGGTCACGAACGATCCGGTAGGGGGAACGGTGTTTCGAGGATGGTGGGTCGACCTGATCTCGGAACCGACCCGGAGGCAGCGCGAACGCGCACCGCGTTGTGTTTCGCGCTCGGGCGTGGAGCGCACACAACACACCCTCGACACGGATGGGGTGTGCGTGTTCTGCGACAAGCGGGTAGGCCCAAGATGAACTTGTCAGTGAAGCTCGGGCTGATTGCGATTATTATTGTCGTAACCGTCTATGCTTTGTTGCGGCTCGCGCTCTGGACAACAAGACACATCGACGGGTGCGACTGCAGGGAGTGCAGAAAACGATGAGCAGGAAGAGCGAAATTGCCGCCGAGCTGGGACGCCTGGGCGGGAAGAAAACACAGACCGAGCGGACGGTCGAAGAGCGGGCCGAGTTCGCCCGCCTGGGCGGAAAGGCCGCGGCGGCGGCGATGACTAAGGCTGAACGTCGGGCTCGGGCGAAGAAGGCGGTGGCGGCTCGAGAGGCGAAGCGGAAGAAGAAGTAACCCGCCGCCACTCCCGCCACAGGTCACGCAACAGGCGCTTTTCCATGTACCGCTTGGCGCGGTTGTGGATGTGGCCAGGGATGCAGTGCTCGCCCACGCACTTGGCTCTCCCGCAGGCCGGCTTGTCCGCCTCGATTATCTTGCGGGCGTCGTAGATCTCGCGGTAGTGGCCGTCCCCCGCCTTGATGATGCACTCGCCGATTACGTAAACGATCGATCGTCGATTTGGTGAATAGCCGGCCAGGATTCCATTCTCGCCCTCGGCCTTGCGCTGGCGCTCCCAGATGCCATCGTTGCGCTGATACATGCCGATGCCCATTCGCTTCCAGAGCTTGGCTGGGTTGTTGTAGGCGCCCAGGTCGCCGGCTTCGGCCACGACCTGGGCGAAGCCGAGTGCACCTACTCCGCGCACGGCCTCGATCCAGGGCCAGACGGGCAGGGTCTTGGCCAGCTTCTGCAACTCCTTTTCCGGGCGCTTGCGGTGAACGTTGATCATGCCCTGCTGTTCGGACAGGACAAGGGCGGCCGCCGGGAGCTCGTCGTACACGCCCTCGCACTTGCTGTGCTTCTTGGGCATTTTGCATGTACGGGCGTGCACCCGGCGCTGGATGGATTTGATCTGGAGGGTGAGCCGCTTTTCGGCATTGTGATAGTCCTGCCGCTCACGGTGCAGCTCGCGCATGGCGGCGATGGTGTCGGCAAGGGACAGACAAATCGTGGGTGGCACAATTTCTTTGGCCGTTGATTCGATGACGAGTGGCATACCGGTGCTGGGTGGCGTCTTATCTTTGGCCACTGAACGAGGTTTCCCGGCCTTGGCAGCTGCAGATCGGGCGGCATGTGCATATTGGCCTTGGCTGGGAGACTTTTTAGTGGTCACGCCGGGTAGGCGACCACGACCACGACGGCTGATGATCGGCGGCTTCTTCATAGGGGCACGATTTGATTGGTCAACGTTCGTGATATGGCCCCATTGATGATTTGCGACAGCAGTGTTCCCTTGGGAATCGGTGCTTGCTTGGCCGTCGCAATGGTTTTCGATAGCGGCATAGCACTCTTGGGAATCAGTCCTTTCGTGGCCACCATCGAAGAATGATCAGCGAAAGACACATGGTGGCTGGGAGTCAGGTTCCATATGGTCTCTCCGATCAACGACGTTGCCTGGGCATGCTGATTATGGACATCAAGTTCGTGTTGGCCCAGGCGAGAAGGTTCCGGGCTTGGCGGCGGGTATATGGGAGTCTCTTTATCTTTGGCCTCGCCCGGAGTTGTGGAGGCACGCGACACTTCGTCATTGGTTGACATTATGCCAACGGTCGCGTGCAACGACGTTGGCGCCATATCCACAATGGGTAACAGCTCATAATTGGGCGCCGAAGGGTGAATGTGCGACACCTCAATAGTGGGTAGCAGTTGAAAACCTGGTCGCACATTGATTTTTTTGACACGACGCGACAATTTCGGTATGGGTGACACATCGCCGGTGGTCGCGTACAGTTTCAGGCATCGCATGAATGTTATGGGTGTCAAAGTATTCTTGGCGATGCAGGTCGATGTCAACGCTCGTCCTCGTCCTTCTTGGCGCGTCGTTCCAGGTGCTGCAGGTCATCCTCTCCGAGCTGGCGCTTGACCGGGAGCTTCGGGTCCTTGAGGGCCTTGTAGACGAGGAGGAACCAGCGCTCGCGCAGGCCATGGCCGACGCGGCAGGAGCGATGGAACATGTAGGCCTCGTGCACCTCTTCCCTGGTGCAGTCCCCCAGCCGCTGGTACGTGCGCGGCATGGGGTAGGCCATCAAGCTGTGCAGGTTCGAAGTGCCACGCGCGGCCAGACCGCTATCTTTGAGGCCACGATCCTCACGGCTTGCCGCCCGTAGCCGAGAATTCCGCTGGTTGCCTAGATGGCTGCCGAGCAATATGTCGATTGCCACAACCAACGCCTCGGTCAGTAGACGATCATCACGCTTGACCCGGGCAAGCAGCCTGGCCCTGACCTGATCCTCATTGCCATCGCTTTCGCGGTAGGCCAGGCTGACAACCTGAAAAATGGAGAGCTGTTCGGGCTTGTCCCGGCGTGATGGTACGGCCTGAGGCTGCGTGGCCATCGTTCCCTCCTCGGAACGCTTGGACCCTACAGTGCGCGTCTCCCTCTCGGGCACGCCAGGCGGCGCCTACTCTAGCACGTCGCTGAGTAAGCTTAGGGCAGTATCTCCACGAGCGGGCAAAGGAACCCGGGCACCACGCCCTCGCCGTCGAGCACGTCCGTCCGGTAGGCGCCATTGCCGGAATAGACCGTCGCCCTGCGCTGCTTCGGATCGATCACCCAGACCATTGCGGTGCCGGCGTCGAGCAGCTCGCCCACCTTGCCCAGGACCTCCCGCTGGCGATCATTCGGCGACAACACCTCGATGGCCAGGTCGGGGGCGCCGACGATGAAGCCCTCCGGCAGCGGATTCGGCGCACGCCCGGCCGTCATGTATCCGACGTCAGGGCTACGCACGTTGCCGGCGGGCAGGCGAAAGCCTGTGCTGGAATCGACGAGCAGGCCACCGAGCTTGCGCGCCTCGATGTATGCGCCCAGGCGCACCATCAGCCGCGTAACCACGTATCCGTGCTGCCCTCCAGCCGGGCTCAAGAGAATGATGTTCCCGTCGACAAGCTCTGCCCTCCCCTGGACCTTGAGCAGGTCCTCCTCGGTGAACACCTCGCGCGCGACCGTGGTTGCCATCAGAGTTCCGCCGTCTCCCCTTCGTCCTCATCGAAGAGCGCAGAGTCGGGCAGGCCCATGCCACCCTCGCCCGGCTCCTCAGCCGGCGGGTCCGGGGGCAGCGCGGGCCGGCTCTTGAGGTCGACCACGTTGCCCAGGATGTCCGTGATGGTGTTGTCACCCGTGGGCACTGCCGCCGCCGCGCGCGGCTCCTTCGGTGGCCCCTCGTCCAGCACCTCCACGAGTTCGCGGGTATCGGCCCTGGCCGCCGTCTTCGTGTTGGCCTTCGCCTCCGTCGCGCCCAGCTCGGTCAAGCTCCAGCACTTGCCGACGCCATGCTTACGGAACATGATGTGGCCCGAGTCGGCGAGGTTGCTCAGGATGTTGTAGGTCTCGTTGCGGTTCTTGCGCAGCGCACGGACGATGGCGTTGCCGGTGAGGCCCGGCTGATCGGCGAGCAGCTGGAGGACCTGATCCTCGCTAGCCAGGCTTCGGTCCTGGTACTTCCTCAGGTGCTGCGCCCAGACTGCGGCGGCCAAGAGCTGCCAGAGGTGCGGCGTACCACCGCCGTGAGGGCGCATGGCGCTGCGGATGATGTCGCCCCCCGACAGCCCACAAAGGCAGTTCTGGATCCCCAGACCGGCCGCGATAGCCTGCGGCGTGCGGTACCCGATCTGGGCCAGCCGAATCTCGATCGTCTTCGCTGCAAGTGGTTTCGCCATTTTGCCCCGTCCTTCCCGATACTATCCTACCGCCGAGACAGTATCCTGGCCACTGTGTTTCGGTGCCAGGGTCCGCCCCGGAAGGTCAGGCCGTGGCGGACCAGCCATTTCACGATGGCGCCGGGGGTGTCGCCCGCGGCCCGCCTCTTATATATAAGGTCCAGGGCCCGCTGCTCGGCCTCGTCCTTCTCCAGGGTGTCGCCGGCGAACCGGTACCCGACCGGGGCGTAGCGGCTCACCCGCTCACCACGGCTGCGCTTCACCGCCAGCGCGGCCTTGACCCGCTCGCGGATCATGTCTCGCTCGTACTCCGCGTACGAATCGACCTGTCTCCGCATGAGCCGCCCCACCGGCGTGTTGTCGTTGGTCAGGCCATCCGCGGACGCTACCGTGATGCCGTGCTCCTTCGCGAGCTGCCGCTCGAGCAGCCCGACCAGGAGCATGTCCCGGCCCAGGCGATCGCGCTTGGCCACCGCGAGCACGCGATCGCCCATCACCCGCTTGCCCGACCGCGCCGGCCCGTGCTCCTGGAGATACTTCAGCGCCGCGCTCAGCCCCGGGCGATCCTCGGCCTCGGTGACGCTGCACAGCTCGTCCTCGAACCAGGCGGCAACGGTCTGGCCCTGTCGCTGCGCCCAGGCCTCGATGGCCTTGCGCTGCCCCTCAGGGCTTAGCTCTTGGCGATCGGTGCTAACCCGCAAGTAGCCGACGATCATTCACTCCCTCCCACCGAGAGCAGCGCCACCGCCGCCCTCGGCGACAGCACCGTGACCGGAGACTTTACGAAGTGTGCCGGGTTGCGCGTGACGATTGCTTCGCAGCTTGCGGCCTCGGCAGCCGCCGCAACCACTGCATCCTCAAAGTCCGTCCAATCCAAGCTGGCGGCGCGACGGATCACGGCCTCGTCGACCGCTGCGACCTGGAACACCGCAAGTAGGTCGTTGAGCGCCTGCCGCGCGGCGTCGCCCCCCTTCGCGTTTCGTACCAGGTAGTCGATGGTCGTGAGGCCGTGGGCCGGCAGAAGGGCGACGACCTTCTTGGCCCTGCAGGCGTGCCAGAGCGCCGCCGCGTCGGCAACGTGAGGCGCGCGGTCGAAGATGACGTCCAGGACCACATTGAGATCGAGAAGGATGATGCGCTTGCTCATCGGTACTTGTTCAGTAGGTGCTTGCGGTACGCGTCTGGGTCGGTGCCCTTAAGGAGTCCGCGCAAGCGGCGAAGCTCTGGGAAGTCCTCGTCGCCGCTCGTTGCCGGGCGGACCAGGAGGTCGAGAAAGCGCTCGACCAATTCGGTCACGGATGTCCCGGCCTTCTCGGCGTAGCGCTTGGCGCGCCGGGCAACCGTCTCATCAACGCTCAGGGTCAGTTTATACATATACGTATCCTAGCATTCGGCTTCATACGTATCAACCCACCAACGCCGGCACCACCTCGGCCGCCTTGCCCCGCAGGGCCAGGTCGACCTCGAGCCCCGTGTCTTCCGGGTTGACCTCGATCACGAAGGCGCCGCTCTTCCGGGCCAGCCCGGCCAGGCTCGCCGCCGGCTGCACGACTGCGCTTGTCCCGATGACGAGCACGACCTCGGCCCAGGTGGCCGCCGCCGCCATCGCGCTGTGGATCGCGTGGTCGGGCAGCGACTCACCGAACCAGACCACGCCCGGCCGCTCGAGCCCGCCGCAGGCACAGACGGGCGGCAGCTCGGCCAGCGCCGTGCGGTCCTCGCGCTCCTGGCCACACGCCGTGCAGCGCACGGTCCAGAGGCTGCCGTGCAGCTCGACCAGGGCGCGGGTGCCGGCCAGGCCGTGCAGGCCGTCCACGTTCTGGGTCACGACCAGGACCATGGTCCGCTGCTCGAGCTCGACCAGGGCCTGGTGCGCGGCGTTCGGCTTCGCCCCGGCCACGATGTCGCGGCGCCATTCGTACCACTCCCACACGAGCTTCGGATCGGCCTCGAAGGCCTGCGGGGTGGCCAAGTCCTGGGGTCGGTAGGTGCGCCAGAGTCCGCCATTGCCGCGAAAGGTCGGCACCCCGCTCTCGGCGGAGATGCCAGCCCCGGTCAACACGTACACGCGCTTGGCGGCCAGGATACGGGCGCGGGCGTCGGCGAGGCTACCTCCCGCCATGCCACGCCCCCAATACGAAGCCCAGCAGGAGCCCCGACACGAAACACGGATTGAACAGGACGTCGAGCATTACAGCGCCGCCACCGCTTTGAGTCGGTCCTCTTCGCGCTGCAAGGCCAGGCGCACGGCCCCCTTGAGGCACTCGATGCCCAGGACGCCCGACTTTTCATGCAGCCAGTCATGCAGCGCCTCGATGCGCACGTCCGAGCTGGCGCCGTTGCCCTTGTCGTTGTCGTACGCGCTCTGCCAGAACGTGGTGACCACCACGATCGGGTTCCCCGCCTGCGGCCGATGGACCACAGCCGCGTACCACTGACCATCGCTTTGGGGATCGGCCTCGCGAACCTTCTTCGCGTTCATGGTCACCGAGACAGGCTGCCCCACGCGCGCGTCCAGGTCCTTGCGGGGCGCGCGGTACATGTCGTAGGCCAGGATCTCCAGCATCGAGATACGGGCCTGCAGCTTGTTGGCCTCTTCCTTCCATTCCTTCACCGACTTGCGCTTCGCCATATCGTCCACCTCGAACTGCAGTCTAACACGCCGGTGTGTTAGATGTCAAGACTATTATTGCGTGCCCCGCTACGGGCTATAATGCAGCCGGACCCAGGGAGGGCATTACATTGAACGACGAAATCCTGAAGGCGTTGACCGAGCTCAAGTCGGAAATGACCGTGCGCTTCGATCGCATCGATGCCCGCCTCGACCGCGTAGAAACCCGCCTGGACAGCATCGATACTCGCCTCGACCACATGGATGCTCGCTTTGACCGCATGGAGAACGTCCTCCTAGACGTGGCGGGTCGCCTACTTGCCTCCCGCGAAATCGCCGACATCAAAGCCAGGCTGCGCTAGTAGCCGCAGGCCCCGCAACCCTGGTCACCGCAGGCGGCGCAGCCACGCGGCCCCAATTCGTCGCCTTTGGCCAGGTAGTTCTCGATGGCCTCGTCACGGGTTCCGAACTGTTCGAACCAGCCTTGGACCTCCTCCCGGGTCGCGAGACCCTTGTGGCCAATGCTGGCCCTATAGGCCCGACGCCACGCGTCCGTGACCTCTACCGTGTACGACACGCGGACCTTCACTCGGCCTCAGTAACGCTGATCCGAAAACGCTTCGTCACCTTCTGCGTGCCGCGGTCTCGTACCTCGGCGATGTAGCCGTCCGCCGTCGTGTCGACGAAGTGGATGCTAACTTCAACGCGATCGCCAAGCGCATTCGGCACGCTGGCATAACGCACCTCATCGCGAGTCAACGTCTTGACCGTCCCCAATACCGCAAGCCTTGCCGTGAGCGCGTTCATTTTCATTTCCTAGCTAGCCTCCACGGCGAGCCCACGTCAGCTTTTGCTCACGCGAGCCCCCAGCAGGCGTTTACTCGTCGTCCTTTTTCCAGGTGGCCACGAGGACGGCCAGCTGCAGCGCCTGCTCGCGGGTGAGCGAGTAGCCTTCGACCTTGACGCCGCCCGTGGCCCGCACGTGAAAGTCCACGCCTGCCCCGTAGATCCTGGCTTCGCCGTCGCGCATGCGCTTCTCAACGTCCCAGTCCTCCTTGCCGAGGGCTGACGCGATGGCGCGGGCCAGGTCGACCGCTTCGACATGCGTGCGCAGCTGCTCGTCGCGCCGCTGCTCCAGCGCCGCCCACATCTCCGCGTACCCCGGCAGGAGCCGGCGGGTGATGTCCTTGGCCATCTGCTCGGGTGACTTCGCGAGCCCGACATTGATCGAGGTCACCGCCTTGTCCCAGGCGTCCCGCGTCATGTAGTCACGCGGGTACATCTGCCGGCCGTCCACGTACAGCCACCCGCAGCCCACGCTGATACGCTTCTCCCGGGTGTGCTTGTTCAGATAGAGCTTTCGTCCGCTGGGGTGCACCAGGGTCGCACAGCGGTCGCGGTACGAATTCGACTCGTCCGACTGCGGGTCCGTGTCCCACCCATCGCCCAGCGCCGCCGCGATCTGCGGCGCGATCGTCTCAAGATTCACGTCTTGCTTCTGCTCTTCGATCACTTGCAACCTCCGCCAGGCCGACCGGTGCACGCGTGCCCCGGCAGGCCTGAGCAGGCTACACGCCCGCGGCGAACTCGGGCGACATCCACGACCTGACTTCGTCGATAACCGCCTGGGGCAGTTCGTCGTGAAGCCACTGCGTGCCGTACTTGTAACCGCACTCGGGGCAGGGCTTGCCAACACCGTCCAGCGAACAGCGCGGCGTGCTCTTGTAACGGCTGCTCTCGCGGTCGACCATGTACCAGTGCGACGTCCAGAAGTTCTCTTCCTTGCCGTCGCAATTGGGATACGAGACACGCAGACCCTTGTGGCGATAGATCGGCATGCCCGACTCGTCCCACTCCTCGCGCGCCTGCGCGCTGTAGTGGCCAGGACAGACTCTCCAGCCGGCGGCGCGCTGGTGCTTGCAGCCGGCCCGCATGCCGTTCAAGTGCCATTCGCGCCAGACCTCAACGATGCGATCAAATTGGGCCCGGAGCATCGTCCAGTCCTGGACATAGTCGGCCAGGTCGCCCAGTCCCTGCCCGCCCATTACGATGTCGCTACCGGAACGATTCCAGACCGCGCAGCTAATCGACAGCTCCAGACCCTTGCCGTTGCGATCAACAATCTCAACGTTGACCTCGACGTGACAGCTTCTCCGCCGATTCGCGATGCGCCCATTTGCATAGCCGACCAGTAACGTCTGCTTCATCCATTTCCTCCTCGTGACCATCCGATCAAGCGCACAGGCGTGCCCTGTGCGCTCCGTCTGAGGGTCAGTCCTTGCTTGCCCCTTCCAGAATCACGGCCTCGGCCTCGCGTTTCGTGCGGTAGCAGGCCCCCTCGACCCAGACCAGACGTTTCGCGTCCCACGTCATGACCATCCAGCCACCAGAGGTCCGGTTGCGTTTGCCGTTGTCCAGATACTGGCGCCGGTCGGCGACGTAGGCGTTTTTGTTGTCCTTGTGCATAGCCTTGCCCCCTTCACGGTGAGCCCACGGCAGCGTTCGCTGGCGCGGGCCCCCAGCTGAGCGCAGACCTTACTTGCCCTCCGCGCGGCGCCGCTCGATCTCGGCCTCAAGCCAGGCCAAGACCTTGTCGCGGTTGCCTTTGATGCCGAACTCCCGTTTGCACTGCGCGGTGATGCTGCGTCGGCTGCTGTGCTTCATCCCGAGCCCTTCCAGCTTGACGGCGCCCCGTAGAGCGAGCAGGCGGAAAAACCCAATGGCCTGCTCGCCGACAATGGTGACCGCGCCACCCTCGTGCACCGTGATCCCGTCCACGGCTCCCGGCTTCGTCTCGTGCTCGCTCATTTTTGCTTGCCCCCTGTCAGTCCGCGATGCGGACAGCGGTTTCGCCGAACATCCGGACGCCAGCGACAACCGCCTGCGCCTTGGTACGGAACCAAATGAGCCGGTCAGAATCGGCGCAGCCTACCGCCGCGACAACGTAGCGGCCGAACTCCTGCGCTGTCGCTTCCTGCTCGGTCCAGTAGAGGCGCCACCGTCCCGCGCCTTCGGTAGTGTGGTCCCTGGATACGGCCAGGACTGCCGTAATCGTCTTGCCATCGCTGAAACTGACCTGCTTCACTGCCCTGCCCTCCTTCGGTGCATCGCGCACCAATGCACACAACTTACAAGCCGCTGTGCAAGATGTCAAGGGTTATTTTGCGGCGGCCGTAAACGTCTCACACATACAGCCTTCGATGTCGCATGATGCCGGCTCAGCGTTCGCCGGGGCGTTCTCGTCCAGGCCCCAATCCGAATCGTGATAGGCCCGCTTGTGTCCACAGGTACAGCTACCCTGACCCTGCTCGTCGTGCCGTACCACCGCGCTAGCGATCTCGGACGCGTACGCGCCGATAGCGTCGTACGCCTCAACAATGGCTTGCCAGGCTTCGCGCGGGATGACAACGTGTGTCTTGGTCTGGCCGATGGCGGGCTCGACGTCGCCCAGCGCCTCACCAACAGCCCGCTGTAACTGCACGCCCAGCTCGTCGAACTTGTCCCGGATATCGCTGTCCATAGCTACCCTCCACGGTGGCCCACAGCATCAGCTACTGCGGGCCACCAGCAAGGCTGCTTAAAGGCGTACGCGTTCGCAGGCCTGCTTACCCTTGGTCGTGATCTGGATGGAGCCGGCCTTGTTGCGGGAGAGATAACCCCCGGCCACGAGTTCGTCCGTCTCGGCGTGGGTGGCGCCCATGCGCTTGAGCTCTTCGGCGCGATAAGTTGAGCGGTAGGCGCCGTAGACGGCCAGCATGCGCGCAAGCTTGTCGCTCAGCGTGGACGGCGCCGGGAGCAAAGGCGTCAGAGTCGAGGGGTGGGCCAGCAGGCGCGCGTAGACGGGCCGGTTGCCTCCCTCGCTGCCGCAGATCACCACCGCGTTGGGCGGGATGGGCTGCTCGCGGTCGTCCAGGTCGACCATGTTGCGGGGGTTGAACATGTTCGGGCCGCCCCACGATCCATAGGTCACCTTGCGCTGGCCGGTCGCCAGGTCCACGAGACACACGAACGAACGGCAGCCAGTCTCGCCGTAGTCGTTCAACTGCGCGGACTCGGCGGCTTCGGCCTTGATGTCGGGCCGGCCGTAGCCCAGGGACTTGAGAGCGTCTCGTACGGCATCCGGGAGCGTTTTGGTTTCGATGATCACAGGCTTTTTGTCCTCCACGGTGGGCCCACAGCAGCATGCGCTACCGCGGGCCCCCAGCAGGCTCAGCCCTGGATTACTTCGACGTTGCGAACCGACGTGAAGGCCTTGGTCCCGTCCGCGAAGCGCAGGCCAACGCGGTCGTTGTCTTCGAACCGCCCGAAGTAGGCCAGCGAGAGCGCGCTCTGCCCGCTACGCGCGAACTTGTCCGCACCGCGCCAGAAGACCTCGGCCTCCTGTCCCTGCCACGGTCCCTTGTGACCCTTAGGCCCACGTCCGCCGACCACGCGCACCCGCTTGCCCTTACGGGGCTGCTTGGCTTCGGCCTCCTCGCGCTCCTTGCGGATGCGCGCATCGCGGGCCACGCGCCAAGCCTCGTAAGCGGCGAGGACTTCCGGGGTCGCGTCCACGTTCGCGCCGTTGGCGTACGTCCAGCCACGTGTAGACGCGTAGGTGATGCGCTCGGGTTCGCCTTTGTCCGCGTTCCAGACGGTGGCGTGAAAGTCGCTGTCGTCGTAGCCGTTGGTCTCGCTGAGGGAGAGGACCATCCCCACCGCGAAGGTGTGGAGCCAGTGTTTGTGACCGGGCGCGTCGGGTGTCGTCTCCCGCCCGTGTTCGTCGTACGGCCCCCGCGCTCCCGGCTCGTCCGCCTTGCACATCATCGTGATCGCCATTCGCCAATGCCCTCCAAACACCCACAACATACAGACCGCTGTGCAAGATGTCCAGGGAAATGTTTCCCGAAGGAAGCTAGTACTGCTTGATGGTGCCGCGGCGTTGCAGCCGGCGGAGTTCCCAGGGGCGAAGCTTGCGGCAGTTGCGGCCGGAGTCCTTGCGCGCGATCCCGTGGCGGTCGCAGTAGACGTAACCGTCGCTGTCGACCCGCGTGACAGGCTCGGCACATCCCGGCGCCATGTCGCATCGCAGCTCGGTGCCGGTCCTCATCGCGCCACCTGCCGGGTGTGTGCCTCTACCACTTCGCGGACGGTCGTGGGCTCGGACATGCCGAGCTCGATCGTCCACAGGTCATGGCAGATCACGCAGGTCACGTTAGCGATCCAGGCGCGGCGGTGGATGCGCCCGGTGTTGTCGTCGCGGTACGGCAACGGGTGGTGGAGTTCGTAGGTGTAGATGGTGCCCTGGCACGACCACTCGCGATTGAGAGCGCGGTCGAAGTGCACGGCCAGGCAACGCGGGCCGTTGTCGGTGGCGACGTCGACGCGCATCACCGTACCTCGCTGGCCAGGAACGCTTCGAGGCCTTCGGCCAGGGCGGCCCTTGCGGGGTCTGTCTCCAGCAGCGCATACGTTCCTCGGCGCGCCGCGATGTTTACCGCTGCGCAATCCCGATAGCGCTGCAGTTCCTTCGCCCCGCTCCAGGGCAGCCCGGCCGGCCAAATGTCAACGATGTCGAAGTAATAGCTCTGAGCCGTGTGAGGTTCGGCCTCCTGGAGCAGGCACGACGCCTCCGCCAGGGCGAGCCCGGAATCTTCCGGGCGTCGAAATATTTTCTCCTGCTGCGCCTTGACCCGCTTACTCATCATTGCTTGCATCAATTCCTCCATTTGACCGATCCTGGACATAGTATCGGCGATACCATGCAGTCTGTCAAGCATGGTATCAAGATTCTTTTTTGGCTGGCATTTCACGGTATCGTAATATCGGTATCGGCGCCCCAGTTTTTGGTACAACGCGCGTTTTTGGGACAAGGCTTTTTGCTTCCAATATTTCTCGACCATTGAAAACAAAGGATCAGTATCGATGAGTATTGACCTAAGTCAGACATGCCTGGAGTATCGAGGTACTGCGTTGACGTCAAAGTATTGGTCGAATACCATTAAACCACGAAAGACAGCTATGCTTGAAACGTTTTGTCTTTTATCGTGTAGATTGGTCGATCTATGTAGGACACACCAGAACTACTTATGTATCGGGATACACATATTCGCCGATACCGGTATTGAGTCAATACCTTTCTAGGTTGTAACGGTTGTAGTATTGACCTTATGGCTCAATGAAATAGGTTGACCTCTGTGAGGTGCCGGAAAGTGCGAATATTGAAATTTATGATAGTATTGCTTATGGTTGGCTAATCGAAATACAACCGACCGTATCAATAAAGTGGTTGTGAATACTGGTAGCACCCTGTTTTCGATTGTTCCCAGAACAGTACAAAAACGAGACTGTAGGTCGATCTAACAAACACGCACAACCCCCCCCTTTTTGTATACTACAAAAAGGGGTGGTGGGGTTGTATAGCTAACCGCTGGAAATTTACGCCGAAATCGATACAGCGCAAATTTTGCGTTTTATCGACTGTAAGCAAAAATCGTGCCATCTAACCTGGGTTTGGGATGGAAATTTGCTGCACGTGTCGATCGTGGCTTGAGAGCCACACATCCATCACGTCAACGCATACGTCCGACTGTCCGGGTCCGCGCATTGCGGCGGCCGTGCTTGAGGTGCCAGGCGTGCACAGGTGGCTGATTCTCGTGGCCACGGATGCCGCGCGGAATGCCCTCCACGCAGCCAGGATCGCCCACAGGGCCCGCATTTGGACGGATGCCGAGGTAGAGGCCCTGCTCGCTGTCGATCGCCCCAGGATGGGCGATCCTGACCTCGGTCAGGGTGCAGTGCCAGACAGCCCACGATCGTGGCCCGGCGAGGCGCTGGCGCAGCCGGACGGGCATCCTGGTGAGGCTGCCGGCCCTGTCCAGGCAGGTCCGCCGGCCAGGGTCGACCAGGCCCAGGATGCCGAATCAGGCCCCGGGAAGGCAGGTTTGGCGCGACGTCAGCTCGCCCGGGCGGTCGCAGAGGCCCGGCTTATCTTTCGCGCCGACCTTGTGTCCGTGTGCCAGGTGCCCATCGGCGACACATGCGGGGCGACGCAGGCCCCCCTCTTCGATCTGACACCTAAGCTGAGTCCTATCAACCACTAAGGTGCTGTGCCAATGGGTTGGCACCTGACACCAAGTAGATGGTTGGTGTCAACACCATCACCCACCCTTTACGTATCAATCACTTACGAGCGGTATTTTCTACCGCAGTAGTCGTCGTCAACGTCTGCCGCAGCTCGCCGCACCCCGCCACCCCCCCCAGGTAGGGGGCCAGGTTTCGGGCCGGCCCCGGGTCGATGGGACCCACCCAGGGGGCCCCCGACCCAAACCTGGGCTACCGTGGGAATCCAAAACTTCTAACAAGGCGCCAAGTGAGATCGCACCCGCACCCTGTGCCGGTAGGAGCACCACGTCACGTTTACGCACACGGCGCCAAGCAAGACAAAGAAAATCGGGCCCCATGGAAAAACCCTGGCTCCCCAATCGCACAAGGTGGTAGCGTGCTGCTGCCCGGATCTGGTGGGCGTGTCAAGGGCGGCCCTCCTCGACCCGCAGCCCCTGTTGGGCCCACTGGTTTCTGAGGCGCACAACCCCCAATCCGCAACTGGCCGTGCGGCGTCGGCCAAGCCCTCCCTGGGTTGAAGGTGGCAGCACCCGATCAGGTCCACTTCCACCACGCCGCGCTACTGTTATGGCTGGGAATACTGTTTTACTGATTTGATCACGTAATCACGCACTTGCATGCTTCTATAAGTGCACACTGATACAAGCTGACGCTGGTATGAGTATTGACTTTTGTGCGTCCATCATGGTACCAGTACGTCAGTTTAACCTTGCATAAGTGGAGGAGTATGAAAGTATTTGCTGTTGCCATGCACAAGGGCGGCGTTGGTAAGACGGCGATCACGACGAACGTGGCTGCTGTTCTCGCCGACCGCGGCCGTCGGGTTCTCGTGGTTGACGCCGATCCGCAGAACCATCAGGCCCGGCATTTCGGCATCGCAGCTCCCGAGCGTGGCCTGGCCGAGTCCATGTTCCAGCAGGTGCCGTTGCCGTCGATCGCCTTCGAGGTGCGTGATCGGCTGTTCCTGGTTGGCAGCGGCGCCAACCTGTCCTCGGCCGATGTTCATCTCAGCGGTAAGCCAGATGGGCACCACCGGCTGCGCACCGCGCTCCAGACGGTGAAGGAGCAGTTCGATTACGTCTTCATTGACTGCCCGCCGAACCTGGGCCTGCTCACGCTCAACGCGCTCGTGGCCGCGTCACGTCCGATCGTGCCGGTGCAGACGGAGCAGGCGGCGGCCGACAGCCTGGTGTCGTTCCATAAGACGTGCATGGATGTTCGCGAATTCTTGAACCCTTCGCTCGAGGACCTGTGGATCCTGCCTTCGATGTTCCAGGGCAACACGACACATCAGCGGGCCATCCTCGAGCACCTACGCGGCAACCCCTGGAAGTGCACCGTGCTCGATCCGATCCGGCGAACGGTCCGGATCGCTGACGCCTTCGCGCGGGGGTGTCCGGTTTATGAAACGGATCGCACCGCGTCCGATGGATTCGAACGTGTTGCAGAAAGGATTGAAGCGGCATGAGCACAGGTGTTCGCAACCCATTTGAGGATGCGGGTTTCATCCCCAAGAAGAAGCTGGAGGATCAGATGGAGCAGCCAACGCCGCCGCTGGAGGTGGCCAGCGGCGCCTCGGTGGTGGAGGACAGGCCGCGGCGCAAGCGAAAGCCCAAGCCGCCGGTCGCGCCGCGTACCTGTCGTTTGCAGACGAACGTATCGCAGCGGGTCGACGATCTACTCTTCGCCGCGGTGGCGGAACGACGTACGCGTGGAATGCGTGGCCGGGCCCTCGATATCGCGGCCTGCCTCGAAGAGGCCATTGAGAAAACCTTCGGACATTTGGTTCCCATACAGACCGCCGAGTGAGATAGGATTCGCGGCATCGTGTCCAAGACGGATCGCGAACGGCTGTCGTTGGCCCTCGGTCTGGCCTCGGACCGCGTCGAGCTGCTGTACACGCTCGAGGGCGATGAGGCAGTGCCGGCCGAGAACCCGAAGGCCTGGGCTGACTGGATGGGGAGCCACCGCAAGCTGTGCGTGGTCGGGCGTGACACGCCGGTCTGGGGTGTTGAGGTCTGGACGACGTTCATCGGGATGAGGCAGCCCGGGCCTGATGAGGGGCCACCGTTTCTCTGGGAGACCGTCCTCTTTCGCGAGGGCGCGATCGAGGACCTGTGGCGCTACACCTCGGCGAACGCGGCTCGAAGGGGTCACCGCCGGGTGGTGGCGATGGTAAAGAAGGACGCGGAGAAGAAGCAGAAGAAGGAGAAGAGGAAGAGGTCATGAAGTTCGACAACCTCCCTCGTCGTATCGCGGCGTTGCCGCGGGACCAGCGCGGCTACCTGGTGCCGGCGTAATGGTCTCCATCGGTCCAGAGACGATCATGCTGACCGACCGGTCCTACATCCTTGGGATGTGGTTCGTGAAGGATCCCGACGGCAACGACTGGATGTTTTGCGTGTGGCGGGACGATCCAGATGCGCCCTGGTTTGCGCGTGGCCGAATTCGTATGCGTGTCGATGATCGAATCTTTGATTCTCGGGATGAGAAGCGTTGG
>Ga0307472_100000032_pt1 | contig 38319 bp, 35 predicted proteins | sample atmos_gasesAM5C__2_FD_204582 | JGI IMG/M metagenome (GOLD analysis project Ga0307472, IMG submission 204582) | Hardwood forest soil microbial communities from Morgan-Monroe State Forest, Indiana, United States - atmos_gasesAM5C_05 | ecosystem: Environmental > Terrestrial > Soil > Temperate...
TGGTCCTGTGCGGTTCAAGCCCAGGTAAGGTTCTTCGCGTTGCGTCGAATTGAACCACATGTTCCACCGCTTGTGCGGGCCCCCGTCAATTCCTTTGAGTTTCAGCCTTGCGACCGTACTCCCCAGGCGCAGGACTTAACGCGTTAGCTACGGGACTTGCCCCGTACAGGGCAAACCCCAAGTCCTGATGGTTTAGGGCTAGGACTACCAGGGTATCTAATCCTGTTTGCTCCCCTAGCTTTCGTCCCTCAGCGTCAGTTGTGATCCAGCGAGCCGCCTTCGCCTCGGATGTTCCTACGGATATCTACGCATTTCACCGCTACACCCGTAATTCCACTCGCCTCTCTCACACTCTAGCACAGCAGTTTCGTTAGCAGCCTCTGGGTTAAGCCCAGAGATTTCACTATCGACTTGCTACACCGCCTACGGACCCTTTACGCCCAGTAATTCCGAGCAACGCTGGCCCCCTACGTATTACCGCGGCTGCTGGCACGTAGTTAGCCGGGGCTTCTTATACCCGTACCGTCATACCCTTGCGGGCATTCTTCCGGGTCGAAAGGGGTTTACACTCCGAGAAGCTTCATCCCCCACGCGGCGTTGCTGCATCAGACTTTCGTCCATTGTGCAAGATTCCCCACTGCTGCCTCCCGTAGGAGTCTGGACCGTGTCTCAGTTCCAGTGTGGCCGGCCAACCTCTCAGTCCGGCTACCGATCATTGCCTTGGTGAGCCATTACCTCGCCAACTAGCTAATCGGCCGCGGATCCCTCTTGTGGCGACTTGCGCCTTTGATCGCATCAGCATGTGCCATCGCGATGTTATGCGGTATTAGCCCAATTTTCACTGGGTTATTCCCCACCTCAAGGAAGGTTATCCACGTGTTACGCACCCGTCCGCCACGCGCCCACACCCTGTATTGCTACAGAATGCTGCGCGTTCGACTTGCATGTGTTAAGCACGCCGCCAGCGTTCGCTCTGAGCCAGGATCAAACTCTCGTTTGAAGCCTGTTCACCCTGAGCCCCGCGAAGCGGAGCAAAGGGCAGTTTCGTCCGTGAAAACCGAAGTCCTCACGAACGGAACGAACTGTTAAATCGCTCGGTTATCTCAATATTCCCTTGTCCCGGTACACCCGAAACAAGAGAGAAACCACCGCCACCGCTACTCCGAAGGAGTTGTGGTGGCAGCTCTGCTGTTGCCCTAAGGCAACAACAGAAAACGGGTTCTGGCATGTATCATCCGATTGTCAAAGAACAGGTCATCCCAGGTCAACTGGAAGGACTACAGACGAACCACCATTCTACCGACCCACCCTCGAGGTGTCAAGCGTTAATCCCTGTTGAAAATTCAGCAACTTGTGGATTTCTCGTTACCCCCAGTTTATCTCCGTTTACGAGCAGGTACGGTGTTTTCGCTGATGAACTGCTCGATCGCGTCGACTGGGATCCGCACCGCTCTCCCGCAATTCACGCGCGGAAGCTTTCGAGTGAGGAGCCATGCGCGGATGGTGGTCTCTTTCAGTCCAAGCATGTTTGCCGTTTCCCTGACGCTGACTAGCTTGCTGCCGATTGAATGTCCCATTGAAATCCTCCTTGTTCGCCGCAGTTCACTCGTGGCGTGGACGCATCATCACAATTTTCTGTTTCGGCGATTGAACAGCTCGAAAGAAAATTCGAGGGAGCGAATTGTCCGCCGTTCACAGCTTACGAGGGCTACTAGACACTTGCCGGGGCTATCGGGTCCATGTCCTTTTATTTGTTTGCGCTAGAAAACAAAGGAGTAGGTGCCTCCGCTGCAAGGATACTGCCCAAGGTCCCTTTCACGGGAACTGGGGGCGGTTCTATTTCCCCTTGGGCGCCCTGTCTGAACATCTCCGGAAGAGAATTCTTAAGCCAAGGTAGACAAATCGCCGTCCGTGCCGACGAGCCATTAGTCGTAGGCCGTCTGCTGAGTACACTCTGCCTTTTCTTCGGGGGGTTTCAGCAACTTCGAATGCTAGATCAAGCAACAACGCCAGTTCATTCCATTTTTTGAACTTCCAGTTTCGCCTCAAGACGTACCACAGGATCAATGCCACTCCGGTGTCTAACTGCCCGTATCGTCTTAGGTAGCCACCAAACCGCTTTGCTTCTTGCTTAAACGTTTTCGCGAGGAAGCTCATCGAGGCTATTGCAATTGTAACCGCCGTATCCGGATCGCCTTTCCAACTCTTCGGGAACTTCATTCCCAGTGCGCTTCCGCCGCCCGTTAAGAACGCCCATGTCTGGACACGGTACATTGGGTCCGCCGAGACGGCATTGGCCTTGTCCACGACTGCGTCGATCCGTTTGGATAGATTCTTCAGGTGGTCTTGAAACTGACGCATTGTTTCGGCTAAGTCAGGCCCAGGCATGACCGCAAGAGCAAGTAGGCGAGTCATGGCCTGACGGTCCAACCCAGCCTTCTGGAGGATCTTCAGCTCGCGGTCCCCGCGCTTAGCGATCTTCTTCTCGAGGATAATTAGCCGCTGCTGATAGTCGCGACTTTGCGCGTCTACCTCTTCTTCTGTCCGTGCGTTGTTCTCATTGGGTTGATTGCGAACGGCCATTTGCTACCTCACGCGATCTACAGCTCACGTCTGCGAAACTTGAGCGGACTTACTCCGAACTCATTTCGAAACGCGCGGTTGAAATTCGACACGTCGCCGAAACCGCAATCGTACGCAATATCCAGCACCTTCCCGCATTCCACCGCGAGTCGCGACGCTGCATCGCGTAGGCGCGCGCGGCGCACATATTGATGCGGCGTAATTCCAGTCAAGCGCTCAAACGTCCGCAGAAAATGATACGGGCTCAATCCCGCTTCGCGCGCCAGACCGCCTAATCCCAATGCACCGTCCGGACGCCGCTCAATCGCACGCACGCTGCGCGTCACTCGCGCAATCGCACTTGGCGGCGCACTCTCCGCGCCCGAAGAAATTCCTCGTTCTAATCGCACCGTCGCAGCCACAAGTTCAACGCTCAGCTCTTCCCACGGCGTGTCTGACGAATACTCTAAGCCCGCGCTTGCCCGCGCAATTAGCGACGACAATTCGCGCAGCGGAGGCAGCCGCAGCATCCGAAATCCACGTCCACTCTTTCTCACTCCCGCATCGCGCGCGATTCGCTCGAAATATTCCGGCACAAAGTGAAACGAGAGGCACCGATCGCCCGCCGCATGCTCATGGCCCACTTCAAAATTGTGCCCGGCATTTCCCAGCAGCAACGAACCCGGCGTCATCAGTTCGTTGCGGATTCCACCGTTAGCCGATCCTCGATATTGAAACGTTCCCGCCAGCACCATCGCGATCGAAACATTGCAGTGCCGCTCTTCAAAAATCGGATCCTGCGGGCCAGACGCGCAAATCAGGTCCTCCACTGCCCAGCCATCGCCACGCGCGAGTACGCGACAGGTCGGATGACAGGCCGCGCCGCCCGTCGCAGCGCGCCGCGCCAAAGCCTGCTTCAATTCGACCGCAATTTTTGCCAAGACGCCGCCCCCGCTCCCGCTTAGTCTATCGCACACGACGGACGTTCGAGGAGGACACAAAAATGACCGCAAGCGCAGCATCGCAGAAGCGCGATTTTCACAGCCTATTGGCCGCCACCGGAAGGTCGCCCGAAATTCCCGAAGAGAACGAAGTTTACGGATGGCTCGTCGGCAGCTGGGATTTAGAGGTTTTGCACTATGCAGCCGTTGACGTCGCGCCGCTGCACATCCAAGGCGAAGTCCACTTCGGCTGGGTCCTCGAAGGACGCGCCATTCAAGATGTGTGGATCATGCCCCGCGTATCGAAGCGCAGCGCCAATCTTGCCGGTACCAGCAAGACGTCAAACAATATGTACGGCACCACGCTCCGCATCTGGGACCCGTCGATCCAAGCCTGGTGCATCCGCTGGATCAATCCGGTCACGAATCATTACGAACAGCAAATAGGCCGCCGCGTCGGCAACGACGTCGTGCAAGTGGGCGCTCGCGTGGATGGCACACCCACTCGCTGGCGATTCACCGAAATCACGCCAAACTCATTCCACTGGCTAGGCGAAGCCCTGAACGCCGACGGCGCCACATGGAAGCTCGAAGGCGAATTTCGCGCCACCCGCATCCGCTGAAATCTTCCACGAATGAACGAACTTGAATCAATCGAATTTCTTCGCCATCATCTAACTCAAGGAAGAAAGGAAGGCACAATGACCACTGCAACGGCAACTACCATGAACCACGACAAAGCACTCCGCGAGCAAATCGTGGCACTTCTCACCAAAAGCGAAGCCCACGCTGAATTTGACTCCGCCGTCAAAGACATGCCCGCGGACCTCCAAGGGAAGCGCCCGAAAAACGCGGCCCACTCGCCCTGGGAACTGCTCGAACACCTGCGAATCGCGCAATGGGACATTCTCGAGTTCGCGCGCAATCCCAAACACAAATCGCCCGATTTTCCGAGCGGCTATTGGCCCAAATCGCCTGAGCCTCCCGATGCAAAAGCCTGGGACAAAAGCGCTGCCGCATTTCGCGCCGATCGCAAAGCCCTCTGCGATCTCGTGACGAATGAATCCACCGATCTTTTCGCGGGAATCTCGCACGCCGACGGCCAGACCATTCTTCGCCAGGCGCTACTCGCAGCGGACCACAATGCATATCACATCGGAGAGCTGATTCTACTGCGCCGCATTCTCGGCGCATGGGACTGACGCGAATTTCGAGGGAGCGAGGAAGAGCGGCCAGAGGCGGCTTCCAACGCGGTCAAACTGCAAAGGCCCGCGAAGGGCCACCGTGTGCAGTCACTCCCGAGCGGGATCCGACCGCCCTTCCCCCTTCTGTGTGTGATCATCTCTATTCTGTTCGCAGTCTAAATTAGCGCGGTCCTGCAGTTCAATGCAATGAACTATGTAGATGCCCCGAGCCTTGTCCCTGGCACGCCTAACGGCATGAGGCGCGTAGAGCTTAATCTACGGTACCGCGATTAGAAATTCATCTAACAGACTTTAAATCAATAACATACAAGTTTCTAATCGGCGGTAAAAGGGGTCTTAAGGAATTTGCACTTCACGCCGAAACGAAAATCCGCATCTATCGCCATTGCACTGAAATGAAGATTGGTCTCAGCCAGCTCAACCGAATAGAATCGTGGCGAAATAAAAGCAATAAACTGAGGTGCTGAGCTGAAACCCGCTCGTCTCGCGGTTCTCGTCCTTATATTTTGTACCAGTCTTCTGCATTGTCCTCGCGCGCTCGCCTGGGGATGCGAAGGTCACCAGACTGTCGCCCTTATCGCCAAGCAAAACATCAACCCTCATGCGCTGGCGATGGTGAATCAGATCCTCACCGACAATCCTATCGACCCGACGCTCGACCGGTATTGCAAGCCGATAGCAACCGATCCGATCGAAGACGCCTCCACTTGGGCCGACGATTACCGCAAGGGTCACCCCGAAACCGGCGGCTTGCATTTCATCGATATCCCACGCGGAGCCGCGAAAGGCACGTACGTCTGCGACCCGGTAAAAAGCTGCATCACCCTTGCTCTCGCCGAGCAGATCAAGATTCTCCAAGACCCAGCGCGCGATCCGACTGCCCGGGCAAATGCGCTGCGGTTCATCATTCATTTCGCTGGTGATATTCACCAGCCCCTGCACTGCAGCACGAACAACGACCGCGGCGGGAACTGTGTTCCCGTCACGTTCTTCGCCCAAAAGCCGCTAGAGACAGATCAAACTACGGCGACCTATCAGCTGAACCTCCACGGCGTGTGGGACACGCAGCTCGTCGAACGCATCGCCAGCAGCAAGACCGTCGAGCAGTTCGCCGCTGCTATCGACAAAAGGTTCAAGCCTCAATTCGCAACGTGGCAAGAGGAGGGCGTCAACTTCGACGATTGGGCGTGGGAAAGTCACGAGGACGCGGAACAAATCGCGTACGGAGTGCTCAATAGAAAGATCCCAGTCGAAACTCCCGTGCCCGTAACCACCTGCGTGGATGCGAACCACATCGCTGAGAGAATGCTGAAGCTAAAGGAAAAAGTGGGACCGTCGTATCAGTCTTATGCGACACGAACAATCGAAGAACAGCTCGCCAAAGCCGGGTTCCGCCTGGCGATGATCCTGAATCAAGTCTGGCCGTAACATCAAAAGACGGCGATCATCCAAACGAGTCCTACGTCCGTCTGGTACCCCGGCTGTGCGGCGCTTTACCTATTGTTACGAACTGCCCAACTGGATTATGCTCCCCGCAGCTCTTCGCGCAGTGCGAGGGGCTTGGAACGAACCCAGTCTCGACCAACCAGTAAGCCAATCCAAATGCAATGGGGCGACGTACTACCATCAGGGCGGTTGCAGTCCAAATCAACAGGAGGATGGTGGAAACATGACAAAGTCCAGGAAGAGCTTGGTAGCAGGAGCAGCGCTGGCTGGTTTGTTGGCCGGAACTGCTGTCACGGTTCAGGCGTCGAATCTGCTCTCGAGCGCGAAGGGCACCGCTTCCTTCAGCTCGCAGGATCAGGGCGACAAGGACAAAAAGGTGAAGGAAAAGCACGCCTGTAAAGGCCAGAATTCCTGTAAAGGCAAGGGCGGCTGCAAGTCGAGTGACAACGGTTGCAAGGGCAAGAACTCTTGCAAGGGCAAGGGCGGCTGCGCAACCGACGGCTCCAAGATGCCGGCCGACAAGTAACCCGCTCGAGTCGTACCGTTTTACCTGACGGAGGGCCGGCAAGAATTCTCCGGCCCTCTTTCCATCTATACTGCTTTCTGTACTTTTTTCTGTAATTGGGGAATTAAATGCCTGCAAATCGGTTCAACGGATTCACGGATTACGGCGTGGGAATCGGGCTGCGCGCGCCACACTATCATCACATTCTTACCAAGAAGCCGGTCGTGGACTGGTTCGAAATCATCTCTGAAAATTTCATGATCGACGGTGGACGTCCTCTGCAGATTCTCGATCAGATTCTCGAGCAGTATCGCGTGGTGCAGCACGGCGTCTCCATGTATTTCGGCTCTGCGGAAAAACCCAATCGCGAACACTTGCGCCGATTGAAGGATTTGGTGAAGCGCACAAAAACGCCGTGGCTTTCCGACCATCTCTGCTGGGGCAGCGTCGATGGCCGCTACACGCACGACCTGCTTCCGATGCCTTACACGTTCGAAGCAGCTCGCATTACCGCGCAAAAAGTCCGCGAAGTGCGGGACTTTCTCGAGACCCCGGTGGTGGTCGAAAACGTAAGCAGCTATGCCGAGTTCCACGTTTCTGAAATGACCGAATGGGAATTTTTAAATGAAGTTGTCGAGCGGGCGGATTGCGGCATTCTTCTCGACGTCAACAACATCTACGTATCATCGAAGAACCACAGCTTCGATCCGTTCACCTATGTGAATAGCGTTCCCGCCGATCGCGTCGCGCAGATCCATATCGCCGGACATTCGAAATTTAAGAAATACATCCTCGATACGCACGATCATCCGGTGATCGATCCCGTTTGGAAACTTTATGAGCGCGCCATTGAACGTGTGGGCCACACGGCGACGCTGCTCGAATGGGACGACAGCATCCCCTCTTTTCGGGAAGTTCACGACGAGGCGCTGAAGGCCAACAAGTTTCTCGCGAGTGCCTCGCTCGCCACCGCCGTATGAGCCTTCTAACTATCCAGCGCCGGATGGCGCGCGCTGTAATGACGCCTCTTACTCCCGCCGAGCGTATGCGCGCGACAGCTCCCGACGGACGCTCGCTGCGCAAAGTCGCCGCCGACATCATCAAGCCCAACGATCGGCTCACTTCGTTCGAGCGGCTGGAAATTTACAACCGCCAATATTGGTTTCGTGTGCTTTCCGCGTTCGCGGAAGATTTTCCTGGCCTCCGCGCCGTGCTTGGTGAACGCAAATTCGACGCTGCCGCGAAGGCGTACATCAACGATTGCCCCTCGACATCCTTCACGCTCCGAAACCTCGGGTCAAAATTGGAAGCTTGGCTGCGCAGGAATCCGAAATGGGCCGGCTCACGGCAAGAGCTTGCGCTCGACATGGTCCGGTTGGAGTGGGCCGATATTGACGCGTTTGACGGAAAAGCGGAACCCGCTTTGAAGCCAGAAGATCTCGCTGGCGCCGATCCCGAAACACTGCGTTTGCAGTTGCAGCCCTACATCCACCTTCTCGACCTGCACTATCCGGTGGACGATTTGCTTCTTGAGGTGAAAAAAGACGACGAGGATACGGATTTCGCGAGCAACGCTTTCAACGAACGCCACAAGCAGAAGCGCGTCCGCGCCGTGGCCCGGCTGAAACCGTCGACTATTTTCCTCGCCGTGCATCGCATCGACGATTCAGTGTATTTCCGCCGCCTCGAGCGTGAGGAATTCCTGATCCTGAAGGAACTGCGCGCCGGCAAAACGCTGAGCCGCGCCGTCGACTCCGCTTTGCGCAAGAGTTCGATCGCACCGGACGACAGGCCCGCGCAAATTCAGAACTGGTTTCAGACCTGGTCCACCCTCGGCTGGTTTTGTTGCACCGGAATGCCGGGGAAGAAATGAGCGGGGCGCAAGAGCAGATACAGAAACTCTACGCGTTGTTCGTCCGAATTGCTTCAAGCCTTCAATCCCCGCTCCTGCTGGTCGTTCGCCTCTATTGGGGCTGGCAGATATCGCAGAACGGCTGGGGAAAGCTTCACAATCTCTCGCGCGTCACAGAATTTTTCGCGAGCCTCGGCCTGCCTGCGCCGGGTCCCACCGCAGCTTTCGTCGCAACATTTGAATTCGTGGGTGGCATTCTTCTTGCGATCGGCTTGCTGTCACGCGTGGCGGCGCTGGGTCTAGTGATCGACATGCTCACGGCGTACATCACATCCGACCGCGAGGCGCTTTCTTCTTTCTTCTCCGATCCGTCTAAGTTCTATAATGCGGATCCGTTCATATTCCTCGCGGTCGGGCTCGTGGTTCTTGTTTTCGGGCCCGGGAAAATCTCTCTCGACTACCTCATCGAAAGACGGTACGCGAATCGGGCCACACTCGACAGCTAAGCTCACCGATATTTTCCATGCCGCGCCGATTTTTGTTCCAGCGAAATGCCCTTCCATCGCATCTTAGTAAGTGATGATGACCAGACGCTCCCGGCCTCCGGCAATCCGTCATATTTCGCATCGCAGTATTCGAATTGCAATTCCGGTATTCTTTCTTCTGCTTCTAATTCCCGAAGCATGCGTCCCGGCGGATGAAATGACGTCCACAGTTCTGGTCGGCTCCTCGCGAATCGACGTGCACATCGAAAATGGTCCGACGCAGGTGTCGAATCAAGACCTGATGCAGTGGGTGCGCATGGCCTCGGATTCCGTCTCGACCTACTATGAACGCTTCCCCGTTCCGGACGTCGCCCTTCGCATCATTCCAACGGATGGCCGAGGTGTGCGCGGGGGCAAAACGTTCGGCGCAAAAGGCGGCGGACGCATCTCGATCCATGTGGGCAAAGAAACGACGATGAACGGCCTAAATGCCGACTGGATGCTCACGCACGAAATGGTGCATCTCTCGTTTCCCTCAATGGCCGATGAACACCATTGGATCGAAGAGGGCATCGCCACCTACGTGGAGCCGATAGCCCGCGTGCGTGCCAAGCACCTGGACGCGCATGAAATGTGGCTTGAGCTGGTGCGCGACCTGCATCAAGGGCTGCCACAGCCAGGCGATAAAGGGCTCGACAACACGCACACCTGGGGTCGCACGTACTGGGGTGGCGCGCTTTTCTGCTTTCTCGCGGACATTGAAATCCACAAACAGACGAATAGTCGCAAAGGCCTCGACGATGCGTTGCGCGGAATCCTAAACGCTGGCGGCGACATCCGCTACGATTGGCCGATCGAGAAAGCTCTCACGGTCGGCGACCGGGCCGCCGGAGTTTCTGTCCTTCTTCCGCTCTACGAAAAGATGAAGAATCGCCCTTATGACGTTGATCTCGCCGCTCTATGGAAGGAACTCGGAGTCGAGCGCGACGGCGATACAGTAAGATTCATCGATTCGGCGCCGCTCGCAAGGACGCGCGACGCGATCACATTTGGCTCTTCCGCAGGGGCCAAGCTGCAACCCGCTTCCGCTTCACAAGCGATTGACGCAGGCCGGCGTTCCCGCAGTTCACGCTAGAGCGCTCCTCGCCAAGTTTTTCCAGCTGTGATCCTTGCCCCTCAGGATGAAGAAGCCAAAGCTGGCCAGGTAATCACAATTTCCCCGCTGCAATTCCGAAAGAAACGGACGAAGTAAAAATCCGTCGGCAGCGCAGAGGACCGAGGGAACATCCGCAGTCTCGCTAGACTTACGACGAATCACTTAGTACTTGATCGCACGAATGTCTCCAGAATTTTTGATTCCAAATCTCACAGTATTCCGTAAATTCGAATTTTCCTCGTACGTGTTACGTCCCGCCAAGCCCTATGAAAATTCGGAGTACATCAGCTGCTCGCAAACCTAAATTCCGTAAATTACTGAAAATGAAAACCGTATTTTCGTACGGGGCTGGGCATCAACGTGCCCTACAAGCTGCGGGGATGCTTTCCTAGGTGCGTGGCTGAATTTTCAACGACATTCGATTCTTGGTTAGATCTTCAGGAGGGTGTATGAACTGGAAGCGATTTACCGCATTCACGTTTGCGCTGCTGGCTGTTCTGCTCCTCAGCTATCAGCCGGCATGGTCGCAAGCAACGAACGCAACGGGCAGCATCGAAGGCTCAGTCACCGACCCGCAGGGTGGGGTTATTCCGAACGTCAAAATTATAGTTACACGCGTGGACACTGGCCAGGTAATCAACTTGACCTCAAGCTCGGCAGGAACGTTCTCCACCGGTCCGATCGTGCCGGGCACTTATACAGTGCGTTTTGAGGCGCCCAGTTTTAAAACAAATCAGACGACGGTCGTGGTTCAGGTCGGCCAGATCACCACGGCAAACGCGAAATTAGAAGTGGGCTCTTCCTCGACAATTGTCGAGGTCACAGGTAGCGCTGTTTCGGTGAATACCGAGCAGTCCCAGTTGTCGGGAGATTTGACTGCGGCACAGATCGAAAATCTTCCCATCAATGGCCGCAACTTCCTGGACCTTGCCCAACTGGAACCGGGCGTGCAGATTCAGGACGGCGGCAACTTCGATCCCACCAAGATTGGTTTCTCCTCGATTTCATTCGGAGGAAAGTTCGGCCGCAGCGCCAGGATTTCGGTGGATGGCGTGGACGTCAGCGACGAAAACGTCGGCACGACAACCACGGGTCTTCCCTCCAGCGCGATTCAAGAATTCCAGCTCGCGCAATCCAGTTTGGACATTTCGAATGACTTGACTTCGGGCGGGTCGGTCAACGTAGTAACTAAGTCGGGCTCAAACACCATTCACGGCGAGGGGTTTGGACTCTTCCGCGATGACTCCCAGGCCGCCGCTTATCCGGGAGGCGCGAAATTCCAGCGCGGCCAGTACGGCGGAGACATCGGCGGAGCATTCATCAAGGACAAGCTGTTCTACTTTGTTGACGCCGAGAGACTTCTTGCTCACGATGCCGCTGGCGTGCTGGTGGCTCCTCCACTGAACGCGTTCTCGGGCACTTTTCCCGCCCGGTTCAGTGACACCAGCACGATCGGCAAGCTCGATTATACGATTTCAAAGAACATCAGGGCATTCGGACGATTTAGCTACTGGCAGGCCTCTGACGTCGGCAACTTTGGCGGCGCTGCCAACTTCTCCGTTTATGACAACAAGGACCGTACCAAGACTATCGCGGGCGGCGTGGATTTCAATGAGGGTTCTTTTACTCACAGTTTCCGAGCCGAATATTTGAAGTTCGTGAACGTAATCTCGGATGCGGTGCAGGGCAGCAGCCTGCCGTTCGCATTCGTTCCCAATGAGATTCTTCTCAGCGGTACTGGCTTCGAGACCGGGCCCAGCTTCCTGGCGCCACAGTCTACGATCCAGAGCGACCGCCAGGTAAAGTACGATGGCAGCCATGTCTGGGGCTCGCACATCATCCGGTGGGGCGTCGACTATAACCGAATCACGGGCTGGACGTTTGCCAGCTTCTTCGGATTAGCGCCGCAGGACACGTCTAGTTTCTTGTTTGCCCCAGGGACTCTTACGTGTCCGGGTGGCCAGACCGGCGCTGCTTGCCCCTTGAATTATACCGCTGACACTGTGGCGGTGGGGAACGGCGAAGGGTCTTTCACCGAACTGAAACGCTTTGGAAAACAGGCTGGCGGTCTGGGTCCGGATGACCGGGTTGGCGCCTACATCGGTGACAGTTGGAAGGTAAAGCCCAACTTCACTTTGAGCTACGGTCTGCGGTATGACCGAGATACCGGCCGTACCGATAGCGATATCGCGCTTCCCGCGATCAACAATTTCATCCCAGGGGCGGGGAACGCGGTTCGGCAGCCCAACCACAACTTCGCGCCTCAAGCAGGATTTGCATGGGATCCCAAGAGTAATGGCAAGACGGTGATCCGCGGCGGAGTTGGTATTTTCTATGACAATATTGTGTTCAATGACGTTCTGTTTGACCGCGAACTGAAGCTTGCAGCCGGCCAATTCAACGCGGTTCAAACTGCCTGTACTTCTGGTACTGCCGGAGGTCTGGGGACGGGGGCTGGAGTGGGGTTCGGAGATGGGTCGACAAACTTTCTCGGCGGAACGCAGGCCACCTCAAACGTAATCTGCAACACACCGATTGGGGCCACGGTAGGGGCAGGCGGCGGCACCTGTGCAGGAGAGATCTTTTTTAACTGCACGGCGGCCTTCCAGACGGCTCTCCAAGCTTCCTTCGCGGCGAATCCGACTGGAGCGAACGGGATTTTCCTGCCGGCTCAGTTGGCGGCTTCGGGAGTAAACCTTACCGGAGCAGGTTTCCTCGACCCGAATTACAAATCTCCGCGGTCGATTCAAATGAACGTAGGCATACAGCGCGAGTTGCGTCCAGGAATGGTATTTAGCGCTGATTTTGTTCGAAACGTCGGGTTGCACTACTTGATAGGGACGGACGTCAATCACTCGGGAGACGTTGCCAACTTTGACCCAACGCTGGCCGCGGCTGCCGTCACAGCTACCTTGGCCGCTTGCGGATCCCCCAGCGTCGCTGCGGCAATTATCGCTTGCCCGGGGTTGCATACCACCGGAGGGGCGACGATGGGTGACTTTTCTGCGAATGGCCTAGATTCCGCGAACGATTTAGGTCCTTTTCCTTGTTCGAACTGCGCCTTTGCGTCGAACAACCGAAATGTCGGCGCCTTCTATGAGTTCCATTCAGGAGGCCGATCGGTATACAACGGCTTGGACTTGAAATTGGTGCAAAATGTGAAGCACCCATTCACTGGGGTGAAGTACCTGAACTTCCAAGGCACGTACACATTTTCCCGTTACGTCAATGCCGGATCGATTACATCTGGAGCGAACATAGCGGGCGGTGATGCGGACTTCATATCAAGTGGCCTCAACAATCGCAATCCATTGAGCCTTATCGGCCCGGGTTCTCTGGATCGAACGCACCAGTTCAACTTCGGCGGGTATGGCGATTTGCCGCTTGGCTTCCGTCTTGGACTGATTTCCCACTTCTGGTCTCCGTTCGCAGCAACGCCAACGGTGCTCCCAGTGGCAAGCGCGACGAATGCCGGCCCAAACGGAATTTACACCTCTGACTTCATCGGCAGTGGTCAAGTAGGGAATCCACTGCCGATCGATCAGACAAGCTCAAGCTGCGGCACTATGGGTGGGGAGTGCAACTACAATCTGTACCACGTGGGGGCGTTCATGCGTTCAATTGGACCGCAGGGTCTCACTAATGCAGTGGCTAACTACAACTCCACGATAGGCGGCACGCTTCCGACTCCGGCCGGGCAGGCACTTATCAATTCGGGCTTGTTCACTCTTGCGCAGCTGCAAGCTCTGGGTGGGGTGGCAACTCCTATATCTCCTGTCGTCCCGGGACAAGTGGGACTCAGTTGGTTGAAGGCCTTCGACCTGGAATTTAGCTGGGTTGGACACTTCTTCCATGAACGTTTGACGGTTCAGCCGAGCGTGAACTTTTACAACTTGTTTAACTTCTCCAACTTCGACTCCGCTGCCAATGCTCTCGCAGGCCAGCTCAATGGCTCGCCCGGCTCGATCAACGGTACGGTGCAAGCTGGCCGTCCCGACCGGATCGGTGCCGGCACCGGCGTGTTTGCGTTCGGCGCTCCACGGACGATTGAGTGGGGGTTAAAGCTTCAATTCTAGCCCGGGACAGGTTCGCGGCGGTTTGAGCGAGCCTGGGTCGGCGAATTAAAATTGCCACTGGCTCCGGGATGACCGGAGCCAGTGGCGTTTCTTTTGCGGATTTACTGTCTCTGCGGTATTACAAATCGATCGTCCGCACAAAGGAGGCCTTATGCGCCAATTTCCTTTGTGGCTTTGCATACTCCTCTTCCTGCCTATTTCCGCCGTTTTCAGCCAGCGCGCGAAGCCACCCGGTATTGTGACAGCCGACAAGCAATCGAATCAGCCCATCGAGCCACCGATGAAGATGGGCAGCCGGAAGTTGAACGTCGAACAGGCCAAGCAGGAAGCGGACGAACTAAAGAAGCTGGCCGATGGCGTTCCCGCTCAAATTGAGCAGGTGACGAAGAATCAGTATCCCAAGGATCTCAACGAGAGTCTCAAGCGCATCGAAAGGCTGGCCAAGCATCTTCGCAGTGAAGTCACTCCGTGAGCCGTCTCCACGTTCGCGAATCGAATCCGACGCGTGGGGCGCTGCCTTTTGCTCGTGGCTCGCTCCCTGTCCGTTAGTGCAGTTCTAGACCTCGTCCTTTTTTTGTACTTCTCAAAAAGCCACTTCTGCACTGCGCCGTGTTAGCTTAAGTGCGGCGCAATGCAGCCATACGTCAAAACTCGGGCCAGTCAGCCAGCGGCCGTCAGAGGCACGGCTAGCACCGTAGCCCTGTGGCGGCGACCTCGCGGAAACCGGCATGATTCCGCTCGAAAGGAGGCGATATTCCTAATCGCGAATGCGCGATTAGAAACCCCCGTAAACGATTGCAAACAAAGGCTGCCCGCGAAGTCTAATCGCGAACGGATGGCGATTCTGAGGAGGCAAAATCGGCTAATAAGCCCAGCGCAGCAGCATAGCCCCTGTGGTATATCCGGCGCCCACGGAGATCAAAAGCACCAGGTCGCCTTTGCGAAGCCGCTTCTCCTCGAGCGCATCCATCAGCCCAAGCGGAATCGTGGCGGCGGTCGTGTTGCCGAAGTGGTCAATGTTGATGAGGATCTTCGAATCGTCCACACCCAGCCGATCCTGCATCGCGCGAATGATTCGCAGATTCGCCTGGTGCGGCACGACAAGAGCGAGGTCGCGGCTCGTCAGGCCGTTGCGCTCCAAAATCTCGACGGCGAGCTCGCTCATACGCCGCACCGCATACTTGAAAACCTGCGCGCCTTCCTGGTGGACGTAGTGCATCCGCTTCTCGACGGTTTCGTGCGACGAAGGATGCAGCGAGCCGCCGGCGGGCATATAGAGATTGCAGCCACCCGAACCGTCCACGTCGTTCAGAAAATCGATGATGCCTTCCGAATCCGACGCAGGCTCGACGAGCACGGCTCCTGCGCCGTCACCGAACAAAACGCAGGTGGCGCGATCCTTGAAATCGAGAATCGACGTCATCACGTCGCTTCCGATCACCAGCACTTTCTTGTGCAAACCCGCGCCCACGAATTGCGCCCCAACCGTCAGCGCGTACACGAATCCCGAGCACGCCGCCGAAAGGTCGAAGCCCCATGCTTTCGAAGCTCCCAGGCGATCTTGAATCAAACAAGCCGTGGACGGAAACAGCATGTCGGGCGTCACGGTGGCGAGAACGATCATCTCGATTTCTTCCGCCGGAACGCCTTTTGCCCCAAGCAGTTTCCTCGCCGCTTCGGTTCCCAGATGGGAGCTGGCTACGCCGGGATCGGCGTAATGCCGCTGGATAATTCCGGTGCGCGTGCGAATCCATTCGTCGGTCGTGTCGGTGATCTTTTCGAGATCGAAGTTGGTCACCACGCGGGGTGGTACGTATCCGGCCACTCCGGTGATCTTCGCGATAGTGCGTCGGCCCATTACACTCTCCGTACACCCAAAACAATCCGGCGATTGTATGCAATCCCGCGCCAGCATGACAAGCAAGAACGGGGCAACTACAATCGGCGCAGTTCAATCCGAGGGAATGATTTCGTAACGGTAGGTAATTTTCGCTGTTTTTCCGAGCATTGCGGACACCGAACAATATTTCGTCTCGCTCAGCTCGATCGCGTCACGCACAGCTTTGTCGTCAAGCTTACCTGTGAGGCGGTAGAGAACTTCGATTTTCGTCCACACCCGAGGTGGATCCGTCGCATCCTCGCCGGAAACGCTCACTTCGAGCGACCTAAGATCTTGCCGTTTTTTTCGCAAGATCGACACTATGTCGATTGACGTGCATGCGCCCAGCGCTCCGAGCAACGTTTCCTTCGGGCTCGGTCCCTTTTTGTGTTCACTCGCGCCATCGAACAGGACGCTCTGTCCCGAAGGCATCGTCGCAAGAAATTCGTCGTTCCCTGCCCATTTCACGGTTGCTGTCCGCATCATCCTCTCCGGCGCACACAAATTCGCGTACTAGAGAACTCTACCGGGAAGAATTTATCGAGTCTAGCAGTGGCGAAGAAACGCGGCCGTCAAGCGAGCGCTTGATTGCCTGGATGGTCCGACGTGCTCACGCCGACTTCCACTGTTTGACGCGGAGCGCGGCGCATCGTTTCGATGAAGACGCGGACGAGCGCAGGATCAAACTGGTTCGAAGCGCAACGCTCGAGTTCGAGGAATGCATCTTCCGGAGTCCGCGCCTTTTTATAGGTTCGCTCCGACGTAATCGTGTCGTACGCATCCGCGATCGCAATCACTCGCGCGCCGTACGGGATGCTGTCGCCTTCGATGCGATCCGGGTAGCCGGTTCCATCGTAGAACTCATGGTGATGGCGCACCATCAGCCGGATCCGCTTCATTGCTTCGAGCGGCTCCAGAATTTTCGCGCCCAGCTCCGTATGCGTTTTCATCGTCTCCCACTCGGCGGCGTCGAGCGGGCCGGACTTGTTCAAAATCGGTTCTGGAATACCCACCTTGCCGATGTCATGCAGCAGGCCCGCAAGGCGAATCTCTTCCACTTCCGATGGTTCCATCGCGAGCGCCTCCGCGATCATCACTGCGTACGCGGAAACCTTCTGCGAGTGACCCTGGGTGTAATGGTCCTTCGCGTCAATCGCGAGTGCGAGAGATGTAACGGTTTCGACGACAGCCGGCGGCAGCGCGTCGGTTGTTCCGCCCGCCCCCTGTTCCGTAAGCGAACGCGTGAATTGCTCCAGGCGCCTGTAAATTTCGTCGAACGCTTCCGGGCCCGTCGAGAACAGACGTTTCAGCGTGACGCCGAGATACGCTTCGAGCACATCCTTCTTCCAGCGTTTGGTATCGTTGGGGTCGCTCTGCTCCGCGCTCGAAACGGAATTACCGCCTTGATGCTTCGAGAGGTACATCGAGGAATCAGCCACCTGGATAAGCTCTTGCGGTGTCGAGCCGTGCACCGGAAAGGCGGCAATACCGAAGCTGGCCGTGATGTTTTTGTCGCGCAGCAGCGGATCGGACGCAATCCAGCCGCGCAGCTTGCTCGCCAGCTGGCGCGCCTGCTCGACGGATGTTTCCGGCATCAAAATCACGAATTCGTCGCCACCGTATCGCGCCACCACATCCGAACGGCGGCAATTCTGTTCGAGAATATGGCCCACGCGCTGCAGCACGACGTCGCCTTCCAGGTGCCCGTAGAAGTCGTTTACAAACTTGAAGCGGTCCAGGTCCATCAGCACGAGTGAGAATGGGCGGTTCGCGCGCGTCGAACGTTTCCATTCCTGCGAGAGCGTTTCCATAAGATAGCGATGAGTCTTGACGCCCGTAAGCCCGTCGGTAATGGCCTGCTCCTGCGCTTTTTGGAATGTAAGCGCGTTGTGAAGCGCGCCGGCGAAAAGGTCGGCGAGCGTGCGGAGGAGGAGAACTTCCTCATCAGGGAAAGTGCATTTCTCGGACGATTCAACGTACAAAACGCCCATCAAGCTTTCCGCGTACGTTACCGGCAAGGCAATTGCGGATACGCTTCCCGGCACGATCAGCCGCGGCGTGCTGGCGTTCACTTCGCGGACGATCGCGAGCTGCCCGCTTCGGGCCACCTGGCCGATGAGGCCCTCGCCCAGCAGGATGCGGCGCCCGACCGCGTCGTGCCTCGCTCCCGCTTCCGCCTGAATCACAAGCTCCTTCGCGGAATAATCGAGCACGGCGATTCCGATGTGATCGTAGGTGAGCCCGTTCTCGATTTCCGACGCGATCTTCGCGAGCATTTCCTCGGGATTCAGAGTGGTAATCGCGTGGCTCGAAATATTATTCACCAGGGTCAAATGGCGTGATTTCTTCTGTTCTTCGGCGAACAGGCGCGAATTCTCAATCGCGATGCAGGCTTCGCTCGAAAGAACACGCAGCAGCTCCACGTGGCCTTCGTCGAAGGCGCGCTCGTTGGGACTGTGCACGGCCATCACGCCGATCGCGCGGTCGTATAAGATCAGCGGCACCACGCAGATCGAACCCGCATCACGAGCGGGATTAAATCCGAGCCGCGCAGTTTCCTCATGAAAGTGATCGCGGATCAGCAGCGGCTGTTTTTCCCGCACCACGAACTCCACCAGATGGTTCCCCCGCGGACGAGTCCGTTTCAACTGCCGCTCGCCATCCACCACTTCAATCTCAAACCGAACCTCTTCGGATTTGCCGTCATAAAATGCGATGAAAAAACTGCTCACGTCGAGCAATCTGCGAATCTCCGAATAGATCCGCTCGAAGAGGATGTCCGGCTGCAGCGTGGAGCTAAGGGCCCGGCCAATTTCATTGAGGATGTGGAGCTCTTCAGTGCGTCGGGCCGTTTGCTGAATCAGGTAGCTGTTCTCGACGGCCATGCCGATCTGGTGACCGAGCGCGAGCAGGAGCCGCAGCTCGGCTGCGGTGAAATTGCGGTTGTCGGGAGTTCCGAGCAGCAGAACTCCGAACACGCGTTCCTTGGCCTGCAGGCTGATTCCCACCACCGTGCGGAGGCCTTGGTCGAGCAGCATTTTCCGGAGATGCTTGAACTGTTCTTCTTTTTCGAGCGCCGTCCAGCCCGAATCGGTGGAAAGGTTGCGAAGCACGGCCAACCCGCCCAGGCGAGCCACAAGGTTGACCACGTACTCGTCGAGATCATCTTGCTGTGCTGCGGAGCAAAACGCATCGCCCATGCCCGTGACAACGACAGAGGTGGGCCCTTGCGAATCGCCATAATGCAAGCACAACGCACCGGCCGGAATGCGGACGACGTTGAGAACACGATCGAGCGCCTGCGCCAGCATCTTCTGAATCTCGCCGCCCACGAAGCTCGACGTGGCGAGGTTCAGGTTCGAAAGCGCCAGCATGTTGCGTTCAACACGGCGCCGCTCCTCTTCGTAAACGGCCATCACCATCAGCACGCCGGCGAAGAGCTCAGGCAACGCTACGAATGGGAGCAAATCGATATTCGCGAAGCGTCCCCCGAGTCGCGGCTGGAAAATCGTAGCGACCCGAAGCAAGCCCCAGCAAACGAACGTAATCGCGAGCAGAAAATCAGCCCTTGAATCTTGCTTGCGGCCTTCCTCCCAGAACGTGCGCGCGACGAAGAAGAACAGCAGCGTGACCCACAGGCCAACCGGCGCGTGAATCCAGCCGCGGTCGAAGGCAAGCGCATAGACCGCCATGACGGCCGCAGCGGCCAGGATCGCGCGGAAATGCACACTCATTTGGCCGTACAGCCGCGCGGAACAATAAAATGCAAGAGCCGCGACTGCGAGGAGCCATTCGTTCGTCGCCGCGACCCAATTCGGCAACCCGACAAATGGCATGAGCAAGGGCGGAACAAAGTGGGCCGCAATCAAGAGCCAGCCGATCGACCAGGCAAGCAGATATTCCTGCCGCTTCTGCAGATAAACATAGACGAAAAACACCCCAAGCAGGAAGGCGCTTGCCAACAGCACAACCGTGGTCGGATTGAGTCGGCTCAACAACTTAGCGTCTTTTTCCTAAACAGGGTCTCCGCCGAGAATATCAGAAAATTACCAGCCTTCCGGCGACGTGTATAGCCAAGTTTCGTGGAGGTCAACGTCCGGTGAATCTCGGTTTACGAGCGCAATCGACACGAATACTGGGCCGCGCCCGACGTGCTGCATCAAGCTGACTATGACGCGCCCGCGTTCAACGGTCAACAGTACCCTCGTACCAACTCCCGTCGTTTCATCTGTTTCCGCGCCTCTCGCTCGATTTCGAGGAGCCTATCCGTTAAGATGGATAGTTTCCAAATCGGGAAGGGAACATCCTGAATGAATGGTTTGCAAAAACTCCGGGTGCGTTTCGCTCCGTCGCCAACGGGCTATCTGCACGTGGGCGGCGCGCGCACTGCTCTTTTCAATTGGTTATTCGCACGGCACGAAGGCGGCACGCTTCTGCTGCGGATTGAAGATACTGATGTGGAACGCAATCGGCCGGAACTGGTTGAGGGCATTCTCGAGGGCCTCAGATGGCTTGGAATTGAATGGGACGAGGGGCCGTACTTTCAGTCGCAACGGCTGGAAATGTACCGAGCGGCCGGCGAGAAAATTCTCGCGATCGGCGCGGGCTATGCGTGCTACTGCAAGCCGATGGCTTACGGTGGCGCCGACGCGGCACCGGAGGAGCAAGAGGGCGAAGGCGACGATGAAACACCGAAGTCGGAGAAGATCGCCGGCTGCAACTGCCGCGATTTAAGCGAGGCCGAACGAGCCGCGAAAGAAGCGCAGGGCATTCCGCGAGCGATTCGTTTTAAGGTTCCACGCACCGGGACGACGAAATTCGAAGACGCGGTGTTCGGGCCGCGCGAAGTTCAAAATGCGGAGATTGAAGATTTTGTGCTGCTGCGCTCGTCAGGTTTGCCGACCTATCAGTTGAGCGTGGTAGTGGACGATATCGACATGCGCATCACGCACATCATTCGCGGCGCCGATCACCTCTCGAACACGCCGAAGCAGGTGCTGATCTACAAGGCTCTCGGAGCTGAGCCGCCGATTTTTGCGCATGTGCCGCTGATTCTTGGCGCGGATCGTACCCGGCTCTCGAAGCGACACGGAGCTACGAGCGTCGGCTCGTACGCAGAGGAGGGTTTTCTTCCAGAGGCATTTCGGAATTTTCTGGCGCTGCTCGGCTGGTCGGCGGGCGGTGACACGGAGTACATGCGAACGCCAGAATTAATTGAGAGATTCTCGTTGTCGGGAGTGAGCCGCACGAACGCGATTTTTGACCGCGCGAAACTCGAATGGTTCAACACGCAGTATTTGCAGAAGCCGCCGGTGGAAGAAATCTTGCCGTACGTTGAGGCGGAATTAAGGCGTGCCGGATTGTGGAAGGAAGCCTGGGCGGGCGCGGAAAAAGAATGGTTCGGGCGCACGGTAGACCTAATCCGGCCGCGAACGCGGTTGCTGCACGATTTTTCGGGATGGGCGCGAGCGTTTTTTACGGACGCCTTCGACTATGAGCCCGAGGCGCGCGCGAAGTTCTGGAAGGACGAAAAAATCCCGGGTCTCATCGCAAAACTTACGGATGCGCTTGCAGCCTTGTCCGAATGGAATCACGACGCTTGCGATGCTGCATTGCGCGCGGTGGCCGCAGCTGAGGGCGTGAAAGCCGGTCTTCTGATCAATGCGGCGCGGGTGGCGGTTGTGGGCCGAGCCGTCGCGCCTCCGCTCTTCGATACGATGGTTTCGCTCGGGAAAGAGCGGGTGATTGCGCGGCTTAGGCGAGCATTGCCTTTAATTTCTGCGAAGTAATCCTACGATTCAAGCTGTCCGCAAGAAAATAGATCTGTGCGAGTTGTTTCGATGGCAGAGGCCGTTCGTTGTTCAGGAGAGCTGAAACGTGGGTTACTTGGCGGCTACGAAGACATCCGCGTGCGCGGCGCGCGATTTTGCGCCGGCTGCCGCGACTTCGAATTTTGCGTCGACCGGAATTTTTACGGGTTGCAGGCAGGTGGTATCGTTGCAGGCTTGATATCGCAGCGTGATGGGAATCGTGGCCGCTCCGAGCGCCGCGTCCGGGTGCGCCGTTAATTTGAGCCGCAGGATCACTTTGCCGGTGTAAACATTCAATGGCTTATTCGGTGAAAATGAGAATTTTTCCTCATGGCCTTCGGGATAGATCGTGCCGGCGATGTCGAATCCGGCAGGAGGCTGTGGCGTGAGAGTGGTTGCAATCAGATAGGGATCGGTCGGCTTGTGAGAGTTCATGTGAAAGCCTTTCGCGATCTCGACGACCACTGCGATCTCGAACGATTTTCCGCGCGGCACCGGTTCGAGAGAAACGAGCGTTTGTGGTTTCACGACCGCCGCAGGACTTGGGAGCGCTTCTTGCTCCATTGCAAGCGCATTGCCGGGAGAGACAAATATCGCCTCCGCGGCGATTGCGATGAACAAGCCAAAAGTTAAATGAAGGAGGCGAGCGCGCATTTGAGCTTAGACTTGAACCGGCTCGCCGAGTTTTTCGCTGAGGATTCGGCTCATTACTTGATTCAGCGTTTCGCCTGTCTTTTCGAGAACAAACGCTTGCGCTGAATCTGACCAGCCAAGTTTGAAACTTGTCGTTAGCGCAGAAATCCAGATCTGCCGGACTGGCGTATTCGGGCTGATGACGAAGCGCGTTTCATCTTCGTCTTCAAATTCGATCTCTAGCTTGCCGGCGCCGCCTTCGACTTCAAAATCGTGCTGGTCGCCGATTTCGAGCAGGCGCTTGCGCAGGGACTCGAACGCTGCGTCGCACTTTTTCTGAAATTCGTGTTCATCCATAAGTCTTTGGCGTTAGATACTTTCGTATCTGGCTCCCGCAGGTTACAGCAAATTTGCGGACCGGAGCAAGGAATCGCCACTGACCTCAGCAGTTTAGAGCAACGCGCGAACCTGCTTTTCGAGTTGATCGCGGTTCGCCAAGCCGATGAATCGCTTCGCGATTTTGCCGTCGCGCGTGATCACGACCGTTGTGGGCAAACCAATCAATCCGCCGAACTTTGAAGCGATGTCGTCGTTGCCCAAGACAATCGGATAATTCATTTTCATCTTCTGGCCATCTACGTCGAACTCGGTACTCTGGACGTACGGCTGGACGACGCTTTTGCCTTCATCGTCCATCGCGGCCCCGAGGATAGTGAAGCCTTTGTCTGAATTCTTCTGCTGCAACTCGATCATCCAGGGGATTTCCACCTGGCAGGGTTCGCACCATGTGGCCCAGAAATTGAGGACGACGACTTTGCCTTTCAGGCTTGCGAGCGTGACGTCTTTCCCGTCCAGATCCTTGAAGGTGGCGTCCGGCGCAGTGGGCAACGGACCTTTGCTCGCGCCATTCTCCTCTGCCGATGCTTTAAACCAATTCTTCGAGTTGCAGGCGACCAAACTGGCAGCAATTGCAGCAACCACGACCACGAAACAGAGGGACTTGAATACCTTCATCATTCGCGACACTCCAATCACCATGAAAACCGATTCAAGAAAGTGAGCTTGCCCGAGAGCCACGTGAGCCGGTTGAGAAACACGAGCCCACCCACGGCGAGCAGCAAAGCTCCGCTGAAGACCTCCACCGTGTGCAGATGGCGGCGAAATTTCTGATAGAACCGCAGGAAACCGCCGATGCCAAGCGCCGTCACGAGAAACGGAATCGCAAGCCCCGCCGAGTAGCAGGCCAGCAGAAAAATTCCCTGGCCGACCGTCTCGCGAGTAGCGGCGATCGCGAGGACGCCCGCAAGAATGGGTCCGATACAAGGCGTCCAGCCAAACGCGAACGCGAAGCCCATCAAGAATCCGCTGAAGGCGCCGGGCTGGCCACCGAGTTTGCGGAAGTGAACATCGCGATTGAGCCAGCGCGTGAGCGAGGGTCCGAGGAGAAAAATCAATGAGACGGAGAAGAAGTGAACGGCCTTCAGCCATCCGCCGAACAGTCCCGCATGTAATGTGAGCGCGATTCCCGCGGCGACGAGCAGGCCACCAATCAACAGACCTGTGCGAATCGTGAACTTCGCCAGCCAGCCAACGAGGTGCAAGCCGAAAAGAACGATCAACGAGCCAGCAAGGGGCGCCAGCAGGCTTCGATTGCGGACAAGGAAGGTTCCGACCGCGCTCGCCGACGCGCCGAACGAAACGAAAACTATCGAGAAACCAAAAACGAACGCCAGAGCCGATACGAGCAAGCCTCCGCGCGGTGCATTCCCTTCCTTGAGTTGTTCGACGCCAATGCCCGATAGCATCGAGATGTAACCGGGCACGAGCGGCAACACACACGGGGAGAGGAACGACACAAGGCCCGCAACGAACGCCGCAAAGATCGAAACTTCCATCGGTTTGGATACGCCTTTTTTATGGGGATTGGATGCCAAGTCCCTCGCATGCTCGAACGGAACTTACAATTTTCCCACATCCGTTAGATGCGCGCCCGCGCTTTTTGTGCATGTTGGTGGGCGAGGGTAAAGCCGACAGGTGGCGCAAAGACGTGACAGATAGGGAACCGCTCTCGCCATCGAGATGGCCGTAAGCTATTGAAAATAAGGCCATAAGCTTACTCGATTCCTGGCACACCGAATGCATTTTAGCTGAATGGCGGGCCCGCACGCTGGAGCCGGGAACGGCAAAGAAATTTGCCGCAAGCGTGGGCGGGCCCGTTACTTCGCTATTCGGCGATTCTCACCGGGCGGGCTCGAGGAGATTGCAATGACGCCAAATCAAGTTACCGCGATACGCGTACTCGCGGCGTTTGCCGCCGTCGCGCTCTTCACATTCTGGCACGGCGCGCTCGTAGCGGACGCAACAGCTATTCTGCTGACGATCGCAGCCATCGCTCTTGACGGAGTGGACGGGTACATCGCGCGAAAGCGAAATCTTGCGACGCCGCTTGGGGCGCAGTTCGATATTTTGGGCGACCGCGTGGTCGAAAATCTTTTTTTCACATTTTTTGCCGCTACCGGATTGATTTCTTTTTGGATTCCGGTGTTGTTCTTCGTGCGCGGGACGCTGACAGATTTTCTGCGCGGCCTCGCGGCCCGAAGCGGACGCAGCGGCTTCGGACGAAACTCGATGATCGAGACGTGGTGGGGACGAAGCCTGGTAGCTTCGCGGCCGAGCCGCGCGGCGTACGCTGCGCTGAAGTGCACGTGCTTCTGCTATCTCGGATTGCTGCTGCCGCTGCCGCAGCTTCCAGTTACGTGGTTCGATGCGAATTCGCGGCAGTGGCTTTCGGGAGCCGGACAAGCTTTGGTGATGGCGACGGCGGCATTCTGCGTCGTTCGCGCGATTCCTGTGATTTGGGATGGGCGCCGATATTTGGCGAGCGCCAGCGCTACTGCGGCGCCCGCCGCCGTTAACGTGACGCGATGAATGCGCCGGGGAGAATCGGCGCTTTCTTTGATCTTGACGGCACTCTACTAGCGCCGCCAGCGCTTGAGCGGCGGTTCATCGGCTATCTGATGGCGCGTGACGAAATCAGGACTGCGAACGTGGCCAGATGGGCCGCGCAGTCAGCCAAGACTTTTCTGGGAAGTGGGCGCGGCGCGGTGCCCGCCAGCAAATATTATCTCGCAGGAATTCACGAATCTGTTGTCGGAGAGTGGGAGAAAACAATTGCGCCTGGATCGCTCCGATTGCTCGTCGATGGAATAGATCATGTGCGCTGGCATCTCGAGCGCAGCCACAGAGTCGTGCTTGTCACCGGGACGCTTGCGCCGCTGGCGCGCGCCATCGCTCGCCATTTGCCATGCGGTGTGGAAGTGCACGCAACGGAGCTTGAAACGAGCGATGATTGTTTTACCGGTCGGCTTTGTGGCGCGCATTTGAGTTTTGAGGAGAAGGCCCGCGTGACGCGAGAAGAGGCGGCTGCGTGCGATCTGGACCTCTCTCAGAGCTTTGCGTACGGAAACGAAATGTCGGACGCGGGGATGCTCGAAGCTGTGGGGCATCCTGCGACAGTGAACGCCTCGTGGAGGCTAAAACGCGAGGGGCGGAAACGGGGCTGGAACGTGTACAGCTGGACCGATTCGTACAGCTGGAGCGATTCGCGCGAGGAAAAGACCGACAAACGGTGCGCTCGCTCCAAGGGAGGCTCGATGAATTCATGCGAGTCGGCGGCGTCGCCCGAAATACCCTCTGAAGATTCTGCGGAACGTGGCGTCGACGTGCGAGCTCGGATCGCGGACAATTCGTCGCGATCTTTCGATGATATCCGGCGCTCGCTCGGCGCATTCGAGTGGGTTACGTTCGCCTATCTAGGCTGGCTGAACGTGCTGATGGCGCTTTTTCATCGCAACGTGGCGCACGCAGCGCAGTATTTCGTGATCCACTGCTGGATCGCTTTAGGAATCATCTGTCTCGCATGGGCTGCCGCACATTCGCGGAATCGAGCGCTACGTTTCGCACGCGATTGGTATCCACTGCCTCTCTACATATTTTTCTTCGAGGAGCTTCAAGGCCTTGTGCACGCGATTTTCCCGGGTTGGTTTGACCGCTGGCTGATTCAATTCGATTTCAATTTCGCTGGCGTGCATCCTTCCGTGTGGCTGGCGCGATTTTCGAGTCCGGCGCTCAACGACTTCATGCAGCTCGCATACATGACGTATTTTCTATACCTGGTACTACTTCCGGCCATTCTGTACGCACAAAAGGATCGGATGGGTTTCTGGAATGTAATGGTATCGACGGCTATCGCGAACTATACGGTTTACTTGATCGCGGTGCTTTTTCCGATCGAGAGCCCCTATCACGCGCTTGCAGCGATGAATACCACGCCGCTCACGGGCGGATATTTCACGGCAGCGATCGAATTCATCGAGCGATTTGGACGCGTGCACGGAGGCGCATTTCCGTCGGCACATGTGGCTGGCTCCGCGGTGGCAATGCTTGCGTCGTGGCGATACCGGCGCTGGCTCTTCTGCGTCTGCCTGCCATTTTTCATCAGCATGTGCGTATCGACCGTTTACGGCCGCTATCATTATATTGCGGATGTGTTGGCTGGAATTGCTGTTGGAGCGCTTGGTTTTGCGGCGGGAAGCTGGCTGATGGAGCGACGAGGCGCATTGGCGGAGATTGCAGAGTGAAATTGGCAAGGAAATCGAGACTTACGCGAGCTGCGGATGGCGCTTGTGCCATTCAGTGGCGTCTTCGTAAGCCAGCGCGATTCGGGGTGGATGACGCCTCGGGGAGAAGATATGACCAAGTTAGGACGCGCGACCAATACCCGGCATGTCGCTCGCTCGGCCCTCTTTGAGTTCGGCGCAAACGTTGGTCAGTTGATCTGAAATGGAAGCTACATACTGCTCGGCAACTTCCTGAAGCTCCCTTAGATTTTCGGGGTCGGCATCGTCCATGTCGCTCGATGCATTTTGCAGGTGTGGAACCTGCAGGCGATGGTAGGTGCATCCGGGCAAGGCTCGCAATTCAAAATCAACCGCCTCAGAAACACTGTCCATCAGCACTGGCACAATTTCTTTCGCCCAACCGAGCAGACCCCAGTCCTTTGCTGAAGCATAGGTGATCTGGTCCTGGCGGTCGCCGGTCCCTACAGAAACGACAGTGAACGCTGGCGCATCGGGATAAAGCGAGCGCGCTTCCGCATAGGCCGCCATCGAAGGATTGTTGACGAACACACCGCCATCCACGAGCGCGTAATCCTCGTCGCCTTTCGTCAAATGGAGTGGCGAAAAAAATGTCGGAGCTGCCGAGGTGGCTCTTGCAATGTCGGTCAGTTGCCAGTTGTAAGTGGGATCCGATGCGATCTTGTGGCTCTTGAAAAAGAACGGAAGCTGTCCCTGCAAATCATAGCTGGAGATCAAGAGAGGAGTGAGCGCCGATTTCAATTCGGTGTCCTGGAAGAATTGCTCGAGCGCCGATTCCAGCGCGTCTGGAGAGTATTTCGGCAGAAAGACTTGGCGTTCGGGCGTGAGGACATTTTTCCTGAAGATTGCGGGACCATTTTGAACGTAGAGATCGAGAAGCTCATCCGGGGAATACGGGCCATTGTTTTTGCAGCGTGTGCCGATTCCCAGTGCGATGATGCCCCCCGTAGAAGTTCCTGCGATCAGGTCGAACGCTTTGAATAGGTCCATGCCGAGACGATTTTGTATCTCGGCAAGAATCACGGCAGGTATGATTCCGCGAATTCCACCACCGTCAATGGCCAAGACTTTTATGGATGGCATTGCAGGCATTCCTCGAACAGAGACAGATTCAACAACACTGTGAAGCGAGACTATGGTCGAGGCGGTACCTTGTCAAGAATATAATAAGATGCCTAGGGCCAGAAGAGAGCTATTCGTCGGGCAAATCTGGATGATGGGTCTTCACGTGATATTGCCCCGAATGAAAGATCAACGGCTCGCCTTGCCGCCACCGGTAGTGAATCACCTCACCGAGAAGGATGACGTGGTCGCCGCCGTCGAATTTTCGAACTACGCGGCAGACAAAGTGAGCAGTGGCGCCTTTCAGCAGCGGGCAGCCTTCGATGCTGTCGCTGCAATCAATTTCGGCGAACCGGTCAGGGACCTGTGCCGAAAACCGTCGGGAAAGATGATGCTGGTCCGACGCGAGAACGTTAATCGCAAAATGCCTTGCTTTGGTGAAATCTAAGTACTCGGTAGAGGCTTTTCCCAAACTCCATAGCACGAGCGGCGGATTCAGCGAAACAGATGCGAATGAATTTACGGTGAGCCCGATGCATCGGCCACGCTTGGTGCGCGCGGTTACGATCGCCACTCCGGTGGCAAATTGGCCCAGAGCGTTGCGAAAATCCCGGTGATCGAAGGCGCGCGATCGTTTCACGGCTGATTCTTGATTATCTCACCGCCTTTCATGACGAAGCGAACATGCTCGAGGATGGAGACGTCGGCGATTGGATCGCCATCCACCGCGACGATGTCCGCAAATTTTCCAGGCTCGAGCGTGCCCACGCGATCGGACCAGCCAAGGAGATCAGCGGCATTCACTGTGGCAGCCTGGATTGCGACGAGCGGCCGAAGTCCCATCTTGACCATCGTGGCGAACTCGCCCGCGTTCATTCCGTGCGGGTAGACGGCCGCATCAGTGCCGAAGGCGATCTTCACGCCCTCTTTGAAGGCGTGCGACAGATTCTGTTTCGCGATAGGCAGAACCATATTCATTTTGTCCGTCATGCTTTGGGTAAAGCCGAGATGCTGATAGTTGGCGGAGAGCCAATCTTCGAGAAAAACGGTGGGGACCAGATAAGTGCCGCGCTGTTTCATGAGCGCGATGTCTTCGTCATTGCTATAGCTGCCGTGCTCGATGGAATCGACGCCCGCGAGTACGGCATTCTTGATCCCTAACGCACCGTGCGCGTGCGCGGCCACTTTGCGGCCGAGGCCGTGCGCAGTGTCAACGATGGCCTTCATTTCTTCGGGGCTGTACTGCTCGAGGGCGGGATTATCGCCTTCCGAAAGCACGCCGCCAGTCGCCATGAATTTGATCAGGTCGGCGCCGTATTTGATGTTCTCGCGCACTTTCGTCATAACCCCGTCAATTCCATTTGCCACGCCATCGTCTGAATAGTTGAACTGGGGCGCGAGAAAATTTTGATCTCCGTGGCCGCCGGTGATGCTAAGCGGCGGCCCTGATGCGAGCATGCGAGGGCCGGGAACGTCTCCAGCGTTGATTGCGTCGCGCAAGGCGATGTCTGCATATCCGCCCGCGCCAACGTTGCGTACCGTGGTGAAGCCGGCTTCGAGGGTGACGCGAGCACTCCGCGCGCCGATCAGCGCGGAGCGCGAATAGGAAATATGAAGGCCGCGGGGTCCGATCATGTCGGGCGACATGGTGAGGTGCGTGTGGCAATCGATCAGGCCAGGAAGAATGGTGAGCTTCGAGAGATCGATTGTCTTTGTGCCGGCGGGAAGTTTTTTGCTGACGTCGGCAGCCTTGCCGACCGCTTTGATCTTGCTTCCCTCGATCCAGATGATCTGATCCGTGGCGTAGTTTCCGGTACGGACATCGAGGATTTTCCCCGCAAGAACCGCGATGTCCGCTGCCGCGCCGGCTTTTGGTTCCTGAGCGCGTGTCGCGATGACTGCGAAAACCAGAACGCAAAACAAAATTGCAAGACGCTTCATTCAATCCTCCGAAATTGCGCGATTCCACTCCTTGTTAGGTTCAGTCGCGCTGAACTCGCGCCGCGCATTGTATCGCTACTGGGCCGAAGCGCTCAGGACAATTCACAAAGCTAATCAATTCCATCGCCTAATTCGATTTTTGCTTGACACGCAACTTAGCGATTGTATGATTATACAGTGCGTTGCATAATCACGCACAAAGTCAATGGGCGTACAAAAACGATACCGGCAAGGCCAGATCCTGAAGCTCCTCGCGGCTCACGCCGTGGCGAGCCAGGACGAACTGCGCCGCCATCTCGGGCATATCGGCATGCGCGTGACGCAAGCTACGCTCTCACGCGATCTGCGCGAATTGCGGCTGGTGAAAACGACGGGCGGCTATCGGCCGCTGTCCGCCGCGGCTGCGGAGGATGCAGCGCCGCAAGCCACGCTGGCGCGGGCGCTCAAGGAATTCCTGCTCGACATTCGTCCGGCACAAAATATGCTCGTGCTGAAAACCCCTCCGGGCGGCGCACAACCTCTGGCCGCGGCCGTGGATTCCGAACACTGGAAAGAAATTGCCGGCACGCTCGCCGGCGACGACACGGTCCTTCTCATCACTCCTTCCCGAGGCGCTCGGGCGGCGGTGCAAAAGCGCGTGGAGGAACTGCTCCGATGAACGACCCGTTACGGGTCGCCGTCGTCGGAGCAACGGGCTACGCGGGATACGAGCTGGCCCGGCTCCTTCTTCGGCACCCAAAAATCGACAAGCCAACATTTTATCTGCGCGACGGAAACGCGAGCGTGCGTTGCCTGTCGGAGCTGTATCCGCAGCTGCGCGGTTGGGGCGAGGCGCCGTGCAAGCCGCTATCGGTGGCGGCGATTGCGACGAGCGGCGCGGATGTGGCGTTTCTTTCGACGCCGCACGAAGCATCGCTTGAACTGGTACCCGAGCTGCTCGCGGCAAATCCGAAACTGAGAATTGTGGATTTGAGCAGCGCGTTCCGCTTTCACGAGCCGGAGACGTTTGAGAACTGGTACAAGCTCGCGCCGGCCGCAAGAGAAATTCTGGAACAAGCCGTCTACGGGCTTCCAGAGTTGTATGCGGAGTCGTTGCCAGCGGCACGGCTCGTTGCGAATCCCGGCTGCTACCCGACGTCTGTAATTCTCGGATTGTGGCCGCTCGTCGAAGCCGGCTGGATCGATACGGCGCGCGGGATTGTTTGTGATTGCAAATCGGGCGTAAGCGGCGCTGGAAAAGAGCCAAAGCGCGAGACGCATTTCGTCGAGGTGAACGAGAATTGTCGCGCGTATGACCTGTTCACGCACCGGCACACGCCGGAAGTCGCGGAACATCTGGGACTTGTGGCGCGCGATTTTGTTTTCGCGACGCACCTGCTGCCGCTCGAGCGCGGAATTCTCTCCACTTTGTATGTGTGGATGAAGCCGTCGCGAGGTGCGGAGGAAGTCGAAGCGCTCTACCGAAAATCTCATGCGGGACGGCCGATGGTGCGATTGCTGCCGGCGGGGCGTTTGCCCGAACTGCAGCATGTGGCGCACACAAACTTCTGCGACCTCGGATTCGCACTCGATCCATCGGGCGAGAGGCTGGTGATTGTGTCCTGCCTCGATAATCTGGGAAAAGGCGCGGCGGGGCAGGCGGTGCAAAACCTCAACGTGATGTTCGGATATCCCGAAGCGGCGGGATTGATATGAGGCTGCTGATAAAAATCGCGGGCGCGCTGCTCGAACGCGAAGTGAGCGTGCAAAGAATTGCGCGGCAGATAGCGGAGCTCGCGCGCGCGGGCCACGAGATGCTGATCGTTCACGGCGGCGGGAAGATTTTCACGGCGACGCTGGCGCGCATGGGAATCGAGAGCCGCTTCGTGAACGGTTTGCGCGTGACGGATCGCGAAACGCGCGACGTGGCGCTGATGGTTTTTGGCGGGCTGCTCAATAAGCGGCTGGCCGGGGCGATTTCGCTCGCGGGACAGCCGGCGGTTGGAATTTCCGCGTCCGACGCGGCCTGCTTTCTGGCCGAGCCGATGCAGATCGATGAAAACGAACGGAGCCTGGGATTTGTGGGTTATTTGACGGGCGTGAATCTCGATTTCCTGCGCTCGCAGTGGCGAGCCGGTGTTGTGCCGGTGGCGTCGTGCCTTGGACTGGGAGCGGACGGAGAAATTTATAACATCAACGCCGACCACATGGCTGCAGCCGCCGCCGAATTCATTCGCGCCGACCGGTTGATTTTTCTCACAGACGTAGCTGGTGTGCTCGATGGCGACAAAGTGTTGCGCGCGCTGCGTGGCAGCGAAATCGAAGACATGATCCGGCGCAACAAAGTTTCGGGTGGGATGATTCTGAAGCTCGAAGCGGCGAAGCGGGCGCTCTCGGCAGGCGTGGCGGAAGTGCGAATCGTTGGCGGCACCGCACCGCGCGCGCTCTTGAGCGCTGCGAATGCCGCGCGGTGTTCAGGGACGCGGGTGCTCCCGGCCTTGCGAGCTTCGGCAGCGAAAGCGGCACAGGGAATGGCACGATAGGAATGGCTAAAAATAAAATAGCGGCGAAGCGCGACTTGACGGCGTCTCGGGCGCGCGCGGATGAAGTGCGCCATTTGATGAACACGTATAAGCGACCGCCGATCGTATTCACGCGAGGCCGCGGTTGCCGCGTGTACGATTCGAGTGGGCGCCAGTATCTCGATTTTCTCGCCGGTATCGCCGTGAATGCGCTCGGACATGCGCATCCGCGCCTTGTACGCACGATTCGACGCGAAGCGGGACGCGCGATTCATACTTCAAACCTGTTTCACAATCCTTTTCAAGGGCCGCTTGCGACAAAGCTCTCGCGGTGGTCGGGACTCGATCGTGTGTTCTTTACAAACAGCGGCACGGAAGCGATCGACGGCGCTTTGAAGCTCGCGCGGGCCTATGCAAACGCGAAGGCTGGCGCGAGCAGTGGCGGCAATAGCACTGGCGCGAAAAAGACGAGGATTCTCGCGCTTGAGAATTCGTTTCACGGGCGCACATTCGGCGCCGTTTCGATTACGTACGCGGCAAAATATCGCGAGCCGTTCGCCCCGCTCGTTCCGGGCGCGGATTTCGTGAAGTTCAACGACGTGACCGATCTCGAGCGCAAGTTTGACGATTCGGTATGCGCGCTTGTTGTCGAAACGATCCAGGGCGAAGGCGGGATTTTTCCGGTCAGCCAAGAATTTTGGCAGCGCGCACGCGAGCTCACCACGCAGCACGACGCCGCGCTGATCGCCGACGAGATTCAGTGCGGCCTCGGCCGGACCGGCCGGTACTTCGCATATCAGGCGCTCGGCTCGCTGCCCGATGTCGTCACGGTAGCGAAACCGCTGGCGGGGGGCCTGCCGTTGGGCGCGTTTATTGCCAATGAAAAATTTGCGGCGGCGTTTACGCCGGGTATGCATGGAACCACCTTCGGCGGCGGCCCGCTCGTTTGCGCGGCGGCGCTCGAATTCCTCACCATCGTGGAGCAAGAAAAGCTGATGGAGAACATCCGCGAGCGCGGCGCAGAACTGCGCGCTGGGATTGAAAAGCTCGCCGGAAAATTCGATTTTATCCGCGAAGTTCGCGGCCAAGGACTCATGCTTGGGGTGGACCTGTCGATCGATGGCGCGCCGTTTGTTGCGGAAGCGTTGCGAAGCGGCCTGATTATGAATTGCACGCACGACCATATACTGCGACTGCTTCCGCCCTTCATTATCAAGCGGCGCGACGTGGCCGAGTTTCTCGCGAAATTCGAAGCGGTGCTGGCGCGAACAGCGAAATCGTTGGAGAAGTCTCGATCGAAAACACACAAAACTGAAACGCATACGCAGCCGATGGCCGTGGCTGCAGCGAGGTAAACATGAACGCAACCGCTACAACTCTTACACTCACGAACGATCTCCTAACCGGAATGGAATGGGCGCCCGCGCAGGTGCGAGAACTTTTCCATCTGGCTGCGGACATCAAAGCGCGGCCGGATCGCTATCGCGGCGCGCTCGAGGGCAAATTTCTGGCGATGATTTTTGAGAAGCCGTCGCTGCGCACTCGCGTGACGTTCGAAGTGGGGATTGCGAGCCTGGGCGGTACATCCGTGTTTCTCGACCACACCGCGACACGGCTCGGCGCGCGCGAATCGATTCGCGATACGGCGAAGAACCTCGAGCGCATGGTTCACGGAATCATCGCGCGCGTATTTTCGCAGGAATCGCTGGACGGCCTTGCGGCGCACTGCCGCATTCCAGTGATCAACGCACTATCCGATCGCTTTCATCCGTGCCAGGCGCTGTCAGACTTTTTCACGCTCGAGGAACGCTTCGGCGGATTGCGCGGCCTGAAATTCGCATACGTCGGCGATGGAAACAATGTGTGCCATTCGCTGGTGGCGATTGCGGCACGCGTTGGCGCGCATATTCGCGTGGCGACGCCGGCCGGGTACGAGCCCGATGCGGCGGTAGTCGCGGAAGCGAAGCGCGTGGCACGCGAGACGCGGGGGAAAATTGAAATTATTCGCTCGGCCGAAGATGCGGTTGCGGGCGCGCAGGCGGTTTACACTGACGTATGGGCCAGCATGGGACAAGAAGAAGAATCCGCGGCGCGTGAAGTCGCATTTGCCGGTTACCAGGTGAATGAACCTCTATTTTCACAGGCCGCTTCGGATGCCGTCTTCTTGCATTGCCTGCCGGCGCATCGCGGATCGGAAGTGGCGGACGGCGTGATCGATTCGGAGCGCTCGATCGTCTTCGATCAGTCGGAAAACAGGCTGCATGTGCAGAAAGCGATTCTGCTCACCTTGTTGAATTAGGATTCGCGGCGCTATCATCGCGCGAGGAGAACGACTTGCCGAAAAAAGTTGTGCTGGCGTATTCCGGAGGGCTCGACACCTCCATCATTATTCCGTGGCTCAAGGAAACGTACGGCTGCGACGTGATCGCGATGATCGGCGATCTGGGCCAGCGCGAGGATTTGGAAGCCGCAAGGCACAAAGCCCTCGCAACCGGCGCGAGCGCGGCATACGTGGAAGATCTGCGCGAAGAATTTATTACGAGCTATATCTGGCCCACGCTGCGTGCGGGCGCCGTTTACGAACACAAATACCTGCTTGGAACCTCGTTTGCGCGGCCGCTGCTCGCGCAACGTCAGGTGGAATTGGCGAGAAAACTCGGTGCCGATGCGGTGGCGCACGGCTGCACGGGAAAAGGCAACGACCAGGTTCGCTTTGAGCTCGCCGCGAAGGCGCTTGCGCCGGAATTAAAAATCATCGCGCCGTGGCGCGAATGGAATATCAACTCACGCGAAGACGCCATCGCATATGCTCACGCGCACAATGTTCCCGTCGAGCAGACAACCAAAAATATTTACAGCCGCGATCGCAACATTTGGCACTTGAGCCACGAGGGCGGAGTGCTCGAGGATCCGGCGAATGCTCCGGAAGAATCCATGTGGCAGTGGGTAGTTTCCCCGGCCAATGCTCCCGATCAATCAACCACCGTAGAAATCGGATTCGAGTCGGGAATTCCCGTTTCGGTGAATGGCAAAGACCTCGGCGCAGTCGCGCTCATGGAGCAATTGAATGAAATCGCGGCGGCGAACGGCGTGGGACGAATGGACATGGTCGAGAACCGGCTCGTAGGAATTAAATCGCGCGGCGCGTTCGAAACTCCTGGCGGCACTCTGCTGGTCGCTGCACATCGCGAACTCGAGTCGCTCTGCCTCGATCGCGAGACGGTGCACTACCAGCAGATCCTTTCCTTACGCTACGCCGAAATGGTCTATTACGGAATGTGGTTCACGCCGTTGCGCGATTCACTCGATGCGTTCTATGCGAAATCGCAGGAGCGCGTCACAGGCAGCGCAAGCCTGACGCTTTTCAAGGGCAATCTGAGCGTGGCGTCGCGCCGTTCGCCGTTCTCGCTGTATCGCACGAACCTGGCAAGTTTCACGATGACCGGCTACAACCCGAAAGATGCCGAGGGCTTCATCAACCTGTTCGCGCTGCCGATCACCGTGCCGCAAGAAGCAGAGATTCGCCGCAAAGCCGAGGCGGGATGAGCAGCACTCCCGAACAGAAAAAAGAACAGAAGATGTGGGGCGGGCGGTTCGAGCGCGGCCCAGACGCTTCGTTTTATGAATTTGAGCGTTCGTGGCAATTCGACCGTCGCTTACTGCCGCAGGAGCTTGCGCTCGACCGCGCATGGGCGCGCGCGATTGCCGCGGCCGGCATTCTGAGCGACGACGAATGCACGCGGATAGTCGCTGCGCTCGATGAAATCGAAAAGCGGGCAAAAACCGATCCAGCATGGCTCGACGGCTCGAATGCAGAGGATGTGCACCATTTCGCCGAAAGCACGCTTATCGAAAAGCTTGGTCCGCTCGGAGCGAAGTTGCACACCGCCCGCAGCCGTAACGAAATGGTTGCCACCGAGTTTCGGATGTATGTAAGGGACGCGGCGCACGAACTCCAGCAGGCAATTGCAGCCCTCGGGGGCGTCGTGGCCAACCAGGCTGAGAAGAATATGTGCGTGCCGATGCCGGGCACGACGCACATGCAACATGCGCAACCATTGCTGCTTTCGCATTGGCTCCTCGCGCACGGTGAATCGTTTCTTCGCGACGCAGAGCGCCTCAAAAGCGCCGCAGCGTGTGCGGACTTGTGCCCGCTCGGATCGGGCGCGCTTGCCGGTTGCGCGTTTCCACTCGATCGCAAATCGCTCGCTCGCGACCTGGGATTTTCTGGCATTACCGCCAACAGCCTGGACGCGGTGGGTGATCGTGACTTCGCGCTGGAATTTCTGTTTGCGCTTACGACGCTGGCTATGCACCTCTCGCGCTTGGCTGAGGACATGGTGCTTTTTGCGACGCCCGAATTCGGTTTCATCGAGTTACCCGACGAATTTTCGACCGGGAGCAGCTTGATGCCGCAAAAGAAAAATCCCGACGCGTGGGAACTGATTCGCGGGAAGACGGGACGGATTTACGGCGCGCTATTCGCGCTGCTGACGACCTGCAAGGGGCTGCCCTCGAGTTATCAGCGCGACCTGCAGGAAGATAAAGAAGCGCTCTTTGCTGCGCACGATCAGGGGCTCGCAATGGCGCAAATTGCCGCGGCAACCCTTGCAGCCACAAAATTTGACGAAAGGCGCCTGTGCGAAGCCGCGCAGGATCCCGCGCTCGTCGCAACCGAACTCGCGGATTATCTGGTTGCGTGCGGCGTGCCATTTCGCGAAGCGCATGAAGTGGTGGGCAAAGTGCTGCGCGCGGCGGAGCAGGAAGGCAAATCGATTCGCGACATGCCGATCGAGAAACTTAAGGAGTTTTCTACCGCGTTCGGCCGCGATTTGTCAACAGTGCTGACTTTAGAATCGGCACTTGCGCGGCGAGCGGTGACCGGAGGAACTGCTCCGGCGGCGGTTCGCGCCGCTCTCGGGGAATTTAAGGCGCGGCTTGGAAAGCTCGAGAACAGCCAATGAAAGCGCGACGAGCCAGATTTTCGGACGCGCGTGCGATTTTTGAATTGATCGCCGGATACGCCGAGCAAGGATTGCTTCTGCCGCGCGCTGAAGACGAAATTCAGCGAAATATAAGCCATTTCCTCGTACACGAAGAAAAGAAACGTGTAGTGAGCTGCGTGGCTCTTGAAAGCTATGGCGCTGACCTGGCGGAAATCCGGTCGCTCGCAGTCGGCCCGGAGCTTCGTGGGCGGGGCGCTGGCACGAAGTTGCTCGAGTTCGCGCTAGGCGAAGCGCGCCGTCGCGGGATCGGGCGCGTTTTCGCGGTAACGCACGCACCAGAGTTTTTTGTGCGGCAGGGTTTTGAGCCGACGTCAAGGCACGCGCTGACGGAGAAAATTGAACGGGATTGCCGCACATGTCCGAAGCGGCGCTCCTGCCAACTAATTGCGGTGGTCGCCACCGTGATTCCCGAACGCATCGCTGTGCCGATTCCCGGTGATTCGGCATCCCCTATTTCGGCCGCATGACCCTCTCCGTAACGGCGTCACAAATTCCTCGCGGGTTTTCGTTTTCTTCCGCCGCTTGTGGATTAAAAAAATCGGGGCTCGACCTCGGGCTGCTTGTGAGCGAGATGCCCGCGGCGGCCGCCGCGATGTTCACG
>Ga0307472_100000033_pt1 | contig 37797 bp, 20 predicted proteins | sample atmos_gasesAM5C__2_FD_204582 | JGI IMG/M metagenome (GOLD analysis project Ga0307472, IMG submission 204582) | Hardwood forest soil microbial communities from Morgan-Monroe State Forest, Indiana, United States - atmos_gasesAM5C_05 | ecosystem: Environmental > Terrestrial > Soil > Temperate...
AACGACGCCATACCTCAACTCTTTGCATCGCAGAAAGCCGTATACGTTTCTTTGGGATCATAAACACCACCTTTTAGAAAAAAGATTTATACCAGGTGGTGTTGCATCGACCGGTTGAGCCCTCACCGGTTATCAACATCTATCGCAAACGTTAATCAGGCGCTGGCTTCTTAAAGGCGACTACGTTTGGTATAGATCTCCGGCGAGATATTTGAAACCGGTATCTACGGCCACTGTGGCGACGGTGCTGCCGCGCCCGAGCTCCTGTGCCAGTTGCAGCACGGCGGTGACGTTGAGGCCGGAAGACGTGCCAGCGAATATTCCTTCCTCCTTCGCCAGGCGTCGCGCCATCTCGCGAGCGGCGTGTTCCTCGACCGTGCGCACTTCGTCGCATTCGCCGGGCTTCAGGTGCGGCGGCCGGAATCCGGCGGCGATCCCCTCGACGCGGTGCGGCCCTCCTTTCCCGGTGGTGAGCACCGGCGAGGTTGCCGGCTCGAGCGCCACAATGCGCGCTTTGCATCCGGCTTCCTTCAGCGCACGCGATACGCCGACGATCATCCCGGCCGTGCCCACTCCACCGCAAAACGCCGCCAGACCGGTGCCCGCCTGTTCGACCAGCTCTGTCCCGATTCCCATGTACGCACGAATCGCGTCCGCATTATGGAATTGGTCTGTGTAGAACGTGCCCGGCTGCTGGGCCAATTCTTCCGCGCGGCTCTTCATTCTCTGGTAAAGCTCCGGTACAAGCTTGCCGTCTTCGGCCGGAAAAATCTCCAGGTCCGCACCAAAAAGACGCATGGTCTGCAGCTTTTCTTTGGCAAATCCGTCCGACGAAATGGGCGTGAAGTGGTATCCTTTGATCGCGCAGACCATCGCTAGAGACGATCCCGTGCTTCCTCTCGTCCATTCAATCACGCGCATCCCCGCGCGCAGCTCGCCGCGCACCTCCGCCCCTTCAATCATCGCCAGCGCCATGCGATCTTTGTATGAGCCGGTAGGATTGTAGTACTCCAGCTTGACTAGAACGTCGGCCATAGAGGGAGTCACCACTTTCCTCAGCCTCACCACAGGTGTATTCCCGATCACCTACAATACCGAATCTCGAATTGGATTGTTGTGCGCCATGGTCTTCTCCCCACGCCCCGCCGCAGCTTACAGTTTTGGAATTGGATGCAGCAAGATCCACATTGGCACGCGCAGCTTCCGACAGAGTCGCTATGTTGGCTCGCAACTATGAAGTTTGCTTGTTCTACGGCACTTGTCCGGTAAGCGCACACACTACAGTCAGGCAAGGAGAATTTAAGAGCACGTTGCCTTTTTAGGGGACGACCGGCAAGACTAGATGCGAAGCCATAGTGGTCGAACAATAGATTCGCTGTGTCGCGGGAACGAAGTCACGCGCACTGGCCTGATAGATACTGGGCACGAATTTCTGCGGATTGCGGTCGATCACCGGAAACCACGTCGACTGAATCTGGACCATGATGCGGTGCCCCTTCAGGAAAACGTGGTCGTGATCGCGGAGAGGGATATTCCATTGTGTCGGCTTGTTCGGCGTTAGCGGATGCGGTTTTTCGTAGCTGGTGAGATAGCGGCCGCGGCGCACTTCCATCGCAATGGGTAGTTCGTAGCCGTTCAGCGACTGGGCGTACTGTCCGGGCTTCGGTCCTTCCTCAGGATCCCAGTCGTTCTTCTGCGCGTTCTTGGGATACACGTCGATCAGCTTGACGACGAAATCGCTGTCGGTGCCAGAAGTCGAAGCGAAAAGATTTGCCGCAAGCGGGCCGGTGACGGTGAGGGCGTGGTCGAGCGGTTCGCTCACAAAGGAAAGCACGTCGGGACGGTGATCGACGAAGCGCTGGTCGGCAACTTCCCAGGTGATCCAATCTCCCGCAGGATAGGTAGGGGAAATGGGCCGCTGGCGATAGGGCACAGGATTGGCGGGATCGGAAACATATTCACTGTAAGCCTTCGCGGCGTTAGCCGCGTCGGGTGGCGTGAACGAAAGCGTTCCATCTGCATGGAAATAGAGATTCGTAGGCTTGGCTTCTTTCGGAGGCCAGGCGGCGTAGATGTGCCAGGTATTGGATCCGCTCTGGAAAGTAGTAGCCTGCCAGTTGGGCTTCTCACCCTTACCGTGCAAATAATAGCGAAAGAACGGGGCTTCGATATTCTCGCGGAACTCGCGGGCGGTTTCGTGTCCTGCAAAGGGGATGAGGCCGATGCTGTCGCCCTTGGGACTCCACCACTCGCCGTGATACCAGGGCCCGGCGACGATGAAGTTGGTGTGCTGCGGATCGTTTTCTTCAGCGTGGCGAAAAATCTGCCAGGGCCCCCACGGGTCTTCCTGATCCCAGAATCCCGCAACATTCAGGTTGGGAACCGTTGAGGCGTGAAGCTGGTTCACCCAGGCTTCTTTTTTCCAGAAGTCGTCGTAGTCGGGATGAGCGACGCTGGAATTCCAATAAGGAATGGAGCCGTGGAGATACTTGGCGTTGATGTTGGAGAGCGGGCCGAGATCGAGATACCACTGGTAAGTGTCGTAGGTCTCGAAGTCGAAGTGCGTGTTCTTGTTCTTATCAGCCTGCTCCAGCACGGCATATTCAAAGTCGTAGCTTTCACGCAGCGCGCCGTAGCGGTGATCGTCGTCGTTCATCCATTGATCGACGGGCGAGGCCTGCTCGCTGATGGCTTTGAGCGCGGGGTGCGGGTGGAGAAGGGCGAGGGCGGCGGTAAGACCGTCATAGGAAACGCCGAACATGCCGACCTTGCCATTGTTATTAGGGACATTTTTCACCAGCCAGTCGATGGAGTCGTAGGCGTCGGTGGTCTCGTTGGTGGCCTTGGGATCGTTGAGGTCCACCCACGACGACAAGTTGAAGACACCTTCGGACTTGAAGCGTCCGCGGAGATTCTGGCTGACGAAGATGTAGCCGTCTTGCGCGAGTTCCTTCGCGTACGGCGGAATTTGCTCCGGCGGCTTGTCGGGGACACCATAGGGCGTGCGGCGGAAGAGAATGGGCAGCGGGCCTGTCTGGTCGACGGGGGTGAGGATGACGGTCTGGAGGTGGACTCCGTCACGCACGGGAATCATGACTTCCTGAAGCTTGAAGATCGGCTTCGGTGCCGGTTGCGGCGGAGTTTGCTGCGCGGTGGCAGAGATCGCAAACAGCAACGGCAGAACGAAACGCAGGATTGATGAGCGCACGAGTCGTCCTCCAATGATCCTTTCGCAGTGAGGCTGAGCGCGGAGTATATCAACTTATATCTTTTTTTTTATCTTGCATCATCGGCGCTGCCGGGCTAACTCCTGATTAGTCGTCCGAGATCAACCCCATGGAGAACCGCTTCGCCCGGCTGTACTCAATCAGACCCTAGCCAGGATGGTGTTGCGTTTGAATCAACGCGCGCGAACGACTCTTAGCTATTCAGGCCCTGCAAGTGGATTTCGGCCAGTGTTACGTCGACCCATTGAGACCACCAGGATTACCGGAAAGCACCCCGCGGCAAACGGGTGGCCTAGACACTGCGGTCCGGATAGGTGTTGGGAAATCCGCTTCGCACCACGTTATCTCGAGGTGAGATGGGGAGTGGCAATTCCGGTTCGCAACATCTATCCGAGTGCCAATTACTGCGTTAATCAGGATTTAGATTCCGAGTAGTATTCTCACGGATACCTCAGCAGCCGCAGACCCTACCAAATTTATTGCGGCTCGCTTGCTACCTTCTTCAGCACTTCCGACACCTCCTGCAAGTTCGCGACATCTCCCCCGAATCCGTACAGGCTCGTCCGCAAGCCCTTCGTGTTTACCAGAGAGCAAGGTCGGCGGCATCCTGTGGTTGGAAATCTCCCCAGCCTTCATTTTCGCAGTTGCCCACTCAGGCCACTTCTCTTCCGTTCCTCCGTGCGCAAGGTAATACTGCTTGATGGGTGCCAACGTCATCTGCGCATCCGGTTTCCCGAGTGACTCTTTGTCCCACGCCGCCAGTGAGACCTGATAGTGCGCCAGAGCCTCCTCGACACGGCCCTCTTGCGCGTCCACAGTACCCAGACGTCGCAGCCACTCGCTCTCGGTGTACCGCTCCGCTTGCGACGCGGCATGTTCCGCGCTTATCGTTGCTAGGGTTTGCTCGATCAAAGCACCGGCGTCGGCGAGCCGATTCGGTGGCGAGAAAATAGTCTGCGCGGATCTCTTCGATTTGCCGCCAAGTCATTTCGCGCCAGTCCGTACGTTTGGCGCGAAACTCTTCGGGTAATAGCTCCTGCGATGTCACATACTTTTCTTGCTTTTCGATATTCTGCGCCGCAGCCTTCAGCAGCCCGGGGACCTGATCGATGTCATCTCCCGACCGGAATTGTTATTTCTCACCCTACAAGTTCTGCTTCCAAAATCGCTGCATCGTCTTCGCCAAGTGAATTCGGGCCGGAGTGTCACTGATCCCGTGTTTGCGCATGGGGTAAACCATCACCTCGAAGGGCTTGCCCTTCTCGACCAACTCGTTCATGAGGGCGTACTCGTTCTGCGGATGGACGTTGTCGTCATAGGTGCCGAAGATCAGCATCACGTGGCCGCTCAAATCGCCTGCTCGCTTCACCAGAGACGTGCTATCGTATACCTCGGGATTGTCCTGCGGCCGCTTGACGAGCATTTCCGCGATCTTCGAGTCGTAATAATGCCAGTCCGTCACGGGAGCGACGGCGATTCCGGCCTTGAACTCGCGCGACCGGGTCATCAGTTGTAACGTCGTCGTACCGCCGCCGCTCCAACCCCACACTCCAAAGCGGTTCGCGTCCACCCAGGGCTGAGACTTCAGCCAGCGGACGCCCGCAAGCAGGTCGGCCGTTGTGCTTCCCGGTTCCGCCACAAACGTGTTTTCAAGCTTCTTACTGATGGCGGTGGAGGCGCGGCCGTCGAGGCCCACCACCACGTAGCCATCTTCGAGCCATAATTGGTCGCCCAGTAGCGAATATTGCCAGGCGTTATGAACACTCGGTAGTGAAGGCCCTCCGTATACGAACAGGATCACCGGATACTTGCTTGCTGCATCGAAATTCTTCGGTTTCAGAATCTGCGCGGGCATCGGAAAGCCGTCTGCCGCGGGAATGGTGAGCAATTCGGGGTATTGCATGTCCGCCGGTAGAAGCTCGGGCCGGGGTGAAGCCAGAGTGGAGAGTACTTTGCCGTCCGAACTGCACAGTAGCAGCGCGGGCAGTTCGCGGATATTCGAGTAGTCGTCGAAGTAAAACCGGGTATCGGGCGACATCGAAATATGGTGTGTGCCGATCTCGGTGGTCAGTTTCGCGAGTCCGCTACCGTCGTTTCTTACGCGGTAGAGATGCCTTTCGATCGAGGAATCTTTCAGCGCGGTGAAATAGATCCAATCGTCTTTCGCGTCGATTCCCACGACCGCACCGCCCTCCCAGTACGCAGGCGCCATGGCCCAGTCTCCTTTGGTCACCTGGTTGGCGAGCACGCCATCTATGCGGTAGCGGTAGAGATGCATGTAGCCGTCGCGCTCAGAGGCCCAAAGAAAGTGGGTGCCGTCGTTCAGAAAAAAAAGATCGTCGTTGATGTTTACCCAATCGGGATCGGTTTCAGTCACAACGCGCTGCGAGACTCCCGTTTGAATGTCCGCGAAGTAAAGCCCCAGTTCCGTTTGAGCGCGGGTCATTGTTTGGAGGCTGATCCGGCGGGAATCGGGGAGCCATTTCACCCTCAGAATCCACTCGAACGGTTTGTCGGTGACTTCCATCCATCGCGTCCTGGGCTCCGCAACGCTCACGACTCCCACGCGGACCCGCGGATTTCTTTCCCCGGCCCTTGGGTATACCTGGTGGATGACACGGGGGTTTACCGGCGCAAAATCCACAAACGTGCTCACCGGCACGCCCGATTCATCAGTCTGGAGGTATGCGATCGAACGTGAGTCCGGCGACCACCAGTAACCCGTATCCCGACGGTCAAAGATTTCCTCCCAATACACCCAGGAGAGCGTCCCATTGAGTACCGTCTCCGATCCGTCCGCGGTGAGGCGTGATTCGCGTTTCTCTGTAACGTCGTAAACGTACAGATCGTTTTTACGCGCGAACGAAATGAAGCGTCCATCCGGTGAAAACTGCACGTCTTTCTCTTCCTCCGGAGTTTCGGTAACGCGCGTAAAGCGGGAGGAGCGCAAGTCGAGCAGAAAGATGTCCCCTTTGAACTCATACACAGCCTGATTTCCCGCGGTGTCGAACGCGAGCGGCCAGGCCACAGCTTTCTTTCCTTCGGCATGGTCCAATGCATTCAGCGATGCTGCCGCAACTTTGATGTTGAATGCCGGGCGCCGCTGGCCGGTTCGCGGATCGAGTCTCTCCAATGTGCGTCGATCCTCCGGAATCCGCGTGTCATAGAGAATTGCCGTGGCGTCGTCGAGCCAGACGTGCAGTGGAACGTCTGCGATGTGGCTACCCTGTTCGCCATATACCCATTCGGCGGTTAGGGGCTCTTTCTGCGCCGAATGAGCAACGGGACAAACTGCGACCACGGCGACAATCATCAGTAGCAATCTGGAGCACGTGCGAAAGTACGTCATGAAGGCTCCCCGTACTATAGGCTCAATCAGGCTTGGCAAGAGAGCAGTCTAGATTCGCGAATGCCGGATGAGTCTGGTGTCGAGCAGAATTGTATGACAGACACACCGCTGTACGGAGAGTTAAGCTCCGAAAATCATTCCAAATAGCATCCTTCGACCCTAGGTGTTCGCGCCTGTTTTCTCAGGGTGAGATAGGAAATTGCCCGCGAAGAACATCGGGATCGCGAGACGGTTCGGCACATCACACGGTGTGACGACATACAGCAATACGTTTCGCTGTTGCGAGCCGATTTTTTCGCTGTGGGAGCGGACGCCGTTGATGCCGTTCAGCACCAGCTAAGAGACGGGAAAGATGGCCGGCTAGGCCTTGAAGTTCTGAGGGACGTTGGAGTCGTTTACACGAAAAGAGAACTTTTACGAAATACTACATAGAGACAAAACAGGCCGGGGCAATGCTGGAACGGATCCTAAATCCGACTGATTCGGGAGAGTGACTCAGCCGAAATAGCGTGCCCGGTCACAGTTAAAAAGGATAGGTGCGTTCGTTTTGCTTTTGATTCTCCTTCAGCACATCGGCCGGAAATCGCTCGTGCGACACTATCGCACTTAGACCGATCCTCGAGGGAGAAACAGTCGTTTTATAACTGGTTCGCGAGTATCTGATTAGCAAGAGTTTCGAGTATCTTGGATCGGGCTTGCCTCTGATGGGTTTCATCTGCGCTTTCTTGGCCGAACAAATCAGAGACTCGCTCAATTTCCCTCGCGCTGAAGGCTTAGGCGATCGGAGATTTTGACCACCGGGTGTTTCCCCTGAAGCGATCGCGTGTCGGTCCGAAGGCCGCCGTGCCCCACGAAAAGACTGGCGAACGCAGAAAAGTTGCTAGCTATAAGCCGCGAATTTCGAAAGTCGCTCGAATGGCTACTGACAGGAGAGAATACTTAGTCTGATCGTCCTTGGCTCGTGGACTTAAATCAGACCGTCTCTTTTACATCCTTGGGAGAGCCGAGTGCAATGGAAAGGATTTTTGTCACGGAGGAACGATGCGGAACAAGAATCGGATGGTTGAAGTGAATACAAAAGCTTGCGCGAAAGATCTGGGATGAATTATCTACACACGCTGGAGGCTTTTTTCGGCCTGCCGCTCGATAATGAATCGACGCCCGCTCCGCCCAAATGGGTCATCCAAAAATTGGAAGAAATTCGCAGCGCTCATTCGGAGAAGTAGACGTTGCGCGTGAAGCCTCGCTAGAACGTCACCGTGCCGCGGATTACGGTGACAGAAGCTTTGGGCAGCTCGAAAACTGTGGCCGGAGCGGCGTTAATCGATCTGCGAGCAGGTGGACCATCGGGATCGGCTTTGCCGCCATCAAAGCCGGGATGCCATTGATATTGTTCGCTGCCAAAGGTAATGAAGTCTACCGGGCCGGAAAACGAACGATCGCGATTCGATTCCGCATCGTGAAAAACGATGTGAACTTCGTGCGGATTTTCCTGGTCCTTGTTGATGATCAGTAGCGACCAGCGGCCATCGGGACGCAGTGCGGCATACGCTGTCACGAGCTTATGATCGGCATCGTCGTGAATGTCGCTCGACGCCGAGAAGAGGCGATGCTCTCCTCCTGCGGGCTCAACCCACTCAAGGTTGATCAGTTGGCTTGCGAAGTATTGAGAGAGTGGCTGCTGGATTTTCAGATTTGTGTCCGTCGAAAAAAGTCCAAACGTCCCAAGCGAGTTGTTGCAGCCACGGTGAACTCCGAGCGGAATATAATGGAAAAAATAAACGGCATTGCCGCCGGCACTCAAGAATGAGCCCACGTAATCGGCCAGCCATAGAGCGCCCCACACGTTGATGAACGCTTCCTCCGATTGCCAGGCAATATTCGACTCGGTGATGAACATCGGAACATTCGCGGGGACGCCATCCTGGTGCCAGATATCCAGCATGTGGGTCACCAGGCCCGCTTCGTCGTAGAGATTGCTCCATTGAATTTTGCAAGGATCCATCGGGTAGTGCTCAAAGGAAAAGAAACTGAGGTCGGAGAGCCGCCCATGCATCTTCAAGTAGTCGATGAACCGCGTAGTCCACGAAGTACGGCCGTGAGCGTCGGGCCATGTCTCGATGTCCTTGTTGACGCCCGTGAAGATCGGCCCGCCCAGCCGAAGATTTGGATCGAGCTTGTGTAAGGCCGTGGCCCATTGAATGTAGAGCGAGGCATAGTCTTCCGGCGGTGTGTAGTGGCCGTCAGGTTCTTCTCCCATTTCGATGTAAGAGATCGGATAGCCGCGTTTTTCGATGTACGCAATTTCCGCGACGGAATCTTCCGGAGTCGCGTAAAGCATAGCGATGGGGATCATCGCGGGCAAACCGCGCGTATAGCCGCTCGTGTAGAAAAGATCGAACCCTACCTGGTCACCGGCCCTTTCTTCGAGGTCCGCGGGTTCATGCCAAGGATCGACCGATGAGCAGTACGTAGCGGTTTGTCCTTGATCGGGCGTGTGGAGGACGAGATCGTGAAATTTTCCCTCGGAGGTAGTCGTGCCGATGAATAACTCACGAATTGCATAGCCCAGGCAATTGCGGCGATCGGCAGAGCCGTGCGAGTCGCAGGTATTCGAGGACTGAGTCATCAGAATACGGATGTGTTGCACGGCCATCGGTGCAACAGAAAGGTGGATCGTGGGATTCCCGCCATGACCGTCGTTGATGACGCCATTTGGAAATGCGATCCATGCGCCAGCCGTCGGCTTCTTGATGGGGTCTTCGCCGGTCCAGTATTGGATCACGTATTGGCGCGCGTATGGATCGGCCCACGCGATTCGAATCGCGTTCAGCGGGCGTGGAGCGGCAAGGTCGATCATGATCCACTGCGGATGAAGTGAATCGTCTTCGCCTGTGAACGGTTGTGTCAGATATGGATTGCTCTTCCAGTAAGAATTCAGGTCACCATCGGTAAGTCGCGAATAGCCCACCATGTCTGTGCCGTCATCGTGAGTGACGCCGCGATGCGGCAGCGGATAGCCGTAGGAATGGCGAATGGGCTCACTCGGCACAGCGCTGCCCGTGAAATAGCCTTTGCCCGCGGAATCACTCCAGGTGCCTTGGGGATTCCAGTGCCACGCTTCAATGTGCAGCTCCGTGTTCTGACGGTAGCTGATCGTCTGCCAGCCGGAGGACAAAACCTGCTTGATCGTAGCCTCTACAAAGGTCTTGTCGGTTGCTCCTGGTGGAAGCCGGTCGATGCCTGCGCCCAAGGCACGCGCGGGCACGATCGAGTTCGTTGCGTGGGTTGGCGTGGCGTCTACGCGAATCGTCTGCGCCGTCAATGAAGGGAGGAAGAAGAAGAAAACGGCGATCAATGCCAGGATCGAACTGGCAAACGGATTGGTGCGGCCTGGCATACTAGAACAAGAATTTCAGGCCCACTTGCAGGATGCGGGGATCGTATGCTGCTGAAATAACTCCGAAGCCGGATGAGCCAAATGCGCCGAACCCGGGAGACAACTGGCCGGAGAACTGAGTGTGATTCCAGATGTTGAACGCCTCAAATCGAAATTGAATCGTCTTTGATTCGGTGAGCTTTGTATCCTTCAGCAGGGCCATGTCCCAGTTGTTAAGCCCGGGACCGTAAAAGAATCGCCGCTTTGCGTTTCCGATTTGACCGAGGGGCTCGTCGCTAAAAAGACTGGTGTTGAAGTACGTGCCTCCTTTCCGCGGGTTTGTTGTCTGCAGGATCTTGCCAGCGGTAAAGTCGGGCAGATCAATGGGTGCCGAGGTGTTCTGCGTCCCGGTGAGAGAATTGTCATTCGGAAACGACAAGCTGACGGGGAGACCGCTGACGAACGACGTAATTCCTGAGATGGCCCAGCCGGATGCGAGTGCATTTTTCCAGCCCGAGCTCGTATGGAACATACGGTCAAAGGGCAGTTTGGCTTCATAGCTGGCCACGAAGTTATGCTTCACGTCGAATGCACAGAGTGACGTGCTTGCCCTGGGATTAAACGGATTTATTCCCTCAATGAGTTCCGAGGCGTCGTCCATACACTTGCTATATGTGTAGCCGAACAGGAAAGTGGAATAGTTGCCGGTGTGGCGCACGCTGCCTTGCAGCGAATTGTATGACGATTGTGCAATCGTGGCCTCGAACGGATTGTTGCCGAAGACCTGCACATTGTTTTGCGGCCCAAAAACCGTGTAGGTGCCGTTCACCACACACTGGGCGGGACCATGCGTTCCGCAGGTAGAGGCAGGCACGAGTTGTACAGCTGGAGTCGCTGCCGACGGGTAGTCCACGCCAGCCGGCAGTGTGTACTGGTTTCCTTCGCCGAACGGTCCGCAATTCACCGTTCCGGGAGTTGGATTGAAAGGCGCCTGATTGAGCTGGAGGCAAAGAGCCTGGTTCCCGGGATTCGATTCGATGGACGTTAGGAGCTTGTGGCCCTGCGTTCCGACATAGCTGAACGAGAAGACAGTGTTCGATCCAAACTGACGCTGTATAGACAACTCATAATGTTCGCTATAAGGAAGTTTGTTGTTATGCGCGAATGCCAGCGAGCCCGAGATCGGTTCTACCTGTGCCCAATTGAAAGTGGTGTTGGGCACCCTCACCGGCACCTGCGGAAAGGTGAATGGGAAGCGCTGCACGGCAGTCCCGTCACCGCGGTCCATAAACGGAGCGTCGAAGAAACTTCCGCTTTGTACCCAAAACAGGCCGAACGGCGCATCGCCGATTTCCTGAAATTGTGTAAGGTCTTCAAATGCCGTATAGAAGAGGCCGAAGCCCGCGCGAATGCTCGTCTTCCCTGGACCGCCAGTCAGCTTGGCAAGAAACCCAGAATCCCAACCCGGCGAATAGGCAAGACCTAGCCGAGGGGAGAAGTTGTGGTATTGAGTCGGCGCAAGAGTCTTTGGAACACCGGGGTCGCCGGGAACTACCCAGCCAGTCGGCGCTCCGGGAAACAGCACGGACTGACGTCCTGGGATCAGCGTTTCGATTTTTCCTTGCGTGTCATACCAGGGCTGGCTGAACTCCCACCGCAGGCCGTAATTAAATGTGAGATTGGGGGTCACTCTCCAGCTGTCTTGGCCGTACAGACCCATGTATTTCGAACGCGAATCTAGGATTTGCTGGGTCGCCTGAATGAACAAGCCGGGCGCGCCGATTAAAAAGTCGACGAAATCGGAATTCGACTCGCTACCGTCGAAGGTATAAGCTCCATTTTCGCCAAAGAGGTTGCGATCGTTGATCTGGTCATAGTGGAACTGCCCGCCGAACTTGATGCTGTGCGTTCCGATCACTTTTGAAAAATTGTCCTGCCATTGAAACGTGTTATTGAACTGCTTTGGGGTATCGGCTGGTACGCCGATCGTTGTACCGTTCAGCTCTTGTGCGAATGCAATGTTCGGAACGCCCTCAAGGGTCGGAACGATTGGGGCCACTCCGCCGTTGAATGTTGGGCCACTTCCGGCCGGCGCAGTAAATCCCAACGAGGTCAGGGTAATCGGCTTGCCGCTCACGGTGAGTCCCCCCTGTGGTGTGAAGAGATGCGCTCCGTTCCGCACATAGCTGAATCGGAACTCGTTCACGGACGTTGATCCAAAGGATTTTGTGTCACTGAGAACCAAAACCTGCGCGCGCGTCAGGTCGCTGGCAGTAAAGGCGCCAATATTCGGAGCGGGCACGGTGGCACCGGAGTTCGGATAGGGATTGACGAACGTATCGTCGTCCACATGATAGTAAGCCGAAAGCATTCCATACTTCGTATTGGCATCTACGCGAAAAGCACCCTTGTCATCCCGAAGCCTCTGATCGAATGCGGCCGAAAAGAAATTGGGTCCAGTGGTGGGCACGGCTGGCACGGGAATAACGGGAATAAAAGGCAGCACCCCTGCCGCCGCAGGAGAAAACGCTGCCTTGGGGATGATAGCGTTCGGAAAAACGCACGGCGTCGTACCCGTACCGCTATTGCATCCGCTAAAAAAATATGGCTCTCCGACGTTCACCGCATATCCGAGGCTAGAGGATAAATTCGTCGCCAATCGCTGTCCTTGCACGCTTCCGGCAGGTGATATGCCAGCGGCCGCGTTTGCGGCGCCCGCTGCGAGATCTCCTGATTCTGTTGGAGACAACGCGTAATCACCGCTGGGCAGAAACGTTCCGTCCGGAACAGAAGCGGCGACGGTCGGAGCAAAAATTCTTCGCGTGCCCTGATAATCGGCGAAGAAAAACAGCTTATCGCGCTTGATCGGTCCGCCTACCGTACCGCCAAACTGATTCTGAATAAGTTTGGGAGCATCCCCTGCCGGACTAAAGAAGTTACGGGCATTGAAAGCCGTGTTGCGATTGAACTCGAAAACGTTTCCGTGAAGCGAATTCGTGCCCGATTTCGTGACCACGTTCACTTGTCCGCCGCTGTAGTTTCCGTACTCTGCGTCAAAGTTGTTAGTGATGATTCGAAACTCTTCAATCGAATCAAGGTTTGGTATCACAGTGGTGCCATTATTTTTCCCCTCTTCAACATTGGCACCGTTGACCATGTATCCGTTGGAAGTCTCACGCTGGCCATTGATGGATTGATTGCCGCTATTCAGGCCTGTGCTGCCGGAAACGGTCCTATCGCTCAAATTCGCGTCCTGCAGCGCGTTGGCATATTGGAAGGGCACAACCCCGGGCTGGAGCGAGAGTAAATTGGTGAAATCGCGGCCATTCAAAGGAACCGCCGTCATTTTTTGAGAGTTGATCACTTCACCCATCTGCGTGCTCTGGGTTTCCACGTGAACGGCCTGGCTCTCTACTGTCACCTTTTCGGTCACTTCGCCCAGCTCCAGCTTTACGTCAATGCGGATGGCGGAATTTGCATCGATGACGATCCTACTCTGCTGGAAGGTCTTGAATCCCTTCTGCTCAACTTGAAGATCGTAAATCCCGACAGACAAATCCTGAAAACTGTAGAAGCCACTCTTATCGGTGTGTATGACGGCGCGAACACCAGTTTGAGTATTGACGGCTGTGACCGCAGCTCCGACGACCAGTGCGCCGCTTGGATCGGTCACAATTCCGGAGATGCTCCCGGTAATGCTCGCCCACACGAGCGTCGAGCTGACCAAGAATCCGAGCGCAACCACAGTTGCCAGAAGGATGATTCGACGTTTCCTCATCGTCGTACCCCCGAAGACAAGTTGGTTTTCCCCGAACTTCCTAGAAATGGCCTCCGCTTGCCCCCGCTGTTCTGTTAAACTTCAATTTTATTAAATTTATTTAAATTGGATTTACGTTCAGTATGGCGTTCTTGTCAAGTAGAATTATCGCGACAAAACCTTAAGTCGCGCGGGAACTCAGAACCATGGCTGGCCAGCCGCAGGATTCGCCGGAAAGTTCGCGATCGAGCTCGTCGCAAAGTTCCCCCGCGATGCTGCGTGAAATTTATGAACAGCCTCAAGCCCTGCGCGAAACGATTCGGTGCAACGTCGACGGCAATAATATCTTTCCCACTGCGGTTCAGTCGATCGACAGCGCTTTCTCAGAAGTCAGAAAAATCATCATCGCAGCGAGCGGCTCGAGCCGAAATGCTGGGCTTGCCGGCGAAATCATGATGGAGGATTTGGCGGGCGTCGCTGTCGACGTAGAATATTCGAGCGAATATTGTCTTCGTTCTACGCACGCCGGCGATTCCATCGTAGTCGTCATCACCCAGTCGGGCGAGACGGCGGATACGATTGCCGCACAGCGTGAGGCAGTCCGCCGCGGCGCAAAAACCGTAGCCATCTCGAATGTGACCGATTCCACGATTGCGCACGAGGCCGGCATCACGCTGGTTACCTACGCCGCGCCCGAATGCGCCGTGCCCGCCACAAAAAGTTTCACAGCGCAGCTCTCGATTCTTTATCTGTTCGCGCTCTCTCTCGCTCATGAAAGCGGCCGTATTAGTGGCGAGGTGGTCGACAGTTATTTGAATCGGCTCTCTCGAGTGCCTAGCGAAATCGAAAAAGAGCTTTCGTCTTGGGACTCGCAGGCCGCGAAAGTCGCTCGCTTCGTTCAGGATGCCAAGGCGTTTCTGTATCTCGGCCGCGGCGTACACTATGCGATTGCCCGCGAAGGTGCGCTGAAGCTCAAGGAAGTCTCGTACGTGCAAGCGGAAGGCATGCCCGCCGGCGAACTACGGCACGGCCCGAACGCGCTCGTCGATGAAAAGCTTGTCGTTGTGGCCCTTGCAACGCGGGACGCCTCCGACTCTGATTCCACGCTCCGCTATCAGAAGACCCTGGGCGTCCTCGAGTACGTGAAAGGTTGTGGCGGCCGGGTAATCGCCATCGCTGCCGAGGGTGATAGAGAAGTTTCGCAGATTGCAGACCGAGTGATTTTCGTGTCCGCTGCACCCGAGTTGCTTTTGCCGATTCTCGAAGTTGTGCCGCTCCAGCTTTTCGCCTATCACTTTGCAACGATGAACGGTTGCGACGTCGATCATCCGCGTCACCTCGTCAAGGCTGTTGTCCGCGAATGAACGAGCCGAGTGGCGCCGTTTCCGCAACTGCGCCGGTCCAACTGAAACGGGCACTCAAGCTCTGGGATTTGATCATCATCGGAATTGTTATCATCCAACCGATTGCACCGATGGGAATCTACGGTGTGATAAACAACAATGCGGGCGGCCACGTAGTTACGACCGTTCTCATCGCCATGGTGGCCATGCTTTTTACTGCGATTAGTTACGGAAAAATGGCTCGCGCCTATCCCAGCGCGGGTTCTGCCTATACTTACGTTGGAGAGGAAATTCATCCAGCGTTCGGATACATCACCGGTTGGGCCATGGTGATGGATTACATCTTAAATCCGCTGATCTGTACCGTGCTTTGCAGCAAACTCACTCAGAACATCCTCCCCGGCATGCCTTATTGGGCGCTGGCGATTGCCTATGCAACGCTTTTTACACTCTTGAATCTCCGAGGTATTAAGACTTCGGCGCGCATCAACGATGTGCTCGCCGCCGGAATGTCCATTGTGGTGGTTGTCTTTTTTGCATTCGTTATTCGCTTCATCTGGGGGCTGCACACCTACGGCGCAGGTTTTTTCACGCAGCCCTTCTACAATCCAGAAACTTTCAGTTTCCACGGCGTTTTCCGCGGCACCTCGATTGCGGTACTCACCTACATCGGCTTCGATGCTATTTCCACTTTGTCGGAAGAAGTCGAAAATCCGCGGCGCAACGTCATGCTTGCTACCGTGCTTGTGTGCGTGATTACGGGCGTGCTGTCGTCGCTTGAAGTTTATGCCGCTCAGCTCGTTTGGGGGTCGAAGCCGTTTCCGCCTGATATGGTTGAGTCCGCGTTTCCGTTGGTTGCTCGGCAGGTTGGCGGATTTTTTCTTTTCCATCTTCTTAATTTCACGGTGCTCATCGCCAATGTCGGATCGGGAATGGGAGCACAGCTCGGGGCTGCTCGCTTGCTCTATGGGATGGGCCGCAGCGACGGCATTCCTAAGAAATTCTTTGGGGCTCTCGACCCGAAGAATCGCATTCCCCGCAACAACGTTATCTTCGTCGGTGCGATTGCACTCGTCGGCGCCTTTCTGGTTTCTTACGAGAAGGGAACTGAGCTGCTGAATTTTGGCGCGCTACTCGCGTTTATGGGCGTGAACGCAGCGGCCTTCGTCCATTACTATTTACGCGTGAACGAGAAGCGCTGGACCGATTGCGTTTTTCCGGTGCTCGGCTTTGTCATCTGCCTTTTAATTTGGCGTAGTCTCGGCCCTTGGGCCATCGTTCTGGGCACAGTGTGGATGGCAGTCGGCGTTGCGTATGGCGCCGTCAAAACGAAAGGCTTCAAGACCGACCTGGTGCGTTTTGACATCCCGGCAGACGATGCCTAGCGGCCACAGTAAGTGGCCGCGCTCCGTTGGTTGTGATAAAGATGGCGCTAATTTTAGAGTCTAGATTCTCGCTGTTGATGCGAGGCTAGGAATGCGCGGGCGTAGGACCAGAGGATCGGCCGTCACGTTGCGGGATGTGGCCCAGGCCAGCGGCGTCTCCATCGCGACAGTTTCGATTGTCCTGAACAATGCGCCGCTAGCGCGCTACATTCCGCCTTCCACTAAGGACCGCATCGAGAAGGCCGCTAAAAAACTCCGCTACCGTCCCAAATCTATTTCTCGTTTTCTGAACACTAAAAGCAATCACACAATCGGAGTAATGGTGTTCGACATAACCGATCCGTTCTGCACCCTCATCCTGCGGGGTATCGAGAACGCGCTATACGAAGCTTCCTACCTTCCTATTTTTACGGACATGCACAACCAGCGCGGCCGCTTCGAGCGCTATCTCGAAATGCTGCTTGCGCGCCCCGTCGAAGGACTCATCATCATCGCAAACTGGCTTTTGGTCGATATCGATTTACTCGCGGATCTCGAAAAGCGAAATATTCCTGCCGTTATGATCGCGCGAGAATTGAACTCTGACAGCGTGAGTTCCGTGATGGTTGATAATGAAGCGGGCGCGCACCTTGCCATTGAACACCTTTACTCGCTGGGACATCGCAAGATCGCTTTTATTCGAGGCCCGAAGGTGTTAGGTGACGCGACGCCACGTTGGCGAGGTGTTCGTTCCTTCGCGCGGTCTGTCAGATTGCCAATTGATCCGGTGCTGGTAGCCGAACTGCCGGACTCGCTGGACCCCAATTCCGCATTCGAAGGCGGACTCAAGCTTACCGATGAGCTGCTGAAGCACAAGAAGCGCTTTACCGCAATTATGGCCTTTGATGACATGACCGCCTTTGGCGCGATCCGGTCACTCGCTCGAGCTGGCATTAGAACCCCGGACGACTGTTCCGTAATCGGCTTCGACGACGTGCTTCCCGCGGGACTGTCAGTTCCGTCCCTAACCACGGTCCGACAGCCGATGGAAGCGCTAGGCAGCACGGCCGTGGGAATCATCATGGAGGGTATTAACGCTGCCTCCGAGGACAGAGAATTCGAGCCGGTGCGCCGCAAGCTGACGCCCGAACTTGTCGTTCGGGAGTCTACGCGTGCCTTGACATAGGGAGTGTCGGCAAATCCGGCTTCCTTTGCATACAGCACGTTCCAGTTAAATTAACCAGTACCGACTATACTGTCGAAGGCGATCCGCAACCCTTCGCAACAGCGCTACTCCAATCTTCACTCCAGAGGGTCCGTCGCTTCTTTTCCAAGGCGAATCATCGGATAGTTCCGACACCGTTTGGAGAACGGATGGCTAATAGCGACGCCTCTGGGATACACTCTAGGCGGTTAGCAAGAACGGTTTTTAGCGCGAGACGGCTTCTTGGACGCTTTTTCCGGCGAGGACATCGTCCAACAACAATCGACAAAATCGAATCGAATGAAGCACGCTCCGACGCTTCTGCGCCTCGGGCGCGATTGTGCTAGCAGGAGTTTTTTATGAGCACTCAGCAAAATGTCGTGCATTCCCAGATTTTGGCTGACGGCAAGTCCGGTGAGCTGTTACGGTTTTCCCGCGAGGACGTTCAATGGGAATGGATGAGCATGTCTGTGCGGCGGTTGAATCCTGGTGAGACTTTTTCAGCGGCAACGAAGGGAGAAGAAGCCGCCTTCGTCATTCTAGGAGGGAAATGCGCGGCGGGATGGGGCGCAGCAGAACGTTCGATCGGTGAGCGCCAGAGCGTGTTCGGTGGTCTACCGTATTGTTTGTACCTACCAAGGGGCAATGCCGTGACCTTCAAGGCCGAGACCCTTTGCGAAATAGCTGAATGCCGTGTTCCTTCGAACGCCAAACTTGAGCCGAAATTGATCACTCCTAGCGAGGTCGTTTCAGGCCTCCGTGGGGGTGGAAATGCTTCCCGGCAGGTAGTTGATATCATCGGTCCCGCATTTCCTGCTGACAAACTGGTGGTCATCGAGGTATATACGCCAGGTGGAAACTGGTCGAGCTACCCTCCGCACAAGCACGATGTCCACAACCCGCCCGCCGAAGTGGATTTGGACGAGATTTACTACTACCGGATCAAACGTCCTGAGACGGGGTTTGCGTTACAGCGGTTATACTCAGGAGATCAGTCACGCGACGTTACCATACGTGCGAAGGACGGCGATGCTATTCTCGTTCGTTCGGGCTTTCATCCGGTAGTGGCTGGTCCGGGCTACGACGTCTACTATCTCAACTTCCTCGCAGGAACCTCTCGCGCCCTTGCCGTGACGGAGGATCCCCACCATGTTTGGCTGAAATCGACGTGGAACGAAACTGACCCGCGCTTGCCGCTGGTGCGGTAGTCCACCCAGGACAGCAAGCACGGATCAGCAAAATCTGCTTACTGTGGGTAAGGCCCGCGACAAGAAGTTCGACGGAGGATAAGCGCTTAGTGACGCACTGACTTCAATCTCGGATTCGGTTTCGGATTCGGCCGTGCTAGTGTGCACAAGAGAAGTTCATCGTAAGGAGAGTAATCCTGATGATTCACCGGATGACGGTGGCGCAAGCGATTGTCGCGTTTCTGCGAAACCAGTATTCGGGTCGGGATTCGAAAGAATACCAGTTTATTCAAGGATGCTTCGGGATCTTCGGCCATGGGAACGTGGCCGGAATGGGGCAGGCTCTCGAGCAGGACTTACGCCTTCCATACTACCTCTCGCGGAATGAGCAGGCGATGGTCCATGCGGCCGCGGCATTCGCCAAGGCGAGTTTCCGGATGCGGACCTTGGCTTGCACGAGTTCGATAGGCCCTGGTGCGACCAATATGGTGACCGGGGCGGCGGCGGCAACTGTGAATCGTTTGCCCGTCCTTCTGCTACCGGGTGACATCTTCGCGCGGCGAACTGTCGCGCCGGTTCTGCAGCAACTCGAATCGCCCTCCTCGCAGGACATTTCGGTAAACGACTGCTTCAAGCCCATCTCCCGGTATTGGGACCGCATTCAGCGCCCGGAACAACTTCTTACGTCACTTCCAGAGGCTATGCGCGTCCTCACTTCGCCGGTGGACACCGGAGCGGTCACGATCAGCCTGCCTCAAGACGTACAGACGGAAGCGTTCGATTTCCCAGAAGAATTCTTTCGGAAGCGGATCTGGATTATCCCCCGCAACCGTTGCGACCAGCATTTATTGCAGCGAGCCGCGGAATGGATTCGCGCCTCGAAAAAACCGCTCGTCGTCGCTGGTGGAGGCGTTCTCTATTCTGAATCATCGGAGACTCTTTCCAAGTTTGCTCAATCCACCGGCATCCCGGTGTGTGAAACACAAGCCGGTAAAGGAGCCCTCCCTTACGATCATCCGCAGGAAGTTGGAGCAGTGGGAGTGACCGGCACGCCGGGAGCGAACATTTTAGCCCGGGAAGCGGATCTGGTTCTCGGAGTTGGAACGCGCTACAGCGATTTCACCACTGCTTCGAAAACCGCTTTTCAGAATCCGGCGGTTCGCTTCGTCAACATCAATGTTGCGGAATGTGATGCCTTCAAGCACGCAGGTCTTCCGCTTACCGGGGACGCTCGAGTGACGTTGGTTGAACTGCAGGCAGTGATCGCGGGTTTCCAAGTAGATCAAGACTATAGCGCGAAGATTGCTCGATTTCGAGCTGACTGGGAAAAAGAGGTCGATCGAGTCTACGGCATCCGCAAAGGTCCCCCCATCACGCAGGGAGAGGCCATCGGAGTGTTGAACGAGGCCACCAATGCCTCGGACATACTGGTGTGCGCTGCGGGTAGCTTGCCCGGGGATTTGCACAAGCTCTGGCGCACGCGGCAACCGAGTGGGTATCACATGGAGTATGGCTATTCGTGCATGGGTTATGAAATCGCCGGCGGGCTGGGCGCAAAGATGGCCCATCCCGAGCGCGAAGTGTTCGTGCTCGTTGGCGACGGATCCTACCTCATGATGGCCCAAGAGATCGTTACGTCAATCCAGGAAGGCTTAAAGCTCAACATCGTGCTGCTCGACAACCATGGATTTTCGAGCATCGGGGGACTCAGTCGAAGCTGCGGCAACGAAGGAATGGGCACGAACTACCGGTATCGCCGCGGAGCGAAGTACGACGGCGAGAATCTACCGGTCGATTTCGCGGCGAACGCGGCGAGCCTGGGAGCGTGGGCTGTTCGAGCGCAGACAAGGGAAGAGCTTCAGTCCGCGATCGGTTCAGCGCGGAAACAGCCCCGCACGTCTGTCGTTGTCGTCGAAACATCCTACGACGACAGAGTCCCAGGTTACGAATCGTGGTGGGACGTCGCCATTGCGGAAGTTTCCGCGAGCGAAGCGGTGAAGGCCGCGCGCCGGAAATACGAGGAAGCGCGAAAGAAGGAACGCCTGTTCTTCTAGAGCAGCCGCCAACACGGGTCGTTGCGGTGCGACGCCGGTTTTCAAGAGTCCCGGAAAAAAGAGGTGAGGGTGCAAAAAACCGCAGAAGCAGCCCCGACAGCGACGCCCGCGCAACCTCACCTCAAACGGGTCCTGCACCTCTGGGACCTCATCTATTACGGCATCATCCTGACGTCGCCAATCGCCGCGGTTCCCCTCTTCGGTGAAGCAGAGGTGCTCTCTCAAGGTCACGCCGTAACAACACTACTTGTGGCGATGGTGGCGATGTCGGTCACCGCTGTCAGCTTTGGCCGTATGGCAGCTAAGTATCCCTCTTCCGGTTCCGTGTACACCTACATAAGCCGAGGCTTGAATCCATACCTTGGTTTCATCGTTGGGTGGGCGATGTTTCTCGAGTATCTCTTTCAACCGATTCAGAACGCGCTCTATGCCGTCCTCGCGGTGCAGCGTGTTATGCCGCGCATTCCCTTCGCGATTATTGCGGCGTTCGCTGTAGGACTCATCACCCTGGTAACCGTCCAGGGGATCAAATTCACAGCGCGGACGGATGAAGTCATGCTCGGCTTCATGGTGCTAGTCACCGCCGTATTTCTCGTAGCGGCTTTCCGTTACATCGTCTTACGTGAAAGTTTCGCGGGGCTTTTCTCGATGCAGCCGATCTACAATCCAGCCACGTTCAATTTGCGCGCCCTGGCCGCGGGGACGTCGCTCGCAGCGCTGGTATTTATCGGATTTGACGGTGTCTCAATCCTAGCGGAAGAAGTGAAGAATCCGAAACGAAACGTTTTGCTCGCATCCGTCCTCGTGTGCGTCTTTACCGGGCTTTTCAGCGGCCTGCAAGTCTACATTGCGCAACGAGTTTGGCCGGACTTCTCAACATTTCAGAATCCCGAGACGGCGTTTATGGACGTAGCACGGGTAGCGGGTGGACAGATGCTTTTTGCCGTTTACGGAGCAATGCTTCTGGTCTCGAGCATTGCGTGTGGGCTGGCCGGGCACGTGGGCGCGGCGCGTTTGCTCTACAGCATGGGGCGCGACGACGTGCTGCCGAGAAAAATCTTCGGCTATCTGAGCGCCAAGAAGAGCAATCCGATCTACAACGTCTGGATCGTGGGCGTTCTCGCGTACATCGGGGTGCTTACAATTCCGTGGGAGCGCGCTGCGGAGATCGTCACCTTCGGCGCCCTTCTGGCTTTCATGGGCGTCAATGTGTCGGCATTGCGCCAGTTCTGGTTCTCTCCGGAAGCAGCTGGACATCGGAACTTTTTCGTCGACGCATTCGTTCCCGGATTTGGTTTCGTGTTTTGTTTCGTGCTGCTGATCAGCCTTCAGCCGTGGACGAAATATGCGGGCCTGGTATGGCTGGTCGTAGGGTTCGTCTACTTGGTCTATAAGACGCGCGGTTTTAAGCTGCGGCCGAAGTTATTCGATTTCAGCGCATCGTAGAGCACTGGCCTAAGCGAGGCCCCGCTCCAAGCAAGGACATCGGACCAGGCAAGTCACTGTGGAACCATTCGATCCTGCGCTTGATCGCGCGCCAAATGTAAGGCGAACCCGCAGGACTCACGTACGCGCAATTCCGGTTGCAGTTTTCTCACCGCAGCCTTGCTGGTGTCGCCCGTGATTCGCCGAATCAGCAGTTCGGCCGCTTCGCTACCGAGTTGATGCTTTGGCAATTCTACCGTCGTCAACCGAGGCCGAAAAATGCTCAGCCACGGATAATCGTCGAAGCTCACCAGTCCGAAATCCTCCGGGCAACTCAGGCCCATTTCCTCGGCAGCTTTCAACAATCCGATCGTCATCAGATGGTTCGCCACATAGACTCCATCCGGCCGGTAAGAGAGCAGTGCATGCCCTCCGCGGAATCCCGATTCGATTCGATAGTCCCCTTCGATAACCAACTTGGAATCGTAAGCCAGGCCTTCCGCCTTCAGCGCATCGTGAAAACCCCGCCAGCGCTCCTTCGCATTGCTGATCTTCAGTGGGCCGCTGATGAGTCCAATGCGGCGCCTGCCCGCGCGCGCCAGGTGGCACACGGCTTCGTACGCACCGTGATAGTCATCGGTGATGACAGCATCGTTCGTGAGCTTGGGATACGTGCGCATGACAAGAACGAAAGGAATATCGACCTCCTTGATCATCTGCCAGACGGAAGGCCGGAAGTCTTCGGCAGCTTTTGTGAGCAGGATGCCGTCGACTCGCTGCGAGAGGAGGAGCTCGACTGCACGCTCCTCCTTGTCGAGAATGTCGTCGCTGTTGCAGAGCAGCAGATTGTAGCCGTGCTTCTGTGCGGCATCCTCGGCCCCGCGGACCACCATCGGAAAAAACGGATTGGCGATGTCCGGCACGATCATGCCAATCGTGTGTGTCCGCCGTTTGGCAAGACTCCGCGCTATCAGATTGGGCCGGTAGTTGAGTTTTCGAATCGCGGCTTCCACGCGCTCACGAAGACGCTTGCCGACATGAGTCTTCTTGTTCACGACGGCGGAGACGGTGAAGACGGACACGCCGGATTCGCGGGCGACGTCATAGATGCTGGCTGCATTCCCAGGCTTCTTTCGCGTTCTTTTGTTAGAAGGAGCCATGGATCATCAGTATCCTATGAGAACCGGCTGCTGTTTTCGTGCGGACTCGTAGATTGCATTGAGGATGATCATATCCCGATGCCCTTGCACGCCATCGGCCTCGATATTGCCCTTGTTCCGAATGGCCGAGGCGAACGCGTCCACTTCCAGGCGAAACTCGTCGATAATCCTGAATCTTCGCTCGATCCAGCGTTTTCCAATTTTTCCGGTGAGCCGGCGCTCTTCGTCGAACGGAAACGCAGGCGTCAACGAAACCCAGCCCTTCGTCCCCTGAACAAATACAAGCGAGGAGAGGACCGCTCCATACGATGAGCTACCTTGTACGACCGTGCCACTCGGGAACTGCAACCGAAATGAGATTCCTTCTTCTACATCCCAGAAGCGCACGCTGTCGTGCGCCCAGGCCCGAGCAGTGACTGAAGCTGGATCCTCGTCCAACAACCAACGAGTGGTATTCACACAATACACTCCCAAATCCGTCAGTGGTCCACCACCCGCCATATTCGAATCCAGAAGCCAGGGCAAAGAGACGCCCGGCGAATGTAGTTCACTAAATGCGGTGTGGATCACGTCGATTCGACCGAGATCGCCATTCTGAACGAGTTCTTTCAAAAAAAGACAGCTCGGCTCGAAATGCTTGCGGTACGCCGTCATCAGAAGCACGCCGTTCCGGCGGCAAGCTTCGACCATCTGCGCGGATTGTTCCACCCGGGCCGCCAGCGGTTTTTCGCATAGCACGTGCTTTCCGGCGTCGGCGGCTTGGATGGCTAGTTTTGCATGTTCACCGGGAGGAGTAGCGACATACACTGCGGCGATCTCCGGATTCGCCAAGCACGCGGAGTACTCATTGGCGCCGTAGAAAGCGTGGACTTTATATTTCCGAGCCAGGCGCCCCGCCTGTTTCTTATCCCGGCCAATTAAGCCTGCGAGCGCGGCCTTTTTGCTCCTCGCAAAGCAAGGCAGCACTGAGCTCTGCGCGATCGCGCCGAGACCGACGACGGCAAAGCCTACTCTGTTTGCAATCCTCATGGAGGACAACTTTCCTGTGATGAATCTGCCGGTCCCATTTAAAGCATAGGATCGGCGCTAGGAACCAGAGGCTTCATTCCGGGAAGCGCACGCTTGGGCTAACTCTCGCGGTCTGCGCGGCCGAGTCGCTGGTTACGGATCGCCTTGTGGTCAAGCCCGCGCAATTCTTCAATCCCGCCGAGCACCTTGTGGATTGCGTCCGCTATCGCATCCACGTCGTTGGTACTCCCAAGAAAAAGCTGGTGAGGAAACCATACCGCTTCGTGGTATGCAGCGCGCTCGGCTTCGGGACAGGAATACACGCTTCTCAAATCGACCGGCTTATCGCGTCCCCAGCTCAGTGCAGGGAAATCGACCGGATCCACCGGGAACAGCGAACTTTTGTACACCGGTTCATAAAAAAGCCCGTCGCAGGGAATTCCTTCTAGTTGTAGCGCACCGACAAAAGCCGCGCGCGGAACGTCTTTAGACTGCTGCGCAAAATACTTCAGAACGTAACCATACGGTGCATGTCTTGTGATTCTCGGATCGGCCTTCAGAAGACCAATACCGGGTGTGTTTTGAATCCGGCATTCGAAGTGCTTCATATTTTTTTCGCGGATCGCCGCATGCTCCAGGAGCCGATCGAGCTGCGGACCCAGGACAGCCGCCTGAAATTCACCCAGCCGGTAATTGAAACCGACGATCCGGTGGTGATACTTGTCGGTAAGGCTGGCGCGTCCGGCGTTGATGTAACTTTGTGCTATCTCCATATATTCCAGATTGTTGGTAATGACCGCTCCGCCTTCTCCCGAGGTGATGAGCTTGCTCGATTGGAAGCTGAATGCTCCCAGATCCCCCATCGAGCCCGCTCCCTTACCTCGCCACATCCCGCCGTGTGCATGAGCACAATCCTCGACCACTTTTAGGTTATGCGCCTTGGCAATGCCCAATATTTCGTCCATGTCCGCGAAGCGCATCCCCAAATGGACGGGAAGGATCGCCTTCGTCTTCGGCGTGATCGCGTTTTCAATCAGCTTCGCGTCGAGGCAATAGGTGTCCGGATCGATATCGACGAAGACGGGAACTGCGTTAACGAGGAGAACCGGCCCAACCGTGCCTTCCCATGTATAGGCCGGTGCAATCACCTCGTCCCCGGGACGAATCCCAACCGCTTTCAACGCCGCTTGGATTGCAACTGTCCCGGTATTTACGCACTGTGCGTACTTGGCGGTGTGAAACTCTGCGAATTTTTTGGCGAACGCCAGCGCGTATTTGCCGGGGAAGGGCTGGCCACCCCATTTAGAACTGGCCAGAACATCTTCGAGTGCCAGCAATTCCTCCTTCGTCGACATCGGCCATGTCGTGAACGGAGCCTTCCGCAGGGGATCACCGCCTGAAATCGCCAGTTTTCCCATGTGCTCGCCCCCTCTTAGAACTGCGGTGAAACAGTTTCACGGTTATGAAAAGCGCCGCGGCGGAAAGGAACCTTACCAGATTCGGTCACATTCTTCAAAGCGCTTAGATTGAGGAAAATATTCATAAACTGCGCCTACCCGCACACCTCTGATACTTTAGCTAAACCCGCGAGTTCGGGCGCCAGGACTATGTCACGTCCGGATTGGGAATCAGAATATCGCGCACCAACCCATCAAGGTCGTGGCAAGCAGCTATGAACTGGCGAAGAGTCCGACGGGTCGGTCCGAACGAATCGAACTCCGCGATCGAGAGACCTTCTTCGGTGTACGCTCGTCGGAAATCAGCGAACTTCCTGGATAGCTCCTCGACCACGTTGGACTGCACGGGCTGGTCGATTCGGGAGCGAGGCTCAATCTCGCTCGCGTTAAATCGAACCTGCCAGGAGTAAGGAGGCGAAATTACTACGTCACCTCCGATGAGCTCGCTCCAGTGCATGTGGTTTCGGAACGCGGCTGAAAGCAGCCGAATTCGATAGGCGCGCTCACGAAAAATCTTATACGTCTTCTTGAACACGGCGACACCGGCCCACTCAAGGTATCCCGGATCGATGGCGACATTGTCTTTTTCAACTAGCACCCTCAGCCAGTCATCCAGGCGTCCCACCATGATGGTGCACACGGGTCCCATGTTTGCAGTTTCCTTGCCTTCCCGCTCACGGCGCTTGAGGCCGCGCTCGACGGCCTCGGCCACGGCGATACACTGCGGCAATGTGAAGCACACCGTGGCGTTAATGCTGATGCCGCGATACGTGGCTTCCTCGATCGCTGGAATTCCCGCCTGAGTGACTGGGATCTTCACAATCATGTTGGGCGCGAGCCCGCTGAACTCCACCACCTGCTCGACGATTGCCTGGGAATCTCGAAAGAGCCGCGGATCAGTCTGAATCGAAAGCCGTCCGTTTTTGCCGTGGTGTGCGTCGAAAATTGGCTTTAGTAGGGCGGCACTTTGCACGGAGACTTCGCGCACGAGTTCCCATGCGATTTCATCCTCTGTGGCTGTGGGGAGTTCCTCAATCAGGTTCTGAATGCGGCCCTTCCAAACGTTGATCTCCTTTTTGAGAATCCCGTGCACGATCACGGGATTGCAGGTCGCCCCGACGGCACCGTGCTCGATCGAGTAGGTCAACTCCTGAATGGAAGCAGAATCATTCCACAGGCAAGTCGGCGTAGTTTGCGTCATTTTGTGCAGCGGACTCTTGTAAGCAGCACCGGTCGCGTGAGTCATACGTCCCTCTTTGTAGAATGCAGAAGCGTCACGCGGATAAGCCCAGATCGAGCGTGACTTTGACCGCCGTCTTTTGCAGATAAGATTTCTCAGCCGCTACTGCGATTGTGAGCGCTTTCAGGCCGTCATCGCCGGAAACTCGAGGCGGCCGGTCGTTCAAAATGTTTTGAACAAAATCCTGAACCTCCGCCAGATACGCATCCTGAAACCTTGTAAGGAAGTGATCGGCGAGAGTCTGCACGCCTCCATGGGCCGTCAAGAATGTCACGGGAGTCTGCTGAAGACTTCCGACGAGGATCGATCCTTTTGACCCCACGATTTCCGTGCGGACGTCATAGCCGTAAACAGCCTGTACATACGACTCGACGTTGCCAATCGCGCCGTTCCGGTATTGAAGGTTGACGACGCCCGCAACAATATCGCCGTAACGCGCAACCTCAGGGCGAATCGCCACGGTTGTGTACGAATGAACTTCGGAGACCTCATCCTGCATCAGCCAGCGAGCCAAATCGAAATCGTGAATCGTGTTGTTGTAGAACACCATACCGTTTAGGTTCGACTGGTACGCCGCCAGCGGCGGTGCATCCTTATCGCGGCCCACCGACTTGTAGATGACAGGGACTCCGATTTCGCCGGCGTCGATCCGTTTCATCGCGGCTGCATAGGCTGGGTCATAGCGCCGCATGAACCCAATCTGCAGACGCACATGCGCTTTGGACACTGTTTCGAGCGCCGCTCGCGCGTCGGCAATGTTCAGAGCCAACGGCTTCTCACAAAGGATGTCTTTCCCTGCGCGGGCTGCAATTCCTACGGCCTGCGCGTGGAATTTATCGGGAGTCGCGATCAGAACCGCATCGAGATCCTTGCACTCAAGCATTGCTTCAAGGGTGCCGTACGAGTGTTCGATCTCAAGCTCTGCTGTGACCTGGCGCGCTCGTTCGACGGCAACGTCCGCCACCGCAACCAGGCGGGCTTCCGGCACAAGCCGGCGGATATTTTCCGCATGGCGCTTACCCATCTCTCCGACGCCAAGTACGCCAACGCCCAGCTTGCGCATCTGAAAATCCCCCGAAAGATTCTAGCTGTTCGCGGGCGACGAGCGGCACCCGTAACACAAATCCGACAACCGCACAGTTAGTGCGCCCCTGCTGCAGTACCGAGGTCGTTCACAATCCCCTGCAGGTACTTCAAGCTGGCCGCAACGCTCTGAGCCGGCGGAATCGGCGTCGCGCCAAATTTCACGTCTTGCTCTACCACCGACCAGCCGGAGTAGCCGTTCCGCACGAGCGTCCGGAAAAATGCTGGAAAATCAATATTGCCTTGTCCGATCACCGTGAAAACTTTGCGTTCTATCGCCTCTTCGAATGTCCATTTGTTGCGCCGCGCGGCTTCCAAGACGCTCGTATCGCAATCCTTGATGTGAACGAACCTAAGCTGGCTCTTGTATTTCTCGGCTTCCTTCACCGCATCGCCGTGGCCGTAAACGCAGTGTCCAGTATCGAGACACAGGCCGACGTTCGTGTGAGAGGTCGCGTCAAAAAAGAGCTCGCACTCTTCGGGGGTCTCTACATAGGTCGCGACGTGCGGATGGAATACAAGATCCAATCCGAACTCATTTGCCACGTTCTCAGCGTCAGCGACGATTCTTCCGATGTGCTTCCACTGCTCGGCGCTGAGCGTAGGGCAACCCTCATCGTAGACCCGACCGGAAAACGCATTTCGCTCGTTCGATTGATCATCCGCGATCACGAGAAAGGGAGCCTCCAAGGTCGAGAGCAGGTCGCCGACTTTGCGGATTCGCTCGATCACTGCTGTGCCCGCTCCCGGATCGGTCATTTTGACCGGCACAAACGACGCCAGCAGCTTCAACTTCCGCTTTTCGAGTTGGGGCTGAAGAACCTTGGCGTCGGTTGGAAAAAACCCGTACGGCCCCAACTCCGTTCCTGTGTAGCCGGCTCCGACCATCTCATCCAGCATCCTTTCGTAGGACTGCTCCCAGGACGGTCCGGGATAATCGAGAACTCCCCAGCTGTCGGGAGCCGATGCAAATTGAAATCGTTCTCTGATTGCGCTCATACGTTCCTTGTCCACCACTCATTGAGATGAAGTGCAAAATTCCGAGCGTCTATTGCCACGGTTCCAGCACGACCTTCATCGAGTCCGCTTCCATCGATTTTTGCATCGCAGCATGTACATCGCGCAAGCCAAACCGGTGCGTGACGAATTCCCGCAGTGGATACTGCCTCATGTAACGCGCCATTTGCCTCATGCCCGGCCCGTAAGCGGCAGGTTCCTCGCCGCCCACGCCAAGTACGCGCGCGTTTTTGGCGCAGAGATGCCGGTGCGGACTCAGCGCCACCTCGCCCAGATCCGAAAAGTTCCCCGCTTCTACGAGTAGTCCTCCCACCCGCATTATCTCCAGTGCTTCTGGCACAGCTTCCGGAACTCCGGCGCATTCGATAACCATGTCAGCGCCTCGGCCGCTGGTTAAGTCCTTCACTAACTGCAGCCGTTCTCCCTTCGAGGTCTTCCCCGCGTTCACCGTGTGGTCCGCACCCAAGCGCTTCGCAAAATTTAATCGGTAATCTGAGAGATCAGCTGCGATGATGGTCCCCGCGCCAAGCATGCGCGCTTTCATCAGGAAACACATGCCCAAGGGACCGGCGCCGAGCACAACTACGGTGTCGTCGAAGCGAAACGACTCATTCGGGAACGCGGACATCTGTTTCGCGCGGTCGAGCCCGGCGGTCACGGCAAAAATTTCGGTCAGCACTGCGATTTCGGACGGCAAATCGTCCGGAACTTTCACGAGAAAACTTCCGGGAAGGATGTAGATGTACTGGGACCATCCTCCGAAGAGATGGGGCGGATTTTTTGCGTTCAGATTGTTGCCGTAGTCGGTTGTGTTCTCGCAACAATAGTATGGAAAATCGTGCCGGCAGTAGTAGCACTGCCCGCAGGAAACATTGGCGCCAACGACCACGCGGTCGCCCTCGCGCAGCGAGATTCCTTCGAAGTCGGTGTACGCTTCTTTGCCACCGATCGCCGCCACAGTGCCAACGTTTTCGTGCCCTTGAATGATCGGGAATTCCAGGTTCCGGTTGCCGTATTGCGTGGTGTAGCCCTGAAACGTATGCTTGTCGGTTCCGCAGATCCCGGACATTTCCATTTTGACCAGCACGCAACCGGGAGCGGGTTCCGGCAGCGGATATTCCCGAATTTCGTACTGCCCGGGTCTTATGAGTGTTGCTGCGAGTACGCCTGTGGCCGCCATATCGATGATGTGGATTCTTCGCCGATCATGCCGTTCGCCGACGCCAATTCGCCTTCGTCGCTGAAGGATCCTGCCGGCGAATATAACTCCGGCCTCCGCGGCGTGCGTGTTGCTGTTTTCCTAAGCTGCTTTCGGAACGATTAGAAAAGCAGCTTCAGAGAAAGCTGGCCGATGCGGCCCGGTAGAGTTCCTGGAACCTGGCCAAAGGAGCCCGACGTCGGTGTAGTGAAATTTGTACCCGCGAAGCCCGTAATCCCGCTCGGTGTTAGGAACTGAGCATGATTGAAAAGATTAAAGAACTCGCCACGGAATTGGAGATTGAATCGCTCGGTGATTTTAGTGTCCTTAATCAGGGCAAAGTCCCAATTGTTTATTCCAGGCCCGTGAAAAAATCGCCGCCTAGCATTGCCTTCGAGACCCACGGCTGAGCCCGCAAACGCTGACGGATTGAAATACTGCCCTCCCGTCTTTCGGGGGTTCTCAATGACTACGCGCCCCACCTGATCGGGAGTATCCACCGGAAGAGTAATCGGACCGCCGAATCCCGTTCCTAGCAAGGAGTGATCGTCCGTTTCAACCAACGTAACGGGAAGGCCGGTGGAGAATCTCGTGATTCCGCTGATGGCCCATCCATTGGTCAGCTGTTTTGGTCCCCCCAATTTATCGATAGGCAGAAGGTAGTTGTAGCTGGCGACGAAATTGTGGGTGCTGTCGAACGCGGAAAGGCCACGGCTGAGCCGGTGATTGACCGGATTGATCTGCTCGCCGTAACCGGAAGAATCGTCAAACGCCTTACTAAAGGTGTAACCAATGAGCGTCTGGAGGCGACCGCTGGTGTGGCGATAGTTGATTTGCGCGGAGTTGTAGGAAGAAGCTCCTGCGGTGATGAAGTAGGAGTCGTTGCCGAAGGGGATGATTCCAAGCTCGCCGTTCGGCAGCATCGTATCGCAACCGGGGGCGCAGGGTAATACGGTGCCCGCCGGAAGAGCGACGCCACTAAACGGCGCACGAGTCCCAAGTGCGAACGAGTTGTCGGGACGAATATACACATTATTCTCGCCACCGGGCCCACAGCCCTCGGCCACAAGAGACAAGCACAACGCGGGATTGCCCGGATTCGCGGATATCGAGGAAAGCAACCGGTGACCCTGGGTACCTACATAGCTCAGGGTCAAGAGATCCGCGGGCGTGATCTGGTGCTCGATGGAGAGCTCATACTCTTCCGCATAAGGCAGACGGTTCCTGTTGAAAAACGCCGGTGAGCTGCCGATGGTGCCAAACGCGCTAAAGAAGTCGGGTAGTGTATCAAGCGGCGGCACAAGGGCTGGATTCTTCCTTGAAAAATTCTTGGGTGGCGGTGCAACAGGGAAAAAGTTGGGTATCGATGTGCCCGCAGCTCGGTTGGTAAATGGAGCTGCAAAGCTCGGCTGACTCTGACCCGAGAAGTTTCCGAATGGAGCGTCCCCAATTTCATTGAAGTCTGTGGCGCCTTCAAAGGTGCTGTAGAAGATGCCGTAACCGGCACGAATGCTGGTGGAGCCGGGGCTGCCGAGCACTTTGCCCAGCCAGCCGTCGTACTGACCAAATGAATATGCAAGCCCAAGCCGGGGAGCGAAATTGTTCCATCGAGTGGGCGCGAGGGTGCTCGGAACGTGGGGGTCGCCCGGAAACACCCACCCTGTGGGTGAACCTGGAATAACAACGGACTGTTCGCCTGGGATCAGCGTTTGAAATTGATTGAACTTTACTCTCCAAGGCGCGCTGACGTCGTAGCGTAAGCCATAGTTGAACGTCAAATTCGATTTCACGCGCCAGCTATCCTGGGCAAACAATCCGAAATAATAGTTTCGGCCGTAAGAAGGAAACGCCTGTCCTTGCACGTACTGGCTAGGCGCGCCTATCAGGAAGTCGGCAAAGTCACTTCCTGTTTCGCTGGACAGGCCGTTGAAATTGCCTCCGAAGAAGAAATTGCCGTTCGAGACGTTATCAAGAAGATTTTCTTCGAGTTGGTCGTAGTGAAACTGACCGCCGAACTTGAGCGTGTGGGTGCCGATGATTTTGCTGTAGTTGTCCAGAACTTGGTAGATATTGTCGATGAGCCCGTTCGGACGGCTCGGCACTCCGATCACAAAGTCGTTAAAGTCAATTTCTGGAACACCTTCCTGAGCAGGAACCAACGGGAAGATACCAGGAGCCCTGTTTGCGCCGGAAGCAAATCCAAGACTGGCCAGAGTTATTCCCTTTCCGCCCTGTGGTTGGTTGAACGCGGTGTCCAGGCGGAAATACCCGATGCGTAATTCATTTACAGCGGAGGAACTGAATGTCTTGGTGTCCCCGAGGTTGATGTTATGAGTCTGGCCCCTCCCAACTACGTTAAAGCCTGGATAGACGGGCGCGTTACCCGGCCAATACGGATCGATGCGATCGTACTTATCGTAATAATAGTAGGCGGTCAGCAGGCCGAATCGGGTGTTGGCGTCCCCTCGCACACTGAATTTATTGTCGTGAAGATTTATCGCTTGCGAATTTGTTGTAAAGGTCGGGAGACCAGTAACAGGGTCGGCTCCGTTCGCAGGTAAAATGAACGGCAGAAGGTTCGTTGAAATCGGATTAAACGCGCCGGTCGGCAACATTCCGTTTGCAAATACGCAGCCTCCAACAGGGTTGGTCGATGTGCACCCCGGGAAGAAGTAGGGTTCGCCAGCCTGAACAATTTGGTGGGTGGTGGTGGCGAATTGTTGAGTCAACTGATTCGCAAAAGCTGCTCCATTCACCGTGGTTGGATTGCCGTGTCCATCCACAAAACTGCTTTCTACGCTAGCCAAGTTTCCGCTCTCGAGATCCGCGGTCGGGGCTCCCGTGATGCGCTGGGTTACCGCTTGACTTAATCGGTTTCCTTGATAATCCGCAAAGAAAAAGATCTTGTCTTTTATGACGGGACCGCCGAAGGTGCCACCGAATTGATTCTGGTGATAGGCGCCCCGTTTTCCCTTGTCAAAGAAATTAGCTGCGTCGAAATCCGTATTGCGCAAGAACTCGAAAAGATTGCCATGGTATTGGTTCGTGCCGGACTTGGTGACGACGTTGATGAGTCCGCCGCTATAGTTGCCATATTCGGCGTCAAAATTGTTGGTAAGGATGCGAAACTCATGCAGTGAATCCAGATTGGGAATCGCCCCAGCGCCGGAAAACCCCAATTCTTGCACCAGTATTCCATTCAGGATGAATCCATTTTCAGACTCGCGCATGCCATTGACGGAGAGCGCCCCGGAATTCAAGCTACCCGAAACCAACGGAACAGCAAATCCTGCGGATATGAAAGGACCCGCGTAAGCCCCGGTTATTTGGGAGGCCGTCGGCGCTACTCCCGGCTGCAAGGTCAGCAAATCGGTATAGCTACGGGATACGAGTGGCACATCGACCATCTCTTTCCCAGTGATCACTTCTCCCATTTGTGTGCTCTCGGTATCGACGTGCAATGCCGCGCTGGACACTTCAACTTTTTCCGCCGCGGCCCCCACCTGCAATGCAACATCGACGACCAGCGCCGAGTTGACGTCCACCACCAGCCCCGTCTGCCGGTAGCCTTTGAAACCGGTCTGCTGCACGTCAAGCGTGTATTTACCGAGAGGAAGCGCTTGGAAGGAATAAAATCCTTGCCCGTTCGTCGTTTGCGTTGTGGCCACACCCGTATCTACGTTGGTCGCGGTCACGGTGGCGCCGACTACAACCGCGCCGGTTGCGTCCGTAACGGTCCCGGAAATACTCGCCGTTACACCCGCAATCAGTTGTCCGCTCAAGAGCAGAACAAAACCGAACACCAGAACAACAAGCAAACGTTCGCTCAATCTTGGAATTCGCATAGTCCCCCCAAGTCTCGCAGCGCTCGATTCAATCCCATGGCAGCCCTTTTGGGGCCATTCGGACACGCCAATCCCCGGCTTCTAACCGCTTATCACGTTGGATGGCTTATAGTGCAGCCCCTTGCCCTTGTCAAGATATTTTGCGTCTCGTTCGTCGCACCGTTTATCGTCAAGGTTTGATAACCGATTAGACCTGCGAGAAATATCTTGGCCAATTACAGGTCGGAACAAAAAGACCGCGGAGACGCATCATTGCGAGATTTGAAGCAGGAGAGCCCTCATGAAAACCTTTTGAATACACCGTGCAGATGGGACCCACAACAGGTCCCGAAAGCTAATCGTTGCCCTTCAAGCATCGGTCTCCAACGAGCGGAAGAATTTTTTGCTCGTAGACGCGTCGAACGGCGGCCATCTCTTCGTCCGTCAGCGGAGGGAGTTCGGAAGCATGAGAGTTGTCCGCAACCTGGTCGGCCCGTTTACCGCCGGGTATGGCGCAGGTCACGGCATCGAACATCAGAATCCAGCGCAAGGCGAATTGGCTCATCGAGACACCTGCCGGCAAGATCCGATTTGGGACTGCCGTTCTCTTCATTTTATTTTGAGTTGACAAAGGGACAGCCCAGGAGTAATAGCACGCCATATCGCCTAGGGGTGACAGGCGCAAGTCCCAGTCCCTGGGGGTTCAAAAATGAAACCACGATTCTTGCCTAAGCCCTGGTTTTTGTGCGCGTTGTTCTGCCTGTTCGCGTTTGACACCGCGTCATGGGCGCAGCTTCCCACCGCAACTTTAAATGGGACAGTTACGGACCCTCAGGGCGCCGTCGTCGCCGGAGCGCGAGTCGCTGCTACGAGCGAAGCCACGGGAATTTCGCGAGAAGTGTTAACGGCCGCAGAAGGCTTTTACACCATCACGAACCTGGTCCCGGGCACCTACAACGTTCGAGTGGAGGCGAAAGGCTTTGCGCCTCGCGAGTTCAAGGACGTGCTTCTGGAGGTTGGTCGCATCCAGACTCTGGACGTCACCTTGACGCTCGGATCCGTCGGCCAGCAGGTAACCGTCACGGAGGTCATCACGGGCGTGGACCTCACTCAATCCACCGTCGAGAACGTGGTGGAGAGCAGCACTGTGCAGAGCATTCCACTCAATGGTCGTAACTTCCTCGAATTGGCGTTTCTGCTGCCGGGGAACCGGCCAGCGGTAAACTTCGACCCGACCAAGACGAACACGCTGGAAGTTTCCTCGGCAGGTCAGTTCGGTCGTGGCGGCAACATCAGTGTGGACGGCGCTGACAACAATGACGAAGTCGTCGGCGGAACTCTTTCAAACTTTCCCCAGGATTCCGTGCAAGAGTTTCAGATCGCCACGAATCGCTACACGGCGGAAGTAGGCCGGTCCGCCTCAAGCATAATCAACATCATCACGAAAAGCGGGACGAACAATTTACATGGCTCGGCCTTTGGTTACTTCCGCAACCGCAATTTGCAGGGCTTGCCCGCTACATTTGATCGCACCCAGCCCACACCGCCATTCGACCGCCAGCAGTACGGCGGCTCGATTGGTGGCCCGCTCAAGAAGGACCGCGCCTGGTTGTTCGCCTCCTATGAGCGGCGTCATCAGAATGCTGCGGAGCAAACCGGTCTCCGCGACTTCGCGACTGATAAGGTGATCACGAGCTCGGGCGCGGCTCCTCTGCGCGAACACCTTTTTGACAGCCGTGCCGACATCCGGATCACCAGTAATGACACCGCCTTCCTGCGATACTCGTACAACCAGTCCACACAGGTTACCCCGACGGTGCTGCAGGCGCCGCTCCCCACCGCCTCCAATTTCAACGATTCCCTCAACCGTTTTCATTCGGGAGTCGCCAACTGGACGCACTCGATTTCCTCAACCCAGGTGAACACTCTCGTCTACCACTACGACGCCTTCCTGAACAAGATTCCCCGGTTCCCGGGCACGCCCACGACCAACCCCGCCGGTCTCGCGGCCACTAACGAGGTCGTGTTCCCCACTGTCGAAGACGGTCCGAACTACCGAAGTCCTCAGCGAACGAGGCTCGATCGCCATCAGATTCGGGACACGTTTGCCTGGACCATCGGGAGCCACACACTTCACTTCGGTGGCGAGTGGCAACGTTTCGGCTCCGACATAGTTTTTGACTTGTTCGGCAGCGGTTCTGTCTTCCTGACGCAGGACTTCGCCACTCAGAACCTCCGCATGGGCACGGACTGTTCTGCTGCCACTCCCTGCGACGACCGCGATATTCCGATTTCTTTCGTCCTCAAAAACACCGCCGGGGCGAGCGCGCTCCCCAATGCCCCTTTCGATTACAACAATTATTTCGGCTACTTCATTCAGGACGACTGGCGCGTCCGCCCGAACTTCACTTTGAACATCGGACTTCGCTGGGAGTTCGATACCGATATTTTCGGCACCGACAGCAATCTTCACAAACCTTGTCCCGAGCCTCTTAACGTAGCACCCACCAGCCCCTGCGTGTGGTTGAGGACTGCTCTCGATCTTACGCATCGTTCCCCAGATTGGAACGATTGGGGCCCGCGGATTGGCTTTGCGTGGGACCCTTTTAAGAAGGGCGAGACGGTGATTCGCGGGGGCTACGGGCGTTACTATGACCGCGTCATCCTCGAAGCAAAATTGCTGGAGCTTCTCGTCGATGGGCGGCGCCTTGGCCTCAATGGGCTGGCGGGCTCGGTTTGCGGAATGCCAAGTCCTCCGATAGATCCTGGTACCGGCATGCCTATTCCGAACGGGACGGGAGCGATTTGTGGAGTGCAGGGAACGCCGGGAAATCGACCCCAGTTTTGCAGCATGCCAGGGGTAACCGGCTGCACAGACCCTAAAACCGGCATGCCAATTACGAGCACGCCGACACTGGAGAACCCAACCTCTGGTGCCGCCGCCTCAGTAGGGATTGGCGACAACGTCTTTTCAAACAACATTACCCACCCGAGGGTCAACCAGTTCACCCTGGGGATCCAGCAGCAGGTAGCGCGGAACTGGCTGATTTCCGCTGATGGGGTGAGCAATCGCGGCTCGCGCTTCCTCATCGGTCGCGTTACGCGCGACTCAAACAATGTAGAGATCGATCCAGTCGACCCGCTCACAGGGGTCGTGAGCCAGGTGCAGGAGATTGCCTCCGAGGCAAAGACGTGGTTTGACGGCCTGCTCGTCAGCGTGCAGCGGCGCCCTGTAACGCATGGTCCGTGGACCTATGGCTTCAACTTCAACTACACCCTCTCAAAGTCCTCCAACGAGGCGAATGACGATCAGGTACCCTTCAAGGTGACTAGTCAGGCCGACCTCCGGCTCGGCGTCAACAACCTGGCCCTGGAAAAGGGCTATTCAACAATTGACGAACGCCACCGTTTCGTTTCCTATGGTTTGTTTACAGTGCCAGGGAAGATCAACATCTCTCCCATTTGGACAGTCAGTTCACCGATCCCGGGCAATCCACTGATCGCTGGGAAACGCTTCTTGG
>Ga0307472_100000035_pt1 | contig 36860 bp, 39 predicted proteins | sample atmos_gasesAM5C__2_FD_204582 | JGI IMG/M metagenome (GOLD analysis project Ga0307472, IMG submission 204582) | Hardwood forest soil microbial communities from Morgan-Monroe State Forest, Indiana, United States - atmos_gasesAM5C_05 | ecosystem: Environmental > Terrestrial > Soil > Temperate...
CGGCAACAAAGAAGTTTGGGCGATGGATTACGACGGCGCGAATCAGCACCAGTTGACGCATCTGAAATCGACCGCGCTGACGCCCCGGTGGTCGCCGGATGCGACCCGCATTGCGTTCACCTGCTTTGTTCCTTATCGCGGCATCACGTCGCCACAAATTTGCATTTTTTCCACCTCCTCGGACCGAATGATTTCGTTTCCGCGTTTTCGCGGAACGAATAGCTCGCCCGCGTGGTCGCCCGACGGCGCGCAGCTCGCCTTCATGTCCAGCCAGAACGGCGATCCGGAACTCTACGTCTCCGATGTGGACGGCGCCCATCTGCAGCGGCTTACGTTTGCGGCGGGCGTGAGCACGTCACCGGTTTGGAATCCGAAAACGGGCAAACAGATTGTGTTCGTCAGCGACCGTGCCGGCGATCCGGTTCTCTACCTTGCCAACTCCGACGGTACGAATGTGCAGCGCCTTGACATGCCGGACATGGGATACGTCGTCGACCCTTCCTGGTCACCAAATGGACAATTACTCGCATTTAGTTGGCGACGACCGAGTGGTAATTTCGATATCTATGTCATGGACATTGTGAGCCGCCAGCTCGTGGAACTCACGCGCGATGAAGGGCGCAACGAGCGTCCCAGCTGGGCGCCCGATGGGCGGCATCTCGTGTTCGAATCGACGCGCACGGGTACGCGACAAATCTGGTCGATGCTGGCGGACGGCAGCCGGCCAAGACAGTTAACGTATGAAGGAAAAAGTGAATCGCCGAGCTGGTCGCCTCGTTGACCGATCGCAACGATTTTTGAAGCCGGCTCTCATGCTGAAATTGACATAGGCCCATGGACGATCTCTCAAGGAGGCTTTGCTATGCAGAGCGGTAATTTTCGGAAGGCTGCGGTGCTCTTGTCGTTGTCTTTGGTTGGAATCGTCGTGGTCGTTGGCGGCTGCAAGAAGAGGGTCGCTTCGACGGCGCCCACCCAAACGATTCCGGCGCCGACCGCGCAACCGACGGTAACGTTGACCGCTTCGCCCACAACGGTGAAACCGGGAGCGAGCGTAACGCTGACGTGGTCGTCCACAAACGCGACGGACTTGAGCGTCGACCCGGGCGTCGGCAAAGTGGCGGTGGAAGGCACGACACCCGTCACGCCTACGGAATCGACGACGTACATGATCACGGCGAACGGCCCAGGCGGCACGGCGACGGCAACGGCACGCGTGACCGTAACCGGTGGTGCTGTTGCAGCCCCGACCGGACAACCGGCGGGAATCAGCGAACTCTTCGAGCAGAATGTGCGCGATGCGTTTTTCGATTTCAACAAAGCTGATATTCGGTCTGACGCGCGCGATGCGCTCACCAAGGACGCGGAATTTCTGCGGTCCTACCCGACGGTGCACGTGACGATCGAGGGTCACTGCGACGAGCGCGGCTCCACGGAATATAATCTAGGTCTCGGCCAGCGCCGCGCTCAGGCTTCGAAGAACTATCTCGTCTCGCTTGGCATTTCTGCTGACCGGATCGACACAGTAAGCTGGGGCAAAGAGCGGCCTTTCTGCAACGAAAGCACAGAGGATTGCTGGCAGCAGAATCGCCGCGGGCACTTCGTCATGGCGAAGTAGCGATGTCACAGTAGCGATATCGAATAGCGATATCAAACATCAACGCTGTTGTGCGGGATGCGGAAATGGAAGGGCAGCCGCTTCCCGCGATCCTCGAAGGAGAATCCTTATGCGCACACGATGGATTGTGCTTGGGTTTGGCATGCTGTTTTTAGGGGCGATGTGCGGGTCGGCGCTGGCGCCCTCCCCCGCCGGGGCGGTGTCGAGGGAAATAATTCAGCTGCAGCAGTCAGTGGACCAGCTGACGCAGGCGCAGCAGAGCTTGCGTAGCGCCGTGGATGCCAACAATGCGACGCTGCGGACGCTCGTCCAGCAGTCGATCGATGCCGTGAACCAGTTGCATGGACAGATGTCTCTCGTCGAAAAGACGGCACAGGAAGTTCAGGCCAATACCGGCTCGCGGATCGATACGATGACGACGCAAACGCAGGGCCTTTCCGACAACGTGCAGGACATTCAGGCGCGCGTCGGAAAACTGTCGCAGCAGATGAACGACATTCAGGGCCTGCTGCAAAGCATCGACGGTAAGATTTCAGGTGGTGTGGCTCCTTCTTCTGCAGGGGCAGGGGCAGCGCCCGGAGCGGATGGCGTGATTGCCGACAATGGCGCAGGCAGCCCCGGCGGTCCACCGCCGATTTCAGCTGACACGCTTTACCAGAATGCACTTCGCGATTTCACCGGCGGAAAATACGATCTTGCGCGCCAGGAATTTTCGGATTACCTGACGAACTTTCCGACGAACGATCTCGCGTCGAACGCGCAGTTCTATCTGGGTGAAATCGATTACGCGCAGGGGAATTACAAAGTGGCGATTGGCGAGTATACAAAAGTCATGAGCCAGTATCCCCGCAGCTTCAAGGTAGCCGCTTCCCAGCTGAAGAAAGCGCAGGCAGAAGTGAAACTGGGAAACAAGCAGGCCGGCATTCGCGACCTGCACGAGGTGGTGCGAAAGTATCCCGGCTCGGACGAAGCGCGCCAGGCACAATCGCGGCTGCGTGAGCTGGGCGTCACGACGACTGCGAGGTAAACGAGTGAGACTTTCAGGCACGCGAACGCTGCGCGCCGGAAGCTCTGCACTAGCGCTCGTTGCGTTTGCAATCTTAACTGTAGCGCCCAACTACTCCGCGCGTTCCAATTCCCTTGACGGTTTCAGTTCGCTTCCCGAGAGTACCGACACTCCCATCGCTTTCAGTCATAACGCCAAGGGGTTGGAAAGCCAGTACCAACCATTCATCGAAGCGTTTGCTGCCGGAAATTCGGAGCAGTCTCATCAGGCGTTCGCAATCTTCTCATTGCCAAATCCCGCCGATTGGTTTGCGAAGTACTTCGCGAAGGCTCAGGTGGAACAGCTCGGCTGGGATAATGAATCGGAGCTGAGCACATATGAACGCGTATTACTGAGAGGGATGGGAGCTGTTCCAGCGGGAACGAGATTTCGCGTTCGCTGTAAGCCACCGCATGCCGATCCCACCACCCGAATGCCGCCTCGGCCAGACGCAATTCTGCCGAGGGTCCCGGTTCCAGTCGAACAATTCGTCACCGAATTCGATCCGATTCCAAAGTTGAGCTACGGCCGGTTTTCGATGCTCGTTAACTACGTGTACGTGGACGGGGCGTTCCGCTATGTGGGGAAAGGCGCATATCCTTTCTGGTCGATGCCAGACGCATCGCAGAAAGACGCATCAGAGAAAAAATAGATCGGCAGTTGCGATCGCACTCGAACTAGCCGGCTTGTGCGTAACGCCGGAAGAAGCTGTCGGGTTTCCATTGCGGGCGCTCAGGCCGATTGGCGATCGCGATCGTCACTCCGCGCACAATTTCCTCGAACGCAGCGGCTGTCTGCAAATCGACCGGTTGATTCGTATCGTCAGACGGCGCGTGATAGCGCTGAGTGAGCCAGTCTTTATACAGCTTTGCATCGGGTGAACCCGCTTCGTAACCCACCTTCATCGCGAGCGCCGGAATCCCGTGGCGAATGAAGCTGTACTGATCGCTGCGAATGAAGGCGTTGCGCAGAGGCTCGGGATCGCCCTGGACTTTCACTCCCTGCGCTTGGGCAACTTCGCGGACGACATCCCCGAGATCAGATTCCTGCAGTCCGTACACCGTGAGCAGTTTCAGCGGAATCAGCGGAAGAAACATGTCCGTGTTGATGTCGGCGACGATCGATTTCGCAGGAACCGTCGAATGCGCCGCGAAATATTTTGAACCCAACAGCCCTTTCTCTTCGCCGCATACAAAGATGAACAGAATCGAGCGCTTATGCGCCGCGGGATCCTGCTTCAACGAGCGCGCCACATCGAGCAGCAGCGCGGAACCGGAACCATTGTCCATCGCGCCGTTGTAGATGCGGTCTCCGTTGATCGGCTCGCCGATGCCGAGGTGATCGATGTGCGCGGAAAGGACGACGTACTCATTTTTCAGCGCAGGATCGCTCCCCGGCAATTTGCCGATTACGTTGGCGGACTCGACCGCGCTTTTCTCGACTTTCGCAACGGCTTTGATCGAAACCACCAGCGGGAACCGCGGCAAAGGCTTGCGGTCCTTTCCGAGAGCGGCAATCTCCGCAAAGGTGTGACCGGAACCCGCGAAGAATTTCTCAGCGCTCGCCGGATTCACGGTAATCGAGAGCCTTTCGCCCTCGGTTTCGATCAGAGTGGCGTCAGCCAGTTCCATGCTGGGATGCGCGCGATTGAGCGACATGCGCGACCAGGGAATATCCATCGAAGCAGGGTTCGGCAGTCCGACGATCCCTACCGCGCCTGCTTTTCGCAGCGCTTTCCAGCGCTCGCCGGCGGATTGATAGTGGGACGCGAGCGCCGCAGGCATATCGGCGGGCGAGCCGCTGAATGTCACCGCGACCTTGCCCTTCAAGTCGAGGCCGGCCAGATCGTCGTAGTTCTTTTCAGGAATCGTGAGGCCATAACCAACAAACATCAGCGGCGCTTCGATTTCGGGCGCGAGATCGACGCGCGTGTTGAAGAACGCATCGTCACCCAGCGCGAGAGGCTCACTCTTTCCGTCGCGAATGAGGGCGATACTCGAATCCTTCTCGACAATCTGCCGGACCTCGAATTTCACGGGCTGGTAAAAGCCGTCGGTGCCGGCCGGCTCGACGCCTTCTGCTTTGAGCTGCTCCACGACGTATGCTTCCGCGCGCTTCAATCCGGCGCTGCCCGTCTCGCGGCCTTCCATATTGTCGTCGGCGAGAACCTTTACGTAATCCCACCACGTCTTGCCGTCGAAATGATTTTGCGCTACCTGATGGGCGAACGCCGCCAGAGTGACGCAGAATCCAAGGGTGAGCAGCACAAGCGATTTCTTCATCACGAAATCATTCCTCCCATCCGCACTCGAACGCCCCGGCAGAAGATATCACAAAGGCTGCAGCGATCAGGAAGGCGGTCGAACAGAGTCGCGGCGGCTCCGCCCGGAAGCTCTACGGCTTCGCAAGCTCTCACGTCAAAACCTCCAAAAGCCTCACCTCTTCCCGCGACCCCATCCGGGACGCGAACAGCGCGAAAGAGGTGAGCTACATTAAATCAGGCCTAAATTCGCGATTCAAAATCGCGATTTATTTGCGATTAGACTTGGCTCCGAGTGTTTGTTTTCAGCAGGTTGCGGCGAATTCTAATTCCAGATTTGCGATTAGAAATTCGGCGGCTTGCGGCGGCTGTTTTACGGTCGGTCTGGTAGATGATTCTCTTCGGAAGCTCGACCCAGGTGCCATCGTCCTGGAGGCAGGAGTAGGCACGCATGGCGCGGAGGATGGTGTTGCCGGTGACACGCACTGTTTCTGCCTGCTCGACCAAGATGTCGAGGACGGTGCGGATGTTTTCGTTGCGGCGGGCCCTGAGTCCGAGGGCGTTCGCGTGGCGGTAGATGACCGAATAGTGAGGCAGTTTGTAATCGCTAACGATTTCGTCCGGCCCGTGCCAATTCAGGAAATCCTCTTCGATTTCGGCGCGGAGCGGGTGATGGCAAATATGGCACTTACGGGCGTGGCGCAGGAGGTTGGCCCTTGTTGGGCGGAGCTTGCGGCGTCCGGTGATTCTGTCGATCCTCATGTTGTCCCATCGTGGGCTCGAAAAATATGCCCGACTCATGCTAATGCAGTTTGAGCAAAATTGTCAATTATGCAAATTATGCAGTAGTGTCCTAATTTGGCGGAAGGTTCATTCGTGTCTCAGACAGGAGGGGAAGATGGAGTCATCTCAGAGTCAGCCCGTGACACAACAGAGCGCCTGCGAGCGCTTGGCGTGCGTCGTGAAAGCGCTCGGAACACTTCACTACAGTAAGCTCGACGAATTGAAGAGAAACGAGCGGCAGTTAAACCGGCCTGACTTTGTGTGGCACTTTCTAGTTGAGAGTTTCGCAACGATGGGCAGTTCGAGAGGATATGAGGGTTTAATCCTCGACCCCGTCAACTATAGCAAGGTTACGTTTGAATCGCTGTCTCTTTCGTCCCCCGCGGATCGCCTGCGAATTCTGAAGGAAACACTTCATGCTGCCAAGGTGCGCATGCCGGATAAGAAAGCTGAATGGTTGGCTGAGAACTTTGACCGGATCGTGGCAATGGCAGGTCCTGCTGCTGCCAAGGCTGGACTTCTACGCAATTCGACCCGTGAAAGCAAAATTGAGTTCCTAGAGCAATTCAAAGGCATCGGCCCAAAGTACGCGCGAAACATTCTAATGATTGTCTACCATCCTGACTTTCGCCAATCCATAGCTGTAGATGAACGAATCAAGTCGGTCTCTAGAGAGTTAGGGCTCTCCTTCGGCAGTTACGACGAAGAAGAGCAGTTTTATGTGAACGTGGCGGCTCGCGCTGGCCTAAACGGATGGGAGTTGGACAGGCTCGTTTACAACTTCAGAAACGAAGTGTTAACCGGGCTGCGTGAGATGACGGCTCCTACGCAATCAGGATCTTGACAGCAGGGAAAAGAAATCAAATAAGGACACTACCAATTATGCAGACATGGAAGGCGTGCGAAGTATGGCGATTGAGAAAGGCGATGCTTATGAATGAGCAACGACGCGGACGCGGTCCTAGCGGTCCGCGGCGTGCGCTAAACGACATGGAAAAGATCTCACGAAGATTCACCCGAATTATATCGTCACGTCACTTCGAAAATGTCACCGGCAAAGCCTCCAGTCCGCGCAACACCAACCCGCGCCGCCAGCGCAATCGTGACGCGGGCACAGCCAGACGCAAATTGCTCGTTCGACGAAGCAGCGTACTGAGAGCGATCTGGCCCTCCAGACGTGCGAGCGGCGCACCCACACAATCGTGGACGCCAAATCCGAAGGCGACGTGCTGGTTGTCCGTTCGCGCGAGGTCAAGGGTGTTGGCCTCTGTAAATTGGCGTTCGTCACGATTGGCTGAAGTGAGGACGGCCAAGACCAACTCCCCGCGCGGAATCGCAACGCCGGCAACGGTCAGATCCTCACTCGCAAAGCGCTCCGTGGCGTTTCGAGCGGCCCGTCAAACCGCAGCAGTTCCTCCACAGCGGATTTCATTAGAGCCGGGTCTCGCCGGAGTTTTTCGAATTCGCGTGGATGCCCAAGGAGCGCCAGAGTGGCATTGCCGATCAGATTGACTGTGGTTTCGTGCCCCGCAAACAGCAGCAGGAAGACCATCGCGAGCAGCTCATCTTCGCTCAATTTGTCGCCCGATTCCTCGGCCTGAATCAGCATCGTGATCAGATCGTCGCGCGGAACGGCGCAGCGTGAGCGAATCAGCTTGCGGATGTAGCGCATGAACGCCATGATCTGCGGGAGAGCTCTCAACAATCCCCATTTCGAGGAAGTAGCGACCAGCATGGAACTCGACCAGCGGTGGAATTTGTGGCGGTCGCGAGGATCGACGCCCAGGACCTCGGCGATGATGGTCGTGGGAAGCGGCAACGCAAAATCGCGGATCAAATCCATTTTCCCCCGCCGCTCCACGGCGTCAAAGAGCTTGTTTGTCAGCGACTCGATCCTGAGGCGCATCTGCTCCACGACGCGGGGCGTAAACGCTTTGTGGACGAGAGCGCGCAGGCGGACGTGATCGGCGCCGTCCCGGTCAAGCATATTGTGAACCAGCGGCATAAAACTCTCGGGAATCCACGGCTGCTTCGCCAACTGCCCGGGCGAAAGCACCTTGAACCGGTCTTTTGCGAAACGCTCGTCCTTAAGGACCGCGACGACATCGTCGTAACGAGTGATGAGCCACGCCGTCCGTTTGTCTGGGAGCTTGACGGTGAAGACCGGTGTTTCCGCGCGCAACCGTGCGTAGAACGGAAACGGATCGGCTTTGAATACCGGACTCGTTATGTTTACGCTCATGCTGCCGCTCAACCCGAAGACGAGCACGGGCTCAGAAAAGTGTAATATGGCGCATTCGATCGGGATAGCGAAACCGGTGGGGTTCGCGATGCCTCCGACCGTGGCCATCAAACCGGGCGACGGAAGCTGCAAACACGTACTTTCCGTGCTCCTGCGGCCCAGTTCGGCTATACTCGCGATTACTTCACTCTTCAAGACAGGTGCACACATATGTCGGTCAACAAGGCAATTCTCGTAGGGCGTCTCGGGCGCGATCCGGAGACGCGATTCACGTCTGGCGGGCAGGCTGTAGCGAATTTTACATTGGCGACCGATGAGACGTTTAAGGACCGCTCCGGAGAGCGCCAGAAGCGCACGGAGTGGCACCGCATCGTGCTATGGGGCAAGCTCGCGGAAATCACGCAGCAGTATTTGAAAAAAGGGATGCTCGTTTACATCGAGGGGCGCATCCAAACGCGCCAGTGGGAAGACAAGCGCGACGGGCAGAAGCGCACAACCACCGAAATCGTTGCCAACGTGATGCGCATGCTGACCAGCCGAGCCGAAGGCGCTGCCGCGGGCGCCGCGTCATCTACCGGGTCGGGTGCTCCCGGTGGACGCGCATTCGATCCCGACGCCGAGGGCGGCGCGCTGCCAGATGAGGTTGCCGGCCCCGGCCCTGAAATTTCCGACGAAGATATTCCGTTCTAGCGCTGGACCATTCTAGAACTGGCCCTTCTGTAGCTTGATTGGGGACGATTCACCGCAGCGCGGGAGGTGAAAAGGGCCACGACGAGGTAGGGCGTCGTGGTGGCTACCACTGATGTCTCTTGCAGGTGCGGATGTTGGCGCAGACTTTTCTCGATTCGCTGAAGAATACCTCAGGGGTTAAAACCCCTGAAACCGCTCGCTTTCGGCACGGCTAAAGCCGTGCCCTGACGTAAAGGCGTCCTCAAGCCACCGCTAAAACCGTGCTCTGACGTAACCGTCCTCAAGTTTGTTATGCGCCTCGGGAACTTCCGGGGCTAAAGCCCCTGCCTTTTTTGGCTTGTTTATGTCGCCCCTGAAGGGGCGACCCACAAGGCGTTTTAACCCAGAAGGACTTTATCGTAGTTGAAGCGGCCGGTTATCCGAATCAGAAACCGCCAGCACGAGTTGAATAGAGAAAAAGGCCTACGACGAGAGAGCGTCGTCGTGGCTACCCAAACTGAAGCAAGACCGGAGGGCGAACGGCGACGGGAAACGGTTAGCGCGCCGCGTCATCTTTTTTACGCTGCTCATCGAGCTCGTGGAAGAAGTTCTCGAGTTTTACCTTCTGTTCCGGAGTCATAAGCGCGCGAAGCTTTTCCCGGCTTTGCTGCCGAATCTGCTCCCTCTGTGCGTCAACAGGAGCGTAAAGCGCTTTCCACTGGGCGCGCGTGTCGTCGACGATTACGGTGACTTGTTTCTGCTGTTCCGGTGTAAGGCCCACTTCATGCGTCAGCCGGGAGATAATTGCATCGCGAGTTTTTGGCGCCGTCTGATGGCCCCAGACCCGTTCGCCCCATAGATGCGTTCCCAGTCCACCGAGCAAGACGCCGAGCGCGAACACGATAATTACCAGGAAGGCCGCTTCGCGGCGCGTTTTAGTGTTTTCCATGCTCATTTTCCGCCACCATCATTAGAACTTCGTCGCGACTGCTCGGAACACGAGCTGGATCGGGAGAAAATACATCCGGGATGCGAGCTGCTTCCAGCGTGGCTGTCTCCTGAGCTGGCTGCTGAACGTGAGAGGTCGTGTCATACGCAACCAGGAGGGCCAGCGCGACCGTCGCCGTCGCCGCGAAACGCCATCCCATGGAAACCAGCGGCTGCCAGAACCCCCTCTCGACGCGCACGTCCTTATCGGTGCGGATTCGAGCCATTACGTCGCGCGCGAATCCGGGGCCGGGATCAGCGGACGCTTCGGCCAGACGCAGCAGGCGCGAACTCGGGGCAACGTGTTCGCGAGCCTCGCGGCAGCCTGGGCATGATTTCAAATGCTCGGATAGCCGGACTGCGTCGGAGCCGCCAATTTCACCCGAGACCGAATCCTCGAGCAGCGCTTCGTATCCCTTACAGGCCGGGCTTTCATACTTGCGATCCATAGTCTTATCTCTTCCTTTCAGCACTTGCTGAGTGAGCTCCTGGTTTCGTACCAGGACTCGTCCGACGGCGATAAACATCCATTAAGCGGGAGCGCGCACGGAACAGCCGGACTTTTACCGTATTCACGTTGAGGCCGAGGACTTCCGCCAGCTCTTGCACCGAAAAGCCTTCCATCTCTTTGAGTATCAACAATTGCTGGTCCTGCTCCGGCAATTTCGCAAGCATCCAATCGAGCGTTTCCTTGATTTCGGCCTGCTCGCTCGCGCCCGTTACAGGCCGGTCCGCCGAGACGATCCCGTCGAGACGCGACACCTGCTCCTCCGAAAGATCCGCCTCGTAAACGAGAGGCCGCACCTTCTTCTTGCGCAGGTAGTCCCAACACTCGTTTACCGTGATCTTGTACAGCCAAGTCGAGAAGGCCGAGCGCAGGTCGAAGCGCTTGATCGAGATGAAGACCTTGAGGAAAACCTGCTGAGCGACATCCTCAACATCCTCCCGCCGCCGCAAAATCGAGCCCACCAGAGCAAAAACGCGCTGTTGATGGCGTCGAATCAACTCCTCAAACGCGGCCTCTGTTCCATTTTGGGCCAGTCGTACGAGGTCCCTCTCCTCTTCGCCCTTACTTCGGCGACTCAGAGGAATCGCGACGGTGGAGGCGCTGGCTGCCACATTCTTTGGGACGTCAGGCATCGGGTTCAGGTTACATCGAAAAAATTTCGCTGACTACTGGTCAAGATACGCCGGAAAACCAACTTTCCGCTTGCAACAAGAAAATACTTCATGTAACAATACCCGCCATGATAATTGGTGATCGCATCCGCCTGCTACGCGAAACAAAAAAACTTTCCCAGGGTGACATCGAGAAGCGCACCGGACTTCTTCGTTGTTACATTTCGCGCGTCGAAAATGGCCACACGGTACCGGCCATCGAGACGCTCGAAAAACTGGCTCGAGCGATGGAAGTTCCGCTCTACCAGTTGTTCTACGACGGAGAAGAACCGCCCGAGCTGCCCAATCTTCCGAAGCGTAAATCCGCTGACGAGATTGCATGGGGCAGCAAGGGTAAAGATGCGCGCTTGCTGGGCCGCCTGCGCCGGTTGATGGGTCGTTGCGATGAAGGCGACCGCCGGCTGCTCGTTTACATGGCTCAGAAGATGGCGAACCGCTAAGTCATCCGGGGATTGCTGCATAAGAGTGGGCTCCGGGGTTACTCCCACTCGATTGTGCTCGGTGGCTTCGAGCTGATATCGTAAACGACGCGGTTCACGCCCGCCACTTCGTTCACGATTCGCGCCGAAATTCGCTCCAGCACTTCGCGCGGCAGGCGCGCCCAGTCGGCCGTCATCGCGTCCTGCGATTCGACAACGCGCACGGCGATGGTGCCTCCGTACGTTCGCCCGTCCCCCATTACGCCCACGCTTTGAACTGGCAGCAACACTGCAAACGCCTGCCACACTTTTTCGTACAGCCCGGCCCGGCGTATTTCGTCCACTACAATTGCATCTGCGGGACGAAGCGTTTCGAGCTTCTCGCGCGTCACTTCGCCCACGACTCTGACCGCCAGTCCCGGACCCGGGAACGGATGCTTCACAAGGATCTCTTCGGGTAGGCCCAATTCCCTGCCGATCTGGCGGACCTCGTCCTTAAATAAATCACGCAACGGCTCGATCAGGGCGAATGGCATATCGGCCGGCAGACCGCCGACATTGTGATGCGTCTTGATGGTCTGCGAAGGGCCTTTCACAGAAACAGATTCGATGACGTCGGGATAAAGAGTGCCTTGGACTAGAAATTTCACAGGCAGGTCGTTCGACTTTGTGGCTAGCTTGCGCGCCTCGTCGGCAAAAATTGCGATGAACTCGGCGCCGATTCGTTTACGTTTTTGTTCCGGATCGACGACCCCGTTTAACTGCGCCAAAAATCGATCGCTCGCATCCACGCCAATCACATTCAGGCCGAGCCGATTGCGCAGCAGCTCGAGAGTTTCCTTGTATTCGTTTTGGCGAAGCACGCCGTTATTGACGAAAACATTGGTGAGCCGGTCGCCGATCGCGCGATGCACGAGAGCAGCCGCCACAGCTGAATCCACGCCGCCGCTCAGCGCGCAGATAGCGCGCGCGCCTTCCGTCTGTTTGCGAATTGCTTCGACGGTCGCGGTGATAAACCCGGCGCGGTTCCAGTTCTTTTTCGCACCGCAAATCTGAAACACGAAATTTTGCAGGATGTCGCGCCCGCGATCGGTATGGTTCACCTCCGGATGAAATTCAACGCCGTAGTAGCGCCGCGCCGAATCTTCGATTGCCGCCACGGCATTGTCCGTGCGGCCGGTTACATGAAATCCCGCCGGCAGCCCGACCACGTGGTCGCCATGGCTGTTCCAGATTTTCAAGCTGGCGGGTAATCCGGTGAAGAGCGTCGAATCGCGCTTCTCGATATCAAGTTGCGCCGGACCATACTCGCGCGCGTCCGCGCGAACCACTTTTCCACCAAGCATGTGCGTGAGCCATTGCATGCCGTAGCAGATTCCGAGGACGGGTACGCCGAGATGCAGCACCTTCGCATCGCACACAGGCGCGGTTGCGTCGTAGACGGAGTTAGGGCCGCCCGACAGCACGACTCCGACGGGTTCGAGCGCGCGAATCTCGTCGAGCGACGCAGTACAGGGCAGAATTGCAGAGAAGACCTGGAATTCGCGTATGCGCCGAGCAATCAGCTGCGTGTACTGGCCGCCAAAGTCGAGCACCACGATTCCGTGCCGTGTGCTTAATGCCCCGCGGGCGTCTTCAAGATCCTGCACCCCACTTGTCGTTTTCAGTGCCGCACCCGACTCTGGAGTCATCCGGTTCACCTCAGCATAGCTCCCGTATCGACTGGCCCTACCGTACCGCCGCTCCCACGGATCATCGCAAGACGACATTTACGAGTTTTTTCGGCACGACGATAACTTTCACGATTTGCTTGCCTGCAATCAACGGCGCAATCCGAGCATCGGCCAGCGCCCGCTCGCGAGTTTCATCCTCACCTAAATTCTCTTCGATGATCATCTTCCCGCGCACCCGTCCATTAATCTGGATGATGATTTCGATCTGCTCTTCGCGCGTCAAATCTTCCCGATAGTGCGGCCATTTCGCCTTCGATATTCCGCCCGTGTTGCCGAGCATTTCCCACAGCTCTTCGGCAATATGCGGCGTCATCGGCGCAAGCATCAGCGCCATCACGTCGAAAATTCGCTTCAAAATCACCGGGTTCAGATCTACATCCAGAGGCTCTTGCGCGTGCAATTCGTTCACAAGCTCCATTAACAACGCAACCGACTTGTTGAAGTGCCAGCGATGCTCGAAATCGTTGGTCACACTTTTCAGGGTCTGATGGGTCTTGCGAACCAGCGTCTTTTCCTTCGCCGTCGCGTTCGTCAGATCGGTCTTGGAAACGAGCTCAACCTCCACTGCCCGCAGCCTCGGCGCATGCTGTTCGACCAGCCGATATACCTTTTTAAGAAACCGCGCCGACCCTTCAATTCCCTGCTCGTCCCACTCGAGATCTTTCTCCGGAGGCGCGGCAAAAAGCGTGTACATCCGGCCCGTATCGCAGCCGTACTTCTCGGCCATCTCGATCGCTCCTACCACGTTGCCACGCGACTTCGACATCGCCACGCCGCCTTTCTGTACCATGCCCTGCGTGAAGAGGCGTGCAATCGGCTCGTCGTGATTCACCAGTCCGAGGTCGCGCATCACCTTGCAGAAAAATCGCGAGTAGAGCAGGTGCAGAATCGCATGCGTGATCCCGCCCACATACTGGTCGATCTGAAACCAATAACGCACCTTCTCTTTCTCAAACGGCGCCCTATCGTTGTGCGGATCGGTATAGCGGTAGAAATACCACGAGGAATCCATGAACGTATCCATCGTGTCCGTCTCGCGCCGCGCTGGGCCGCCGCATTTCGGACAGGTCGTGTTCACAAATTCGGGCGACAGCGCCAAAGGCGACTGCCCTTCGCCTGTGAGCTTGATGTCGAGTGGCAGCTTCACGGGCAGTTGATCGTCCGGCACCGGCACGATTCCATCCTTCTCGCAATACACAACCGGGATCGGCGTGCCCCAATATCGCTGCCGCGAAATCCCCCAATCTTTCAATCGATACGTCGTCTGCGCCTCGCCGAAGCCTTTGGCTTTCGCATCCGACGCCATTTTGTCGAGCGCCTGCTCAGTCGTAAGGCCCGTATAAGGCGCGGAATCCACTAGCCGCCCGTATTCCGTGAAAGCTTCATTCATACGATCGACGCGCAACGGAGCCCCATTCAGCGGCTGCACTACAATTTTCACCGGCAGATTGTACTTTTCCGCGAACTCATAATCCCTCTCGTCGTGCGCCGGAACACACATCAGCGCGCCGCTGCCATACTCCGCGAGAACGAAGTTCGCAATCCAAATCGGCACGCTCTCGCCCGAAAACGGATTTGTCGCGAATCTTCCCGTAAAAAAACCTTCCTTCTCAGCGGTTGCAACATCCACGGCGCGCGTGCTCTTTTGCCGCATCGCTGCGATCTGTGCCTCCATCCCGTTTTGACCAGGAACGCCGTTTACGAGCTGCAGAGCTTCCGGATGTCCTGGAGATAGTACGAGCGCCGTTGCTCCGTAGATTGTGTCGATGCGAGTGGTAAATACCTCGATGGAAAGGCCATCCATCTGTGCCACGTTAAACCGAACTCGCGCGCCGCGCGATTTCCCAATCCAGTTGCGCTGCATCGTAAGGACGCGCTCTGGCCATCCGCCTTCGAGTTCTTTCATGTCGTCGAGTAGCTCATCGGAATATTGCGTAATCCGGAGGAACCATTGCTCCAGTTCACGAATCTCCACCAGCGTCGTCTCGTGCCGCCAGCAATAGCCGTCAATCACCTGCTCGTTTGCGAGCACAGTCGCGCAGTCCGGGCACCAGTTCACCTTGCTTTTCTTGCGAAACGCGATTCCCTTCTCCAGCATTCGCAGAAAGAACCACTGGTTCCAGCGGTAGTATTCCGGCTCGCAGGTGGAAATTTCGCGCCGCCAGTCATAGCTAAAACCGAAACGGCGCAGCACGCGCCGGAATTCCGCGATATTTGCGTTCGTCCATTCGCGGGGATGGATGCCGTGGCTGATCGCAGCGTTTTCGGCGGGCAGGCCAAACGCATCCCAGCCCATCGGATGAAGCACGTTGTACCCGCACAGCCGCTTGTAGCGCGCCACGGCGTCGCCAATCGTATAGTTGCGCATGTGGCCCATGTGCAATGTGCCGGAGGGATACGGAAGCATTTCGAGCGTGTAATATTTCTTGCGCGTCGTGTCTCCATCCACCGCGTCAAACACACCCTGCTCCTGCCAGATTTTTTGCCACTTCGATTCGATCTGCTGGGGATCGTATTCTGCCAAGTTCGCTTTCCTCGCGATGTCGCCTTCAACTACGAGCCTACTTTCTTCTTGCACTTCGACGCCTCCGCTCCGCGGCCCTTGCCTTACTTCCTGCAGCTCCCTTGCTTCCTCCCCGCCCGGCTCGATCTGTTCTCTTTCTCCTAGGCTTCATCCCGTTTCCTGTGGCTTTTACCACGCGCCCAACCAGCTTCCACAGCGTCGCGACATTTCGCCGGTCGTCGCCAGGCTTATCGATCGGCGTCTCCAAAATAAACGCGCGCCCCGCCAGCAGCGAATGATTCAAAATTCTGCCAAACGCTTCCATTCCGATTTTGCCTTTGCCGATGTGTTCGTGCCGGTCCACGCGCGACCCAAGCACCGTCTTCGAATCGTTTACGTGCAACACAAAGACGCGATCGAGCCCCACCGTACCGTCAATTAGCCGCAACGCCGATTCGAGACCTTCGGCGCTGCGAATATCCTGACCCGCGGCAAACACGTGCGCGGTGTCCACACAAACGCCCAGTTCCAAATCGCGGCAGCCCTCAAGGATCGCTTTCATCTCTTCGAATTGCCAACAGAGCGAAGTCCCTTGTCCCGCGGTGTTTTCGATCAAAATTCTCAAATCGCCCAGCTTCAATCCGCGCAGCGCCTGCCGCAAGCTTTGCACAATCGCTCCGACCGCTGCGTTCCGGTCCCCATCGCGCCCGCTTCCCGGATGGATCACAAGATAATCAGCCCCCAGCGCCAACGCTCGCACCACTTCCTGGTGAAAGGCCTGCACCGATCGTGTTCGCAACACCGGATTCGGTGATGCCAAATTGATCAGATAGTTTGCGTGGATGACGAGCGGTCCAAGCGACAGTTCCTTGCGCCGATCGCGAAAGCGCGCCGCATCTGCATCCGCGATTCGCGAGGCGCCCTTCCCCCACATGCGCGGACTTGCCGAAAAAATCTGCAGGGCGTTCGCGCCCAAGGCGTGAGCAATTTCGAGTGAGCCGGAGATATCTCCAGCAATTGAGGTGTGGATGCCGATCCGAATGCTGCCATCTTTCCAGGCGGGAATTTCTGGTGCGGGAGGAGGTTCCGGGCGGTATTCGTCGGCGTCGTCGAAAGCTAAGATAACTCGGTGTTCTTCTGCCATTCCCTCAGGGTATCCGGGTTGCGCCAACTTATTGTGGCGTAATCCTTTACGTCAGCAATCGCCGTGCGCTGCGGCTTCTCTGGCCAAGAGTGATCAAAAGCCGGTGGCAGCGACGCCTCAGCCGGGATTTATGCGATTGCTTAATCGAGCATTTTAACTGATTGGCTGAACTTCCGCAAACGGGGAGAAAAACCATGGTGGGCCAGTTCCGGCTTAGCGGAGTAGCCAGAACGCAGCGATTTTGGTTGCGTCTCCCTTTCGACACGTTGTTGCTCATATCTGATTATGACGTCCACACGAAGTGCTAACCTTGGCTCAAATGGCACTTAGAGATTTTAATGCCCGCGAGCTTTTACTGGTCTTCATCGGCTCGGCCATAACGTTCTTGGTCATCGTGACTTGCACTCGCTTTTACTTCCACGAGTATCATAAAGGTATTTTGGTTTTGTTTTTGGCGGCTGCGCTAGCTTTTGTATTCTTTCGAAAGCGCAAGACTCTTCTGGCAATCATCAGTTTGTCATGCGTCTTGGTGAATGCGGGTTTAACAGCTCCCTTTCACCCAAGCGTCTTGGGATACGCACTGACGATTGGGTCTGCGGCCGGGCTCTACTTCGTCTGTCGCTGGTCCTACAAACGATATCCATACCTGTCGTACAAAAATCGGCACATTGTGTTTGACGGAGAAGCTGCCATGGATGCCGAGAATGCCCGCATCGAGGCGGAAGGGCGAGAGTTTGCGAGGAGACGCCCATACGGGCCGTGGTTATTCCGCTGATTTGTTTCTCATTTCTGCTTTATTTAAGGCGGTAACCCGAAACTGGGCCACTATTGAAAAGCGGGTGCCAAGACGCGTTGGGAAAATCTGGTGAGAATTGTGTTTAGCTCTTTGGCAGTAACTCAGGCGGAATCGGATTCGCCGCGGTTTCCTGATCCCAGACCATCGAAAGGATCCACCAGCGCTTGCCATCAAAGTACATCTGGAAAATATTCACGCCGCGCGTCACCACTTTTCCGGTGGATGCGTTCTTGCCCTCGTAGCTGCTAAGGACCGTGGCGACATTTCCGTAACGCTCAATCTTGTGCCCGAGTTCACGTTCCGTGAAGCCTTCCTTGACCGTCGATTCGTCGGCCACGTCGACAAATTCCTGGTGCGTCGTAATCATCGCAACAAGGGCGCCGGATTTTGGATCGCGTTCCACTGAGACGAAGCGCACGTTCGGATCGAAAAGCGATTCGTCGCGTCCCCACTGGCGCGGCACTCCTACTCCGCCCGAGATCGTCTCATAGCTCGCTTTCACGATCGCTTCAATGCTGGCTACGTCTTCCGGCCTCGCCGCCACCGGCTGCACCTGAACGTGTTTTTGCGGTTGCTTTGGAGCTTTCGCCTGTCCGAACGCGGGCAATGCAATTCCCGCAATCAGCGCCAATCCCATGAGACATTTCTTCATGTTGAGTCCTTGTGCTCGGCTGAATTCTCATGCGTTCGCCCCTGCAAAACTATACGAGGATGGGCGATTCGTTTCAATCGGACTAAAGACCCGCCCTCTCCTGCGTCGAGTCCTAATCTGCGCTATGCTTTCTTTGCCATGAAACGCAGCGAAATCATACCCACGCGCACTCTGCCCGATCTTCCGGAGAAGGCCGAGCCTCTTAGCGCCGTCTCGATCGATTCGCTTCTGGGCGGCGCGGTTCTCGAAGATTCGCGCGCCGAAGCAATCGACCTTTCCGGTCGTAAGCTTCAGGAGCTCAAGCTGCGAAGTTCCGTACTCGAGCGCATCTCGTTCGCGCAATGCGAAATCCAATCATTGCAGCTCCGCGATGTCCGTCTCGTCAAATGCGACCTCTCGAATACGGTACTGCTAGGTTTCGAAGCACGCCGCGTCGAATTCCTGGAATGCCGCCTAACCGGAATGAAAGCCTTCGAATGCAAATGGCAAGACGTGCTCGTGGAGCACTGCGACGCTCGCTACGCCCAGTTCAATTCCGGCGTCCTTCGCGCCTGCGAGTTCCAGGCAACGCAACTCCAAGACGCCGATTTCCGCTCTGGCGACCTGAAAGGTGCGACCTTTACGCGGGCAATGCTGAATCGCGCAGACTTCACCGGAGCCAAGCTCCGCAAAGCCGACTTTCGCGGCGCCGATATCGAAGGCATCGTCGTTCGCGCCGAGGATGTCTCTGGCGCAGTTGTCACTCCGGCGCAAGCGATGGAACTTTTGCGCCTCCTCGGCCTGGTAATCAAATAGCGAAGTGTGCGCCGCAATTGCGGCGTCGCCGCCCAATGCAGTAGACTCATCGGCTCGCCCGCAGACGCTAGAACCGCTCTTGTAGCGGCCGCTTTCAGGCGGGCGAATTTCCGGGGAATTCTGAATGCTGGTAGTCATGCAATCCCATGCGACCGAGGAGCAGATCCGCGCCGTTTGCGATCGGATCGAATCGCTGGGATTTAAGGCTCATCCGATTCCTGGCGCGGTGCGCACTGCGATTGGAATCACAGGTAACACAGGCGCCGTGGATATCGGCTCACTCGAGTCGATGCCGGGCGTCGGCGAATGCATTCCGGTCAGCAAGCCCTACAAGCTCGTCAGTCGCGACATCAAAGAAGAAAACACGGTCGTCCGGATTCCGACGCCGTTGGGCGAGGTCACTTTCGGCGGTCCAGCAGTCGCAATGGTCGCGGGCCCGTGCGCAATCGAATCGCGTGAGCAAGCTTTCATCGTCGCCGAGCGCATCAAGGCGGCAGGAGCCCGTTTGTTCCGCGGTGGCGCATACAAGCCGCGTACTTCTCCGTATAGTTTTCAGGGCCTCGGAGAGCCGGGTCTTAAAATTCTCGCCGAAGTGCGCGACAAATTCGGCCTCGGGATTGTCACCGAAGCGATCGACAACGAATCGCTCGAACTCGTCGAGAAATATGCGGATGTGATCCAGATCGGCGCCCGCAACATGCAGAATTTTTCGCTCCTCAAAATTGCCGGCCGCTCACGGAAGCCCGTGCTCCTGAAGCGCGGCATGTCCGCGACCCTCGACGAATTTCTGATGGCCGCTGAATACATCATGTCCGAAGGCAATTACAACGTGATCCTCTGCGAGCGCGGCGTTCGCACGTTCTCTGACCACACGCGCAACACGCTCGATTTGAGCATGATTCCGGCCGTGCAGCGCCGAAGCCATTTGCCAATTGTGGTGGACCCGAGCCATGGCACAGGACGCCGCAATAAAGTTCTTCCGCTCTCGCGCGCTGCTGTCGCCGCGGGCGCCGATGGCCTTCTCGTCGAAGTTCATCACGATCCCGACCGCGCCCTTTCCGACGGCATGCAATCCATCCTCCCCGAAGAATTCGTGGCACTCACCGAAGAATGCCGGCAAATTGCCGCGGTACTACATCGCACGCTCAATTGAACAGAATCGCACGATGAAGATCCGCCTAAACTGGCGCCTCGTTTTTCTCCTCGTGATTCTCGCCGGATTCGCCACTCGCGAAGTGGCGCTCGAACTTCGCCCCTCATTCCTCCGGCCCGACTTGCATCTTTTCGCCTACGTCGGCAACACCGCCGATGGCACGCTTACGATCATCGATCTCGTCAAGCTCGCGCCATTCGTCACGATCCCTGTGGGGCCGGGGCCCAGCGGCGTCCGCGAACATCCAACGCGCAAGGAGATTTGGGGGCTCAGCTCGGCGGGCGGCTACGCGTGGGTTCTCGACGTCAAATCGAATCAAATCGTCGCGCGCATCCCGGTCGGCGCCGAACCGTACGCACTCGATTTTTCACCAGACGGCAAGCGCGCCTTTGTCGCGGCGTCCGGCGCGAACATGGTGGTCGCAATCGATTGCGCTTCACGCGCCATTGTGGCGCGCGGGCACGCCGGTCGTCGCCCTTGGATTGCGCGTGTAACGCCGGATGGCAAAATTCTCGTCGTATCGAATCGGGACGATTCTACAATTTCGCTCCTCGACGCCAACTCGCTCGCCTCGCTCGGCACAATTTCCGTCGCCAGCCAGCCTGAGCAGATCGCAATCTTGCCGGACAATTCGAAAGCCTTCATCACCTCCGGCGCTTCAAATGACATCTCCGTCGTCGACCTGCGCCAAAAAACGCTCCTCGCCAACGTCGCCATCGGCGGAACGCCCAGCGATTTGATCCTTAAGCCGGACGGCGGCGAACTCTACATCACGGCCAGCGACACCAATGGTCTGCTCGTCCTCAACACGCAGACAAATGAAATCGGGGATTTTTTGATGTTGGGATCGTCCCCATCATCAGGGACGCTGAAGGCCGACACCGAAACTCTCTATGTTTCCGATTCGGCGGCAGGCCACGTGGTTCCCGTGGCCATGGCAACGCGCCAGGTCTTGCGCCCTATCACAGTTGGTTCGGGGCCGCGCACCAGCCGGCTCACGCCCGGCGGGGACATTCTGCTCGTCGTCGATGCGGCTTCGAATGACCTCGCCGTCATCCGGCCGAAGACCGCAAATCTGATCACGCTGATCCCGGTCGGACCAAAGCCGCACGATCTGGCCATCAAAGTGTTTTGATTTTGCCGCTTGCTTCTTAATCGATCGCTCAACCTTACTTCTTCGGCTTCGCTGCCGGCGCACCCGGCGTGTTTAATGTCGCGGGCTTCTTCGCTTCTTGCGGCCCCAGCTCATACTGAATGTACTGCTCGAGCGTCGTCTCGTCCCCGCCCATCACAGGCCTGCCATTCACAAAAACAGTTGGCGTGCTGCTAATCTGCACGGCCTTCCCTTCATCCACGTCGGCCTGAATCGCAGCTTTTGCCTCCGGTAACGCCAGGCATACCTTGAAAGCATCCTTATCGAGCCCCGCGCGCACCGCGAAATCGATCACTTTCTGATACACGTTCTCGCTCGAAATCACATCCTGATTCTCGAAGATCAAATCGTGAACGGTCCAGAATCCCTCGGGACTTTGCGCGAGCGCGCATCGCCCGCCGATCGCCGCCGTCATCGCCCACGGATGAATGCCGGCCAACGGAAAATCCTTGTACACGATGCGCACCTGCGGATACTTCTGCTCCACTGCTTGCATAATCGTGTACAACTGACGGCAGTGCGGGCATTGGTAATCACTGAATTCCACAATAGTCACGCGCGCATCGGCAGGCCCCTTCGACGGGTCACCCTCCAGCCGCAGCTTCGCACGCGTCGCGGCAAATGGATCCGCCGCCATATCGAACATGTCGCCGCGAAAAAGCGTTTTGCCGTCTTTGCTGACAAATACTTCGCCCGCTTCCGTTTGCCCCTTGTACGTCACCTGGAGGGGAACGCGATAGAAATCGGGCGTCGTGGACTGCGACAGCGGTCCGAGTTTCACCTGAAAATCCGAGCCCCATGCGAAAAGTGTGCGAACGAACGCTTCGGATGATTTCAGAATCGCCGCTTCATTGGCCACGCCACCCGAAGCAGCGGGCGCCGTCCCAGATGCAGCGCTCCCGTTCGGCGGTGCGCCAGTCTGTGAAGACGATTGCGCAAAACAGGGCAGGCTCGCCGTGATGCTCAGCGCCACCCACGCTAACCATCGGCGATATGGCGCGGTCTTTATGAAAGCTCGCATGAATTCTCCGTAGGTTCAAAACGCAAATCGACGCTCATAAATGCGCAAGATTTCAAATTTACTCTCCGGAAGCCCCCAAAGAACAATTCGCCAGTCAGCCATTCAGTCCACAAATTTCTGCGCCAGCGGAAATCGCCGTCCCACGCTGAACGCTTTTGACGTCACCTTCAATCCCGGCGGAGCCTGCTTGCGCTTGTATTCATTCTGATCCACACGCCGCGCCACTGAACGCACCAGCTCGAGCGCAAATCCGTAACGATCCGCAATTTCTTCCGGGCTGCGCAGATCCTCCACATATGCCTTCAAAATCCTGTCGAGCACGTCATACGGCGGCAGCGTGTCCTGGTCCGTCTGATTCGGCCGCAATTCCGCCGACGGCGCCTTCGTAATGGTCGCAGGCGGAATGCGTTCCTGCTGACGATTCACGAATTTCGCCAGCTCCCACACCATCGACTTGGGTACGTCCGAAATCACCGCGAGCCCCCCGGCCATGTCGCCGTACAACGTGCAATACCCGACGGCCATTTCCGACTTATTCCCCGTACTCAAGACCATCGACCCGGATTTATTCGACAGCGCCATCAGCAAATTCCCGCGAATCCGCGCCTGGATATTTTCTTCCGTCGAGTCCACGGGCAAGCCTACAAATGCCGGTGCAAGCGCCTTCAGGTAACTTTCGAATATGTTGTTGATCGGAATCGACCGATAATGAATGCCAAGATTTTTCGCCAACTGTTCCGCGTCGCGGATGCTGCCTTCCGACGAATACGGGCTCCGCATACTGACTCCGAGCACGTTGGCCGGCCCCAGCGCATCCGTCGCGATGGTCGCAACCAGCGCAGAGTCCACGCCCCCGCTTAACCCCACCACCACCTTGCTGAATCCGCATTTGCGCACGTAGTCGCGCGTCCCGAGCACCAGCGCGTGATATGCAGCAGCTAATTCATCGAGCGGCTGAGGACGAATTTCACCCGCGCCCGTCGCCGTGTCGAATAAAATAAGGTCTTCTTCGAACGATTTCGCCAGCGCCGCCACACGCCCATCCGGCATGAACGCCATACTGGAACCATCGAATATCAGGCTATCGTTGCCGCCCACTTGATTCACGTGCACCACCGGCACACGCCGCTCGATCGCGATCGCGCGCAGCATGTCGTGCCGCAGTGACCGCTTGTCGATTGTGTAAGGCGAAGCAGAAATATTCAGAATCAGGTTGCTTCCCTGCGCCACCAGCTCGGCCACAGGATCGCGCTCGTACAGCCGCTGCGCCCAGAAATTCTTGTCGTTCCAGCAATCTTCACAAATGGTGATGCCAAGCTTCTCGGCGCGAAGCGAAAACACATGCTGCGAATGCGCCGGCTGAAAATAGCGCGATTCGTCAAACACGTCGTACGTCGGCAGCAGCATCTTGCGCTGCTCGAAGAGTATTTTCCCGTCCGCGATCAGCGCGGCGCAATTCGCCACTGGTTTTCCGGTATCGTCCTGCGCGCGGCCCACGTATCCGACCACCGACGCCATTGGAATCGCCTTCGCCAGCCGCGCCAGCTCAGTCGCGTTGCGCTCGGCGAATACCGGACGCTCAACCAAGTCCTGCGGTGGGTAGCCGCACAGGCACAACTCCGAAAACACGGCCAGATCCGCCCCGCGTTTCTTCGCGTCACACGCTAATTCAATGATACGGGCGGAATTGCCTTCGAAATCCCCAACGGTAGGATTGAACTGGGCTAGCGCTATCTTCACAGCACCCTAGCATACGTTCGCGGCCCGTGATTTTCAACGAACCGGCTCGCCAATGTGGCTCCTGCATGTCCAATATGGCAGCCGATAATTTGTCGCCGCATCTCGCGATCCGTTGAATCAGCCAGCCTCTCGTGTTTATCTATCCGGATAGGTCCCAATGTCGGTCGAAAAAGAGTCCGCCCAACTCGTACTCGATGATTCGCGGTCGAGGACGCTAGAGCCGTCGTGGCCCGCGCGTCTCGCTCCTGAGCCCGCGCCGAATCGCATTGGCGTCCTGCTCGCCTTCGGAGCCGTTTGGTTCATCTGGGGTTCCACGTTTCTTGCGATCCGCTACGCGGTCGAGACAATTCCCCCCCTCTACGCCGCCGGCACCCGCCATCTGATCGCAGGCTCGCTCATGATTTCCTGGTGCTTCATCAAGAAACTGCGGCCGACGAGAGCGCAGTTGCGCGCCAGCTTTATCGCTGGCTTTTTCTTTTTCGTCGGTGGCCACGGTCTGGTGCACTGGGCCCAGCAGTGGGTGCCATCAGGCATTGCAGCGCTTCTCATTGCCACTGAACCCATTTGGGTTTTTCTGCTTGCCGACGTCGCCGATCATAAATGGCGCATGAATCCTTGGCTTGCTTCCGGAGTCGTGCTGGGCCTTGGAGGCGTCGCGCTCTTGCTCGGCAAAGGTCAATTTTCAGAACCACGAATGAAGACAGGTGCAATCGTTGTTCTAGTCAGCGCGCTTTCCTGGGCCGCCGGTGTCATCTATTCCCGGCGCTCCAAGCTCTCAGGCCATCCGCTCTTATTGTCCGCACTTTCGCTACTGGCGGGTTCGTTGATGCTTCTTGTCATCGGAACAGCCATAGGCGAAGCGCGCGGCTTCTCATTCTCGTCCGTTACGTTTCGTTCCTGGGCGGCGCTTGCCTATCTGATAGTGTTCGGCTCGCTGATCGCATTCACTTCCTACGCTTGGTTGCTGGAACATTATTCGCCCACGCTCGTCGCAACCCACACCTATATCAACCCGATTATCGCCGTCTTGATCGGCTGGCTGCTGGCAGGTGAAAAGCTAACACTCAATTTGGGAATCGCTGCCGCAATGGTCATCGGTGCTGTGATTCTCGTCCAGCGCGGCACTGGTCTGTTGGACCGTTCGTGAAAGCCTTCACGCGCGCAAGAACGGATTCTGCTCTCGCTCCTCGCCAATCGTCGTCGTATCCCCGTGCCCGGGAAACACAATCGTCTCTTCCGGCAGCACCAGCAGCTTCTCTCGAATCGATTTCACAATCTGGGGCGTGGACCCGCCCCACAAATCCGTCCGCCCGATGCTTCGCTGAAACAATGTATCGCCTGCAAGCAAGATTCCCGGCTCCGCGGTATGCCGTTCGCCAGATGCACGTCCCGGCACCCGATCTTTACTCGGAGCGCCTTCCGACAAAGCCGTGCCAGTGGCTCCCGGCTCGATTACCAAACTGATGCTGCCGGGCGTGTGCCCCGGCGTATGCAGCACTCGCGCCGCAAAACCACCCCAGCGCACCGCATCACCTTCCTTCACAAAATCCTCGATGCGCGTCATCGCCGGCGTCGGCACGCCAAGCCACTTCGCCTGTATATCCAAATGTTTGTACAGCTCCATGTCCGCCTCATGAATCATCACCGGCGCGCCGGTCGCGCGATGCAGCTCCGCAAGCCCGCCCACATGGTCAATATGCGTATGCGTACTCACGATGGCCCTCAGCTTCAGCCGGTGCCTCTGCAGAATCTCCAGAATCCGCCCGACATCGTCGCCCGGGTCCACCACAATCGCCTCGCGCGTAACCGGATCGCCTAGGATCGAGCAGTTGCACTGCAGCATCCCCACAGGAATCACTTCATGAATCAATTTTTCAGCCATAAGTCACCAGTATAGCGGCCCGGTAACCTACCTAAGTCTCTGCGACCAGCGTCGCTTTTAGTGGCACAGGCACTGTTGCCTGTGCTCTGACGATCTCGCAAACCATGCGAGTCAATCTCTTCTTCGCCTGAACCTCGTCTTTAGGCCAGCCTAGCGCTCCCCTCTGTGCCTCCGAGCTCTGTGGCCGCTATGTCTCTCTTTTTTCTTTCTGTTACTATGAAATTGAGATGGAAACGCCGCTCGCAAAACTCGAACTCGCCGAAGGCGCCAAACTCGCTGACTTCACCGGCCGCGCCCTCCCAGAAGTCTTCTCCGACTTCGACGCCGAATACCGCACGGCCCGCGAATCCGTCGCTCTCTTCGACACCAACTGGCACGCCGCCATCACTCTCTCCGGTCCCGATCGCGTCCGCTACCTCAATGCGATCGTAACGAATGACATTAAAGCGCTCAGCGAAGGCTCTGGCACGCTGGCCCTGCTCCTCAACCCGCAAGGCCACATCCTCGCCGAGCTCGAAGTGTACGCGCTCAAAGAAAAGCTGCTCGTCCTCACCCACGCCTCCGTCCGTGAGCGCACCATCGAAACCCTCGACAAATTCATCATCATGGACGACGTTACGCTCGAAGACGCCACCGACAGACTCGGCTCGCTCGCCATCGAAGGCCCCAAGGCCGGCGCGATTTTCTCGCAAGCCACCGGCCTCGCCATCGAGGGCTTTTCCGAAATGGCCGTCGCCGACGTCGCAGTCGACGCAGTTCCCTGCCATCTCATCCGGCACTCTCATTTCGGCCTTCCAGGCGCGGAGATTATCGCGCCCCGCGAAAAGCTCGATATCCTCTGGCAGAATCTGCACACCGCCGTCCACGCTCAACACGGCGCGCCAATCGGAATGCAAGCTCTGAATGCTCTGCGCCTCGAAGCCGGCATCCCGTGGTTTCCCGTCGATTTCAACGACTCGGTAATCCCGCACGAAGCCGCCCTCGAAGCAACGCACATCAGCTTTTCGAAGGGTTGCTACACTGGCCAGGAAATCGTCGAACGCGTCCGCTCCCGCGGCCATGTCAACCGCCGCCGCACGCAGCTCAAATTTTCAACGCAGGCCCCGCCGGCAGGAGGAACGAAGCTGCGCGCCAACGGAACAGAAGTAGGCTACGTAACCAGCGCCGCCTTCTCGCCTTCGGCAGGGACCGCCATCGGTATGGCCTACCTCCGCCGCGAACACAACGCCCCAGGCAGCACTGTCGAGTTCGATTCCGGCACCGCCACCGTCATCAACCGCTAGACGCGCGAGGGTCTCACTCCGCCTGCGGCGCGATTGGCCGCGAGCCGGCGATGAGGATATCCACCAACCTCCGGGCGCTCTGCTGCCAATCGGGGCTGGCCGACATGAACGCGACGCCCACCAGAGCCTTCAGCAGATCAACCGCGTCGATATCGCTGCGCATCTCGCCGCTCTCGATGGCGCGCTTCACCAGAGCGCGAATCGCAGCCTGAGTCTGCGCGTAAGAAGCCTCAATCACCTTCGAGTGGCCCCCCACCATCGCATTCAACGCCGGGGCGATGATCTTCTTCGTCGCGATGTAATCAACGAACAGCATCATCCAGGCCCGCAGCGCCTCAATCGGCGGCATGGCCTCACCGAACTTCTTCTCCGCCGCAGCCAGCTTCTCTACCTCGGTCCGGTACACCGCCTCGAGCAACGCATCGCGCGTCGGGAAATGCCGGTACAAAGTACCGGCTCCAACGCCGGACTGCCTCGCAATGTCGTCCAAGCTGGCATTCGCGCCCGACCGCGTGAACGCCTCCTTCGCCACTTCCAAAATCCGCTCGCGGTTGCGCTGCGCATCCGCACGAGGCTTCCGCCCCGCCTGTTTTGAACGTCTCTTAGCCATCGCCAAACTTGACCGCTTTCTAGCCATTGAAAAATACTTGCAACCGGAGACAGTCTCCAATAATCTAACGATTCGGAGATACCCTCCGTTTTATCGGAATCAGGGCGGCTCGTCAATACATTGCTTGGTGCTGAGCTCGAACGGGCCGCAAGAGAAGGAGCAAAACATGGTGGACGTATTTGGGGCAACCTCAACAACAGAAGATGTTCTGTCCGGCGTGAATCTGCACGGTAAGCGGATTCTCGTTACCGGCGTTTCGGCCGGCCTCGGCGTGGAGACGGCGCGATCACTTGCCGCACATGGCGCGCAGGTCGTAGGTGCCGCGCGGGATTTAGCCAAGTCCGAAGGAGCGACAGCACAGGTACGAAAGGACGCTGCGGCCAACGGCGGAAGCTTCGAACTGGTTGCGCTTGATCTTGGCAATCTTAAGAGCGTTCGCGATTGCGCCGACAAGCTTCTCAAAAAGGGTGAACCCTTTGATGTGCTCATCGCCAATGCCGGGGTAATGGCCACACCATTTAGCCATACGACGGATGGCTTTGAGATGCAATTCGGCACCAATCATCTGGGCCACTTTGTCTTGGCCAACCGGATTGCTTCGCTTATTCGTCCCGGAGGGCGGCTGATCAACCTGTCATCTGCAGGCCATCGTTATTCCAATGTTGACCTGCAAGATCCAAACTTTGAGCACACGCCGTATGAGCCCTTCGTCGCATATGGCCGCTCGAAGACGGCAAACATTCTCTTCGCCGTTACCTTCGACAAGCGGCACCGTGGACGCGGTGTGCGCGCTGCCGCCGTGCATCCGGGGGTAATAAAAACTGAACTGGCCCGCTACACCGATCCCAGCCGGCTTGAAACGCTAGTCGCCCAGATCAACCAGCAGCTTGCCGCAGAGGGCAAAGGGCCCATACAGTGGAAAACGATCCCGCAGGGCGCGGCGACCTCCGTGTGGGCCGCCGTCGTTGCTCCGGCCGATGAGATCGGCGGTCGTTACTGTGAAAACTGCCATGTCGGCAACATCGTTCCAGACAGCGTCGCCATCAGCGGCGTGAGCGAAGGCGTCCGAGCCTACGCACTCGACCCAACCAACGCAGAAGCGCTTTGGAAGAAGAGTGAAGAAATGGTGGGAGAATCCTTTTAGAGCGCTATGTCGACACCACGAAAGTCCATGAGATCGAATTCGCAGATGGAGAAAATATGATGACGAACGAAACGAAGCTCGGTGGCACCTTCGCGTTTCCCGGTACCTCGTCCGGCCTCTACCGCATGGGCTACGGCGCCATGCAGCTTGCCGGACCTGAAATTTTTGGACCTCCGCGGGACGTTGACGCCGCGATTGCTGTTCTGCGCGAGGCGATTGCCTCTGGCGTAAACCACATCGACACCAGCGACTATTACGGCCCGCATGTGACCAATCAAATTATTAAGAAGGCGCTTCATCCCTATCCGGCCGGCCTGGTAATCGTAACCAAACTGGGCGCCCGCCGCGGCGAAGACAAATCATGGATTCCTGCGCTTTCACGCAAGGAGTTGATCGATGGGCTTCACGACAATCTCAGGAATCTCGGTCTCGATCATCTCGACGTCGTCAACCTTCGCGTCGGTGGGATGCTGGAGCCATCGGAAGGATCGATCGCAGAACCGCTGGGCGTGCTCGTCGAACTGAAGCGCCAGGGCTTGATTCGTCACATCGGCCTCAGCAACGTCAGCCCAAAGCAACTTCAAGAGGCCCAGAGAATCACGAAGATCGCCTGCGTCCAAAATTTCTACAATGTGGCCAACCGCAATGACGATGCCTTCATCGATGCTCTCGCCCAGCAAGGCATCGCTTACGTGCCATTCTTCCCCCTGGGAGGCTTCACGCCACTGCAGTCAACCGTGCTCGATCAGGTCGCGGCGTCCCTGCAAGCCACGCCTATGCAGGTCGCGCTTGCCTGGCTTCTTCAGCGTTCTCCCAACATTCTGCTGATCCCTGGCACCTCTTCGATGAAGCATCTTCGGGAGAATCTCAGCGCCGCATCGCTAAAACTCTCTCCGAACGCAGTCGCCCAGCTCAACTCCATCGGCGCAAAAGCAATGCCGGCAGCTCAGCCTGCACATTAATCAGCCTGCACATTAATTTGTTATTTCTACAACTTCCCGCAAAGGAGGATTTATGAAAGTTTTTGTTACGGGAGCAACGGGATTCGTCGGTTCTGCCATCGTCCCAGAGTTGATTAAAGCAGGTCACAAGGTGCTGGGCCTCGCTCGCTCCGATGCGGGAGCGAAGTCACTTGCTGCGGCGAGTGCGGAGGTACACCGCGGTTCGCTCGAAGATCTCGAGAGCCTGCGCAGCGGAGCGGCCGCTGCCGACGGCGTCATCCACACCGCCTTTATCCACGACTTCTCAAACTACGGGCCGGCTGCTGAGAAAGATCAGCGCGCCATCGAAACCCTTGGCGCCGTCCTAGCTGGCTCTCGCCGCCCGCTCATCGTCACTTCCGGAACGCTGCTCGTTCAACGCCAGGGTGAACTCGCAACGGAAGAGGATGGGCCGGTTTCGAATTTTCCACGCAAGTCGGAAGACGCAGCCGAGTCACTTGCAGCGCGCGGCGTCAACGCCTTGGCGATGCGCCTCCCGCCATCCGTCCACGGCGACGGCGACCACGGGTTCGTTCCGCGCCTCATCAGCATCGCTCGCGAAAAGGGCGTTTCCGCTTACGTGGGTGATGGAACGAATCGCTGGCCTGCGGTCCACCGCCTCGATGCTGCCCATCTTTACCGGCTCGTGCTTGAGAAAGGCTCTGCCGGCGCCAGGTATCATGCTGTCGGCGACGAAGGCGTTCCCTTCCGCGACATCGCCGCCGCTATCGGCCGCCAACTCAATGTGCCGGTCATCAGCAAGTCGCCCGAGGAAGCGACCGCTCATTTCGGCTGGCTCTCGCACTTCGTTGTCATCGACTGCCCCGCTTCCAGCGCGCTCACTCAGCAACGGCTGGGATGGCATCCGGTTCACACTGCGCTGATTCCCGATCTAGATCGTGGCCACTATTTCGAAACTGAGGAGAGGACGCACGCGGCGCCTTCGCATCGCTAGCCTACACGCTGACTAAATTCTGAATGGACTGCGCGAGCGGCACCTTGCGCCGCTCGCGCTCTTTGTTACATTCGCGAAACGCGCCCCCTCGACCCAAAGCAATCTCTAGCTATTCACTAGTCTTGGCCACCCCAGCATATCTGGCAGGCAGATTCTTGAAGGCAGCTATCAACGATAGCTCTCACTGCGAATGGAATGCGATAATCGGATTCACCGCGAGGGAGAAGTGATGATTCCCATCCGAGGCCTCTTTGAAAGTCATCTGACGGTCAGCGACCTACAACGATCGATGGCATTTTTGGGTGACGTCCTCGGACTGGAACTCGCTCAGGTCTTCCCCGAGCGCAAGGTTGCGTTCTACTGGATTGGCGGTCGAGGCGAATCGATGCTGGGATTGTGGGAGGTGGGGACAGTTCCCCAACGGCTGAGTCTTCACACTGCGTTCCGAGTCGATCTTCCGGACCTGCTCAGGGCGCCGGAGTGTCTTCGAGCCGCGAATGTCACCCCACTCGACTTTGCGGGAAATTCGACTACCGAGCCGGTAGTACTTGCGTGGATGCCAGCTGCTTCTCTCTATTTTAAAGACCCCGACGGGAACTTGCTCGAATTGCTCTCGATGCTGCCGGACTCAGCAGAACCTAAACTGGGAGTCGTTGGCTGGAGTCAATGGACGAACCGTCACGACCGCACTTAGCCTTGCGTCAATGTCTCCCGGACACGGTCGGCTGCCGCGGGATACTCATCGGTGAAATAAGTATAATGGCGACCGTTTTACAAGGAGCCCCACGATGCCACGACGATTCAGCGCTCCCATCTGTTTCCTCAGTTTGCTTCTTTCTGCTGCGGTGCCGGCTCTGGCCAAACAGTCCAAAGCCGATTCCGATGCCGACATCTCGCAAACTTTGCAGGCCATGGAACGTACCTGGCTCAATGCGGAGAAAAATCACGACGCGGCGACATTCGATAAATTAGTAGCCGATGATTGGATCGCCATCACCCCTGACGGCAAACGCCAAACCAAGGCCGAGAGAGCCGCCGAGATAATAGCCTCCGACATAGACTCCGCCACGCTGGGCGAGATGAAAGTCCGCGTCTTCGGCGACACTGCCGTGGTCACCGGCACCGACGATGAAATCACCATGAAAGACGGCAAAAAATCCACCGACCATTACGTGTGGACCGATGTTTTTGTGAAGCGCAATGGCAAATGGCTGGCTGTGGCCTCGCAGACCGCGCAGATCAAGTAAGACTGAAGCGAGTAGGGAGGACGAATCGCCGCTCTGAGCTATGCCGTTCGAGGACCGCGCAGCACTCTCGCCGGCAGAAAGATAATCGCACGCAACAATTCAAAAACGCCGCCAACCGCGATTCCCACGATCCGAAACGGCAGCAAAATCAGCCAGACAATCGGATAAAGAATCAGCGCCAAAAGCGCCAGCGGCCAGCACAGCACAAACAGCAGGCACCAAAGCAAAAACGTCAGCATTACAGCCTCCCTCAGCGGACACTAGCATATACGCAAAAGGGCTGGCCTATGTTTCCTCACACGCTCTCCTCAAACGGTTTCCCTACGTCGCCGAAGCCGGCACGCGCTGCTGATTTCGCGCGGCCTCTGCCTCGGGCCAACGCCTCGCCTGCGCGATCACGATGATATGCATAATTAGAAACAGTGGCACCAGGAACGTGGGCACGATGCTCAGCGGCAACACGGTCATCGCATCACCGGCAAGTCCGTGCGGATGCACCAGCCTGGACGTCGTTCCCGTTGTGACCGCTACAACCAGGTCCAGAATTCCGAGCGCGTTCCAAACGATGAATCCTTTTCGACGGCCGGGCTCAGCCAGCTTCATCGCCACCCATGGTGCGGTAAGCCCAATCGCAATGTCGCCCCATCCGGCAGGGTTCGCGAAAATCCCAGGTAAAATCCCATACACGTATAGAACCACGAACACGAATCCTGCAATTCGCCAAGACTGCACAATGGTCAGCACGCGCGGGTCAAGCGAGAGCGCAAATTCGCGGAATCCCACCGAAGTTCTGAACCATATCCAGAACACCACCACCGGTATCAGCACCGAAAGCCCCAACGCTATTGGCGGCGCGGCCGAACTCTGCTTGAAAACATGCGCTGCCGATGCAGAAAGTGCGAACACGAACCAGGCGGCTATGATCCCAACTGCCAATTTCCCATAGTCTTTGCTGCTCATAACGATCCTCCTTTTGCCACAGAAGTCATTTCGCGGTTTTGTTGAAACAGCTCTCCCCAGCGCTCATCACCGAATTGCGACTGCAGACGGTCCTGCACGCTTTGCCAAGCGGGCGATACGCGATCGAGCTGCGCTCGGCCCGCCTCGGACAAGGACAGCAGGCGCTCGCGCCCGTCGCTTCCACGGTGCGTCTCGATCCATTTCCGGCGTTTCATGATCGCGAGCGTTCGCGTAAGCGTCGTCGAATCCATAGCGAGAATCTCGCCCAGCTGCCCCTGCGAAACCTCGCCCGCCAGCGACAGAGCCTGAAGGATTGTGAATTGCGTAGTCCGCAGCCCAAGCGGCCGAAGGGCCTGGTCGTACAGTTGCGTCAGGGCGCGCGCAGCCCGCCGGAAACTCGCGCACATACAAGGTAGGTCGGGGACTTGGCTCTTCGCGTTGGTCATACCTAGATAGATGCATATACATGTATTCTGGATTCGACGTTTCCTGGAGGGCTAGCAGTTATACCCGTTGCCGATTTTGGCGGCTTGCGCTAACATAGTGCGTTTTTGATGGTCATGGCGCGCGGCTCTGTGACCCGTTCTTTCAAAGGAGTCGTGGTCGTGGCCGGGCGTGAGGAGGCGACGCGGCACCGTTTCTAATCTACGGTTCCGCGATTAGAAAGCGCCGTAAGTGATTGAAAACATGGGAAGGAGGCCAATTCTAATCGGCAGTAAAGCGAGAGATCGGAAAATTAGCGATGAGCGAGCAAGAGACGAGAAATCGCGGCAAAAGTTGGCGAGGACTGGGTTTTCGGGGAGACTCAGCTCTTGGCGAAGTTAAACGAGCTCGAAAAGCTGCCGCGCGTGGAGTCGATCTTCTTCTGGAGCTGGAAAATCGCGTACAGCAGCGCTTCCGGCCGCGGGGGGCAGCCCGGAACGTAAACGTCGATGGGAATCACCTGATTCACGCCTTGCACCACCGCGTAGTTATTGAAGACGCCTCCCGATGTGGCGCACGCGCCCATCGAAATCGCCCATTTCGGCTCGGGCATCTGCATGTAAAGCTGCTTGATCACCGGCGCCATTTTCTGCGAAACGCGCCCGGCGATGATCATCAAGTCGGATTGCCGCGGCGATCCGCGGAAGACTTCGGCGCCGAATCGGGCGATATCATAGCGCGACGCGGCCATCGACATCATCTCGATCGCGCAGCACGCCAGCCCGAACGACATCGGCCAGATCGAGCTGCGCCGCGCCCAGTTCACTACCTTATCGAGCGACGCAAACAGGATGCCTTCGTCCTTGAGAAAGTTCTCATTTTCGCCCGGAAGCTCAAGCGTGACACCCTTTGCGAGTTCGACGGCCATATCAATCATTTTGCCCTTTCGCGCGCCCCATTGCAAATAGGCGCGCGTTTCGCATTTTCCGTGTTCTCTGTGCTTCCGAAGTTGTCAGTACACTCTGTGTTTATATTTCGTCTTTCATCTTTCGCCCAGCTTTCACCATCGCAAAGCATTTACAGATTATCAGCCCCGTGCGATACTTCCCGCACTGAGGGGAACGGAGGTAGTTTATGCGCACAAGAATGCGCCCAGTTTCCCTGATCGCTGAAGTCCTCGCAGTACTTCTCTTCTGTGGAATTTCGATTCCGGTATCTGCTTCCGGCGACGATAAATCGCACGCGTCGGTCTCTGCCCCAAAGAATGCGGCGCCCACGCCCGATCGCGAAAAGAAGGTGTACACAAACGACGATATCGATCGGATGTGGCCGAAATACAGCTTCGTGGTGGTCTCAGCGCCGCAAGCGCAAGTCCAACCGGACGGCAGCGCTCCTGATGGAACCACGCTCACCATCCAGCCAGTGAGTCCCGAAAAAGATCCACTCTGGTACGCGAAACAGGTCGTAATTCTCGAAGCGGAACTCGACCGAATCGCGAATAAGGAAGAGCGTTCTCTCGAATTTCGCACCAGCGGATCGACCGGCATGTTACCCGGGGTGCATATCGGCCTGCGGTTGAATGCGCCTTGTGAAGGAATCACCACTGACAACGAAATTGCGCAACTCGAACTTCGCCGCCAGGAGATTGAAGAGCAGCTCGCGGCAATTGCAGACACTGCGCAAGAAAACGACCTGGCGCCGGGAATTCTACGCGATGCGCCCGCAATTCTCGCAGCGGCAGAAGAACCACTGACGCCTGACGAAGAACGAAGGGCCCTCGCCGAGCGGCAGGCCCTGCTCATAGATCAACTCAATGCCACCCAAGATGAGCTCTCGTATATGTCGGATCAGGCCGCCGCCATCGGAGCGAATCTTCAGCCGCCGACGCCCGGCTTTGGCGGAAACATGACCACGGATTTGATCGAGCGTCTCGACAATCGCGCGAATCAAATCCAGGTTGCACTTGATCAGACCGAAGACGCCGCGCGTCGGATAGGCGACCTTCAGCCGTAGCAGCAGCGTTTTTCTCGGAAGCCAAATTTGCTCTTTTCACTTGGGCACGACACTTCGGTCGCCATCGCGATGGCCGCCGCTCCATGTAGAATAGGAGCGATGCCGATCCGAATGATCGCGATGGATATTGACGGGACGCTGCTCGACAGCAGCGGCCAGGTATCCGAAGAAAATGCAGGCACGATTGCCGAAGCTCAAAGGCGCGGGATCGAGATTGTGCTGGTCACGGGGCGGCGCTTCGATTTCGCGCGGCCTATCGCCGATTCCCTGCCGTGCGACCTGCACTTCATCGTGAACAATGGAGCCGTCATTAAATCCAAAGACGGCATCACGGACCAGCGCCACCTTCTCCCCGCGGAGACGGCGCGAAAAGTGCTCGAGGCAACAGAAGAATTTCGTTCGGGCGCGGCGGTGATTTTCGACCGGCCACGCGAAATGCAGGTGATGGTGGAACGGGCCGACTGGGATCATCCCGCGCGGGGCCGTTATCTCCGCCGCAATCGCGAATACATCGGAGTGATATCGCCGCTCACGGCTTGCTTGAATGGCACGGACCCGATTCAGGTTGGATACGCGGATAGCTGCAAAAATCTGCGCGCCGCCATGAAGCTTCTCGAGGATTTGCCGATAGCAAATGATTACACGCTCGCGCTCACAGAGTACGAGAGCCGCGATCTTTCGATTCTCGACGTTCTGAAGCGCGGCGTCTCGAAAGGCGCAGCGCTCGCGGAATGGACCAAGCGGCGAGGAATCGCTCGCGACGAGTTGATGGCCATCGGGGACAATTGGAACGATCGCGAAATGCTCGAATTCGCCGGGTTACCGATCGTGATGGGCAATTCGGTGCCGGAGTTGAAAACGCGCGGCTGGGCAGTTACATTAACAAACGACGAAAACGGCGTAGCGGAAGCGATTCGAACGTATGCTCTCAACGCGGACTCTCAGGCCTAAGACTACAATGAAGCGCGGAATGATCATGCTTGCGCTATTGGTTAGCACAGCCCGCGCGGTGAAGGCGGACTACGCAGTGATGCGCTCAGGCGTGCGCCTACACATCACCGGCTACGAGGCTGTGGGCGACCGGGTCCGGCTCACAGTGGAAGGCGGATCGGTAGAAGTGGCTGCCAGCGAGATCGTATCTATCGAACCCGAAGACGTTTTTCCTTCGCGCCCTACAGTTGCGCCGCTTCCGGATGGACCCTACGCGGAGCTAATCCGCGCCGCCGCCGAGAAACATGGCGTGGACGAAAATCTGATTCACCGGATGATTCTGGTCGAATCGAATTTCAACCCGAAGGCTGTCTCGCGTAAGAGCGCGCTGGGGCTGATGCAATTGCTGCCTGAAACGGCCGCGCAATACTCGGTGAGAAACGCGTTCGACCCCGCGCAAAATATTGACGGCGGAACGCACTACATGAAAGACCTTCTCGCGCGTTATCACGGGGATCTTTCGCTTGCGCTTGCCGCTTACAAT
>Ga0307472_100000036_pt1 | contig 36855 bp, 38 predicted proteins | sample atmos_gasesAM5C__2_FD_204582 | JGI IMG/M metagenome (GOLD analysis project Ga0307472, IMG submission 204582) | Hardwood forest soil microbial communities from Morgan-Monroe State Forest, Indiana, United States - atmos_gasesAM5C_05 | ecosystem: Environmental > Terrestrial > Soil > Temperate...
GGCGGCGGGCCCGATGCTCGTATCCCGCTGAGCGCACCCGCGCGGCTGAGGGCCCCCGCCGGCTGCAGTTGTTAGAATCGGCGCAGTTTGCGCAGCAAATAACACGGGACCTTGAGTCCCATACAGAGGGTGTTCAGATGAAAACGTCGGTATGCGTATCGATCACGGCTGGCCTCGTGCTCCTGGCAGGCAGCGCGTTCGCGCAGGATGTCCTCAAGGTCTCCCCGGCCACCAACAAGGTGCTGGTCGAAAACCAGTATGTCCGCGTGCTCGAATCGACGTTCCGGCCGGGAGCGAAGGAGCCGGCGCATACCCATCCCGCCGGCTGGTATTACGTGACCAGGGCCGGAACGCTCAAGGTCACCTACGCCAGCGGCAAGGTCGAGATGTGGACTCCGAAGGTCGGCGAGCAGGCGTGGATGGAAGGCGAAGAAGCCCATAGCGCCGAGAACGTCGGCAAGACCACCCTCCAGTACATCCTGGTCGAGGTGAAGGCCGCGCCCACCAAGACCCCGAATTGAGGTGCGGCCGGCTTCTTCACGGAAGCGTCGCGCACGGCTGGTATGCTTCGTAGTTTCCGCCGCTGACGTGGACGCCCCACGGGGGGCAATCGCCGATGGACGCTCCGGATCTCAAGGCACCGCAGCATTACATCAACCGGGAACTGTCTTTCCTGGAGTTCAACCAGCGCGTCCTCGACCAGGCGCTGGATCAGTCGGTGCCGCTGCTCGAGCGGCTGCGGTTCCTGTGCATCTCTTCCAGCAACCTCGATGAGTTCTTCGAGATCCGCGTCGCGGGCCTCAAGCAGCTGATCGAGCTCGGCGGCGGGCCGCTCGCCCCTGACGGCATGTCGATCCCGGAGCAGCTGGCGGCCATCCACGACCGCGCGACGCGGCTGGTGGAGGACCAGTACCGGTGTCTCAATGACCTGCTGCTCCCGGCGCTGGCGAAAGAAGGTGCGCCGCTGCTGGAGCGCAAGGACTGGAGCCCCGCGGCCTATCAGTGGCTCGAGCAGTATTTCGAGCGCGAGGTCGAGCCGGTGCTCTCGCCCCTGGGGCTGGATCCGTCGCGCCCCTTCCCGCGCATCCAGAACAAGAGCTTGAACTTCATCGTCCGGCTCGAGGGCAAGGACGCCTTCAACCGCGACAGCGAGCTCGCGATCGTGCAGGCGCCGCGCTCGCTGCCGCGCGTCGTGCCGCTGCCGCAGGAGGGCACGGGGCGCGCCTGCGTGCTGCTCTCGACCATCGTGCAGACCTTCGTGCCGAAGCTCTTCACCGGCATTCAGGTGATCGGCTGCTACCAGTTCCGCGTGACGCGCAACAGCGACCTGTTCGTCGACGAGGAGGAGATCGACGACCTGCGCCGCGCGCTCGAGGGCGAGCTCATTCACCGCCGCTACGGAGCGGCGGTGCGGCTCGAGGTCGCGAGCGAGTGCCCGGATGACATGGTGAAGTTCCTGCACGCGCAGTTCGGCTCGAACGGGCTCGACACCTATTTCGTCCCGGGGCCGGTGAACCTCAACCGCCTCACGGCGGTGTACGACCTGGTGCAGCGGCCGGATCTCAAGTACCCGATCTTCACGCCGGGCCTGCCGAAGCGGCTCGCCGGCGCTACCGACCTGTTCGCCGTCATCCGCCAGAAGGACCTGCTGCTCCATCACCCCTACCAGAGCTTCGCGCCGGTCATGGATTTCCTGCGCCAGGCGGCCACCGACCCGCAGGTGCTCGCGATCAAGCAGACGCTCTACCGCGCCGGTTACGACTCCCCGCTGGTCGATGCGCTGGTGGCCGCGGCCAACGCCGGCAAGGACGTGACGGTGATCGTCGAGCTGCGGGCGCGCTTCGACGAGGAAGCCAACATCGAGCTCTCCAACCGCCTGCAGGAGGCGGGCGCGCACGTCATGTACGGCGTCGTGGGCTACAAGACCCACGCCAAGCTGCTGCTGGTCGTGCGCCGCGAGCAGGGCGGCATCCGCCGCTATTGCCATCTGGGCACCGGCAACTATCACCCGCGCACCGCACGGCAGTACACCGACTACGGGCTGTTCACCTGCGACGACGAGGTCGGCCAGGATGTGCACGAGCTGTTCCTGCAGCTCACGAGCCTCACTCAGACGCCGAAGCTGAACCGCCTGACGCAGTCCCCCTTCGGCATGCACGATATGGTGCTCGGCAAGATCGCGCGCGAGACCGAGCACGCGCGCGCCGGGCGCCCGGCGCGCATCACGGCCAAGATGAACGCGCTCGTAGATCCGGAGTCGATCGAGGCGCTGTACCGCGCCTCCTGCGCCGGGGTGAAGATCGATCTGATCGTGCGCGGCGTGTGCGCGCTGCGCCCCGGAGTGCCCGGGGTCTCGGAGAACATCACCGTGCGCTCGATCGTCGGGCGTTTTCTCGAGCACTCGCGCGTCTTCTGTTTCGAGAACGGCGGCGAGCCCGAGATGTTCTGCGCGAGCGCCGACTGGATGGAGCGCAATTTCTTCCGCCGCGTGGAGGTCGCCTTCCCGATCCGCCACAAGGCCCAGGAGGAACGCATCCAGCGCGATCTCGACGTCTGCCTGAGCGACAACAGCCAGGCCTGGCGGCTCGGGCCCGACGGCAGTTATGAGCGCATCCAGCGCGGCGACGCGAGGGCGGTCAACGCCCAGATGGAGCTGCTCGCCGCGTACGCCGCGGGACCATCCGCGGCCGTTTAGAGCCCTTCAGCCCCCGCCGAACACCCGCAGCCGGTAGCCGCCGGCGCGCAGGTAGTCGACTTCCTGCTGCAGATCCGCCGAAGTGAGCGGATGGTCCTTCAGCCAGCGTGCCGGGAAGCGCACTTCGACCGAACGGGGCGTCACCGACAGCCCGATCGGCGGCAGTGCGGTGGCGCTGCGCCCCCGGTGCAGCAGCACCGCGAGACGCAGCAGCAGGATGAGATAGATGGCCTGCCGGTCCCACGGCGGCACGAGCTCCTCGACGCCGTCGAGCGCGAGCTTGCGACGGTGTGCGCCGACCAGGCGCGCGAGCAGGCGCTGCTCCTCGCGCGGGAAACCCGGCATGTCGGCGTTCTCGAGCAGGTACGCGCCGTGGCGGTGATAGCCCGAGTGCGAGACGTCGAGCCCGATCTCGTGCAGCCGGGCGGCCCATTTGAGCGCCAGGTGCGCCAGCGGCTGCTCGATCTTCCAGCTCTCGTGCGTCTGCTCGAGGAAGTCGCACACCGTGGCCTCGACCCGCTCGGCCTGGCTCGCGTCCACGTGATAGCGCTGCTGCATCGCCCGCACGGTGCGCTCGCGCGCGTCCTCGCGGCGAAAGCGGCCGAGCATGTCGTACAGCAGCCCCTCGCGCATCGCCCCTTCGGCGATCTTCATGTCCTTGATGTCGAGCACGCTGAAGACTTCGGCGAGGATCGCGAGCCCGCCCGGGAACACCGGGCGGCGGTCCTCGGTAATGGGCTCGAGCGTCAGCTCGCGCGTGTTGCCGGCGTCCACGCAGTACTCGATCGCGCGCGCCAGTCCCGCCGGGGTGATCGAAGCCGAGGCGGGCTCGAGCGCGCGGATCACCTCACCGATCGCGCGGACGGTGCCGGAGCTGCCGGCGCAGGTGGCCCAGCCGCGCGTGCGGAACGCCGCCTGTACGGGCTCGAGCTCGAGGCGTGCGGCGAGCCGTGCGCGCTCGAAGCGCTTGGCGGAGATCTTGCCGTCGCGGAAGAAGCGCTCGCTCAAGGATACGCAGCCCATCTGCAGGCTCTCGAGCTCGAGCGGAGTCAGCTCCTCGCCGATAATGAGCTCGGTGCTGCCCCCGCCGATGTCGACCACCAGGCGGCGGCCGGGCTCGTTCGGCATGGTATGCGCGACGCCCGAGTAGATGAGCCGCGCCTCCTCCATGCCGGCGATGATCTCGATCGGGTGGCCGAGCGCCTCACGCGCGCGCTCGAGGAACACCTGTTTGCGGTGCGCCATGCGCAGCGCGTTGGTGCCGACGACGCGCACGCTGTCGGCGTGGATGTCGCGCAGCCGCTGCCCGAAGCGCTCGAGGCAGGCGAGCGCCCGCGACGCCACGTCCTTGTCGATCCGTCCGCTCTCCTCGACTCCGGCGGCGAGACGCACCATCTCGCGCAGCCGGTCGATGATGACGAGCTGACCGTGCGAGTAGCGCGCCACGACCATGTGGAAACTGTTGCTTCCTAAGTCGACCGCCGCCAGGACGTCGGGGACCGGGCGCAGCGCTGCACGTACGGCGGATTTTGCTTCGGCGAGTCGGGCGGTTACGGCCGTGGGGACTCGCACGCGTCAGGCCGCGAAGGAGGACCCACAGCCGCAGGTGGTGGTGGCGTTGGGGTTGCGGATGACGAACTGCGCGCCATCGAGCCCTTCGCGGTAGTCGATCTCGGAGCCGGTGAGGTACTGGACGCTCATCGGATCGACGATGAGCTTCACGCCGAGATTCTCGATGCAGGTGTCCCCGTCCTGCAGTTGCTCGTCGAACTCGAAGCCGTACTGCAGCCCCGAGCAGCCCCCGCCCTGCACGAACACGCGCAGCATGAGCTTCGGGTTGCCTTCGCCGCGAATCAGGTCGCCGACCTTGCGGGCCGCGGCGTCGGTGAAGAGCAGCGCCGGTGGAGCGTCCTGAAGAGTGTCGGTGGTGGTCATAAGCTCCTTGAAGGAGTCAGTCTAGAAGCGGGCACGCACTCGCGTCAAAGGCGCATTTCACGCTGTCACTTCCCGACGTCGTTGACCCCTTATTTAGGGTCTTGCGGGTCACTTCTCAACCCTCGGCAGCCGCCCCGGCGGCGGGCGCAGCGGCGGGCGCCAGGCGCACGAGCTTGCCCATGATCTGCGCCCCGAGAGTCATCTCGATGACGCCGTAGTAGACATCGCCCTCGACGCGCGCGGTGGCGCCGAGCACCACGCGCTCGGCAGCGTGGATGTCGCCGCGCACCTGGCCCTGGAGAATCACGTTGGGCACTTCCACCGAGCCCTCGATGGAGCCGGTCTCGCTCACCGAGAGCGTCGAGCCGGGCGCGGCGTCCGAGCGCACGTTGCCGGCGATCGCGCCGTCGAGGTGCATGCCGCCGAGAAAATCGATGTCGCCCTCGACGCGCACGCCCTTGCCGATCAGGGTATCGATGTGAGGCGGGCGGGAATCACGGCTGAACATGGCATCCTCCGATGGACCGATATTCTACGGCGAGCCCTCGATGCTCCACAGGAAGGTCTGCGAGAGGGGCGTCACATCTCCGCGGCTCGAATGCACCTCCACCACCAGGTGTGCGGCCTTGAAGCCCTCCGGCAGGGTGAGCGGCTGGTCGAAATCCTGGAAGTAGCGGAAGTTGTAGCGCAGCGCCTGCTGGCGGCCGCCGGTCAGGGCGGCGAGGTCGAGCGTCTTCTCCCCGCCCGCGAGCTCGCCATCGACGCTGAGGAGCAGCGTCCCGGCGGCGACGGTCTCGGCGCGCCCGGAGCGCACCAGAGCCAGGTGCGCCACGTAGACGTTCGCCTGCGGAGCCGCCGTGATGCGCAGATCCTCGATCTTCAGACCGAGACTCGCCGCGCCCTGCGCCACGACACCGCGGTAGAAGGCGAGCTCCTGAGACTGCTTGGCGACCTGCGCCTGCAGGTCGCCCATCGCGCGCGCCACCTCCGCCTGCTCGCGCGCGCGGCCCAGGCGGATCGTGTCGAGCTCGGCGAGCTTGGTGCGCAGCCCGCGGTTCTCGGCTTCGAGGTGCTCGATCTTCACCTCGAGCTCCGTGCGCTGCTGCCCGACCGCCTGGCGGTCGTAGCCGGCGTTGTAGCGGCCGAGCTCGTAGACCACGTAGACGCCGAACAGGCCGGTCAGCGCGACCAGAAGCCCGACGAGGACGCGGCGCGCCCGTGGCCCGCGATGCACGACCTGCGGGGCTCCTTCGCCCCGGCCGAAGATTCCACGGATGAACGCGGGCGGTCGCATTCGCACGGCTCGCTACCGCGAGGCGGACGCCGCCGCCCGCCCGCCCGGGGCGGTGACCTTGTCCCACCAGTTGGGGAGCGGCGGACCGCGGCCCTCCGGAAAAGCCATCGCCGCGAGCTCGGTCAGCGCGCTCGCGTACACCGGGCGCTTGAAGTAGATCACCTCCCGGACCGGCTCCCACCAACCCGCCCACCGCCAGCGGTCGAACTCCGGCTCCGCGGTGCGTCCGAAATCGAACCTCGCCTCATCGGCCGCGAGACGCAGCAGGAACCAGCGCTGTCGCTGGCCGACACACAGCGGGTGCTGATTGCGGCGGATGTAGCGGGGGGGCAGCCGGTAGCGCAGCCACTCAGCGGTCGAGCCGAGGAGCTCGACCTGGCCGCGCTCGATGCCGATCTCCTCGGCGAGCTCGCGGTACACGGCTTCCTCGGGGGTCTCGCCTTCGCGCACGCCGCCCTGCGGAAATTGCCAGCCGCGGCCGCCGGTGCGGCGCCCGAGGAACACTTTCGGGCCCTGCATCAGGACGATCCCGACGTTGGCGCGAAAACCGTCCGGATCGATGACGTCGCTCATGATTGAGGGCGAGTCTGCCACAAGGCGCGCCCGCCGTGAGCCTCCGAGGATGTAGGCTAGCGGTCTCATGGCCGCAGACGCACAGCAGTCGAGGGTGTTGGCGCAGGCTCGCCCGTCCGAGCGGGCGTCCGCACGCAGTCTGGCGCTGCTCGCGGTGTTGGCGGCGCTCGTGTTCGGCGTCTCGCTGCTCGTCGGCAGCTCCGGCTTCGGATGGCGCGGCGCGCTCGCGGCGCTCACCGGCTCCGGGGACGAGGCGACGCGCACCGTGCTGCTCGCCGTGCGGCTGCCGCGGGTGCTCGCGGCCTTCGGCGTCGGGAGCCTGCTCGCGCTCGCCGGGGTGCTGCTGCAGGCGTTGTTTCGCAACCCGCTCGCCGACCCCTACGTGCTCGGCGTATCCGGCGGCGCCGCGGTCGGGGCGCTGCTCGCGATGATGGCCGGCGCCGCGGCGCTCGCGGTGCAGTCGGCCGCCGTCGGCGGGGCGCTCATGGCCGTGGTCACGGTATACCTGCTCGCTCGCAGTGGCGGCACGCCGCGCCTGCTGTTGACCGGCGTGGTGCTGGCGAGCGCCTGTGGGGCGCTGGTGAGCGTGCTGCTCGCGCTCGCCGACACCTCCCGCGTGCGCGGCATGGTGTTCTGGCTCGCCGGGGATCTGGAGTGGGCCGTGACACCCTGGGCGAGCGCACTCGCCGCGGCGCTCGCCGTGGTGGCCGCGGTGCTGGTTGCGCGTCCCCTGAACGTGCTCGCGGCCGGGGAGCTGCGCGCCCGCAGCGTGGGACTTGCGCTCGAGGCGTGGCGCACGGTGCTCTTCATCGGCTGCGCCGCGGTCACCGCCACCGCGGTCGTGAGCGCCGGCACGGTCGGCTTCGTGGGCCTCGTCACGCCGCACGCGGTGCGGCTGGCGTTCCGCACCAGCGATCACCGCATCGTCGCACCCGCCGCCGCGCTCGCGGGCGGGATGCTGCTCGCGCTCGCCGACCTGCTCGCCCGCACCGTCGCGAGCCCACGCCAGCTGCCGGTCGGCGCGATCATGGCGCTGGTCGGCGCGCCGCTGTTCGTCATGCTGCTGCGCGGGCGGGGAAGGTGAGTCGTCCTTCGCAGCTCGCGGTTCGGCGTTCAACCGGCGCGATCTGCGGGCCTCACTTGCCGGGCTTGCCGTCCCTGCCCTCCGGCGGCAGGTCGAGCTTCGGTACGCCGAACTTCCCTTCGAGGCGGTGGAGCTTGGCGAGGTCGATCGAGCCGACGATGTTCACGATCGTGAACTGGCGCGGCTCGCTCGCGATGATGGCGAGCCCGTTGGCGAGGCCGCGATCGACCGAGACGTAGATGTCGACGCGGGTGCGGTCGCGGGTGCTGTTGGTCTGGACCAGCCGCTGCCAGCCGGGAGCGGCGAGCTGCTTGCGCACCTGATCGACCTGCGCCGAGGGGTAGGCGAAGCCCCCGTCGAAGGTGTAGCTCCTGACGTAAATGCCCTTGAGCCCGGCGATCAGCTCCTTGGTGGCCGCATCGTCGGGGTTGCTCGGGTCGAGGAAGCCCGCCGCGAGCCCGAGGAGCGAGGTGTCGAGTGAGATGTTGACCGACTCGGTGGCCTTTGCGGCCAGCGCATCGAAGTCCGGGAGGTTGAGCGGGGCCGCGGGTGCGGCAAGCGCCGCGGATGCCACCAGCCCCACCGGAACGAGCAGCCATCGCCATTTCGCGGAAGACGCCTTCATGACCTAGACACCCGAGTGTTCCGGAGGAGCGCCGCCCTCGCGGGTATTGACGGCGCGGTACGCGAGGTCGAGCTTCTCGTCCGTGACGCGCAGCGCCTCGATCAGCTGGCGGCGCGCCTCGCGCCCCTGCTCGAGGCGACGCGCCTGCCACTCATGGGCGAGGAGAGAGGCGAGCACTACGGAGGCCGCGAGCCCGAAAGCGAGCCAGCTCGCGACGGCGCCGGCGCGCGCCGGACGGGCGGTATCGGCCGCCCCAGCCGCAATGCGCGCCATCACGCGCGGCGCAAAGCCCTCGCCGGGATCCACGGCCCCAAGCGCGCTGCGCAGGCGCCGTTCCAGTTCCTGGTTGTTTTCCAGGCCCTCGCTCATGTCAACGCATCCGCCGTCCCGTCGAGTCGCTCACGCAGCTGCGCCAGTGAGCGCCTGAGGTGACTCTTCACCGTGTTGAGCGGCATTCTGAGCGTGCGCGCGATCTCCACCGGATCGAGATCCTCCTGGTATCTGAGCAGCACCACCGCGCGTGCGGCCGCAGGCAGCTCCCGCAGCAGGGCGAGCAAGCGGCGCTCGAGCAGCGGGTCCGCCGGCTCGGCCTCGCTCACCGCCGCGGCGAGCTCCTCCGCGGCGCCCTCGAGTCGCGGCGCCCGGCGCAGGCGGTCGATCGCCCGGTGCATCGTCACCTTGCGCAGCCAGAAGCCGAGATGGGCCTCCGAGCTCACCGCGGAGAGGTTGCGGAAGAGCTGGAGAAACACCTCCTGCGCCAGATCCTCCGCCGCGTGACGATCCGAAAGCATCCGCAGCGCCATACTGTAAACCGAGCGCTGATGGCGCCGCACCAGCGCGGCGAACGCCGCCCGTTCGCCGGCCAGCGCCTGCGTCAGCAAATCGCCCCTGGCACACTCCTCGTCCCCGCTCACATGCCGGCTTCACTTGCAGGGCGTCGGCTCGTCACGCTTGCGGCGTGACCTGCACGATCCCCTTGCCGGGGTGCACGAAGGTCCTGCGAAGCGCCGCGATCTGGTCGAGATCGATGGAGCCGATGATGTTGACCACGGTGAACTCGCGCGGCTCGCAGGCGATGATGACGAGTCCCTTCACCTTCTGGTCTTCGAGTGCCACGTAGATGTCGACATTCTCCCTGTTCCTGCCCTGCGGGTCGCCGCGCTTGCGCACCTGCACCAGCGGGCTCCAGCCGGGCGCCGAGAGCTGCGCGCGCAGCTGCTCGATCTCCGCCTGCGGGTAGGCGTAGTCGGCGCCGAACTCGAAGCTGCGGATCTGCACCGACTTCAGTCCCTGCAGCGTCTTCCTGACTTCGGCGCTGTCGGGATCCCCGTCGTTCAGGAGCCAGCCGACCAGGTGCAGCGGCATCCAGCCGAGCTGGAGGTCGACCGACTCGGTCGCGTGCTCCTTCAGTTCCGGGAACGACGGCAGCCGCAGCGGCGGGGGCTCCGCGGTAGCGAGCAGGGGCAGCGTCAGGCAGACGCCGGCCACGGCGAGCAGTCGGGCCGGCTTGCGAGGGGCTTGCATACTGCGGGTCCTCCGGCTTGGTGTACTTCCGTGAGGAAATACGCACGCCGGGGGTCTCGAGGGTGCAGCTTGACGGGCCGCGGCGCGCACGGCTCACCCCGCGCCGTGACACCATTTCGTCGCGTCCCTAGACGACGACGTTCGGCGAGGTCGCGACGCGGTTGCGCCCGGAGCTCTTCGCGCGATAGAGCGCCGCGTCGGCTTCGGCGATCAGCCGCTCGGCGAGCGCCTTGTAGTCGTGCGGGCCCGGGCCGGGATTCGCGGCGGCGACGCCGATCGAGAGCGTCACGGTCTCGCTCGGGTCGTTGGCGCCGCTGCCGACCGGGATGGGTTGCGCCCGCACCGCGTTGAGCACCCGCCGGGCGACCCTCTCGCCGTCGGCGATGTCGGCCTGCGACAGCACCATCGCGAACTCATCGCCGCCGAAGCGCGCGCCGGTGTCGCTGATGCGCATCTCGGCATCGATGCGCTGCGCCACCTCACGCAGCACCGCATCGCCGGCGAGGTGTCCGTATTGGTCGTTGATGCGCTTGAAATGATCGACGTCGATCATCAGGCACACGAGCGGCAGCCGCGCACGCTGCACGCGCGCCAGCTCCTCGCGCAGCCGCGCGTGCAGGTAACGGCGGTTGTGAAAGCCGGTGAGGAAATCGGTGAGCCCGCTGCGCAGCAGGCGCGCACGGTTGACGGCGTTCTCGACGCAGATGGCCGCCACCAGCCCCAGGTGGGCGAGGAAGTCGCTGGCGAGCTCCCTCGTGAAGCGGTAGGCGTCGTTGCTGGTGAACACCAGCACGCCGTCGAGCTCGTCGTGCCGGCGCAGCGGAATGAGCGCGAGGCTCGAGGGGTGATCGGCTCCGGGAAGCAGCAGCTCGTGGTCGGCGCGCCGGTACGGCCCGAGCCACGGTCGCTCGAGCGCCGCGAGCTGCGGCGCCACGGTCATCAGCGCGTCGACGAACATGACACCCGCCTGCGGGCCATGCGCCAGGTCATCGCCCGAGATCAGGTGGCGGATCTCGTGCTGCGGGTCATTGAGCACCAGCATGACGCCGTCGAGCTGGTAGGAGGTCTTGAGCCCGTTCAGCAGCCGCTCGAACAGCTGCGCCAGCGAACCCGCGCGCAGCAGCTCGAGCTCGCGCTCCTGCGACTTGCGCAGCAGCGCATCGTTCCGGCCCACCTCCTCGGTGAGCGCGGCGAGGCGCGCCCGCAGCGCCTCGTTCTCGCGCTCGAGCGCCTCGGTCGGATCGGGGGTCACCGTGTCACGGCGCGTCCCGGTGCTCGGTCGGCTCATGATCCTTGAGTTCCCTCAGGCGCGGCGTTCCGTCACGGTGCGCCGGTCCTCGAGATAATCGCGCCCGCGGCGCATCAAAGCAACGAAGGTGTCGTGATCCTGCGAAAGGACCGCCGTGCGCAGGCGCTCGACCGCCTGGGAGAGCGCCTCGAGGGACTCGGCGCCGTAGTCGTTGAGACTCTGTATTTCATAATACAGCTCGGGGCTGTCCTGGGCGACGCGGGCGGCGACGTCGAGCTGGGCATCGAAGGTGGTGCTCGACATGCGGGCCAGCCTCGGCGCCGCCTCACCGCTCTCGGCGAGCGCGGTGAAGAAGGCGATGTTGAGCGCGTGCGACAGCCCGAGCACGTAGGCGATCAGGCGGTCGTGATCGTCGAGGCTCATGACCACCTGCTCGGCCATGGTCGAGGAGAACAGCTCGCGCGCCGCCGCCAGGGCGGCGGCGTTCCCCAGGTCGACGAAGATCACGTGGCGGCCCGACAGGAGCTCGGTGTCCGGGCCGAACATCGGGTGCACCGACGTGACCCTGCAGCCGTGGGACTTGAGCGCCATGAGTCCGGCGCGCAGCGGCGACTTGAGCGAACCGACGTCGAAGATCACCCCCGGCGGACGGCGCAGCGCCAGATCGCGCAGGATGGCGTCGGTGACCCCGAGCGGGGTCGCGAGCACGATGAAGTCGTGCTTGAGATCGGTGCCGTGCCAGTCGGCGACCCGCGCCGCGCCGGCTTGAGCCTCCGAGGGATCGGCGACCTCGACGGCGAAGCCCTGGGACGCGAGGAAATTCACGAACCACCCGCCCATCTTGCCCGCGCCGCCGATGACGAGCGCGCGCCGCCCGGTGCCCGCCCCACGCGCTACGACGCTCGCCTGCTCCTGCGTGGTGAGTGAGGAGCGGATCAGGAGGCGCAGCAGCTGCTCGGCGAGCGCCGGCGACACGCCGCGCTCCCCGGCCATGGCGCGCACGCCGAGAATCACCTCGCGTTCGCGCTCGTAGTCGCGGGTCGAGCGGCCGGTGGCGCGCTTCACCTGCGCGACCTCCTCGCTCACGGCCTTGCGCTCGGCCACCAGTGCGATCAGCTGGCGGTCGATATCGGTCACTCGCTGGCGCAGCTCCTCCAGCGTCATGGTCTCGCGCGTCATGGGAAGGGTGCCTTCTGGCGGAAATCCGTCTCCTTTCTATCGGGGCGGACCGGGAGGCGCAAGGGAGGCGCGGAAATCTGCGCCGAGCGGCCTTCAGCCGGGCGTGTCGCCGCCTGCCGGCGGCGTTTGCCAGACGCGGATGTGGAAGCGCCGGCCGCGCGGCTGCTCGCCGATGGTCTGCACGTGGATCTCGGCGCTCTCGGGCAGCCACAGAAACGGGCGACCGTCACCCGGATGCGTCGACCACTCGGGATGCCTGGTGAGAAAGGCCGGGATCTCGGCCGGAGCGACCCGCTGGCGGCGAATCTCGTAGCCTGCGCGCACCAGGCGTTGCAGCGCCGCTGCGTCCCAGGCGCGCAACGGGTAGGTGACACCGGTGGGAGCCGCGATGCCGGCGAGGAGCTTGCCGATCGGGTTGTAGGCCCCGACCAGGCTCCAGGCCGACAGGCTCGACTCCGCCAGCTTCCTGTCCGCGGCGACGACTCCGGGGCCGGGCGTGACGTCCATCAGCCGCCCGGCCTGCTCCGCAAACAGGTTCACCGTCGCATTGAGCTTGAAGAAGTGCCCGCTGATCTCGGCACCTAAGCGATCGGTCAGGCCGCGCGGCGCAGCGGTGCGCGCCGGCGCCGGATTCCAGCCGATCGCATACAGGTATTGCGTCTGCTCGAGGAGCGATGCCTGCACGCGAAACTCCGCGGCGAACGCCGAGCCGAGGTCGAAGTCCCGAAGCGCGAACAGCGGCGCGGCATTGTCGGCGTCGTCGGGACCCGAGGGCACCGCGGAGTGCGCGTCGGCGATCATGTCGGCGAGCACGAGATAGTCGGACTCGAGGTAGGCGAGCGCGAGCATCTTCGAGATCAGCAGTCCCTGCCCGGTGAGCACCCGCCGCCACAGGCCGACGTCGGCGATGAGATCATCGAGCGCCGCGCGCTGCTCGCGCGCACTGCCGCCGCGCAGCCGCAGCACCGTGGCCTCGAGGAACAGATAGCGCACCTCCGTGGGCACGAAGACGGCGGGCGCCAGATAGCTCGGACGTGCGGTCTCGAAGTAGCCGGGCAGCCGGTAGAGCGCGAGATAGCGCTGATAGAGCTCGCCGTTCTGCACGGCGAGCGCTGCGATCTGCTCGCGGTGCGGCGGCACCTCCTCCCACACTGAGCCCGACAGCGGCTGAACGAACTCCGCCTGACCCTGGAATCCGAGCGCGCGCGGATCTTTCAGCGTCAGGGAGTCGATGCCCTGCGCCGATGGATCGTGCAGCACCGCGTCGAGATGCTCGTTGTAGTGCTCGATCCGGGCCTGCCCCGCAGCGATCACCGAGGTCCCCGACGGCGCCGTGAATCCGGCCATGGCGAGGTAGATGTTGTCGTCGGGCCTGAGCGGATCCGGCGGCGCCGCGAGCAGCGCGCCCGCCTGCTGCGTGAGCGGCTGATCGCGCCAGTTGATGACGAAGACCACCGCGAACAGCAGCAGCGCGAGGAGGGCGAGGCTCCCGGCCACGAGACCGACCCACTTGAGGATGCGGCCCGCGATGCCCGAGAGCGCTATCATGCGGTGAGCCTACCATGGGTGAGAACAACGAACTCCTGCCGGAGCCGCTGCCGGCCGAGCCGCTGGGCGTCGTCGCACGCTGGCTCGCGGACGCCTGGGCGGCGCGCCGCCAGCCGAACGCCAACGCCATGGTGCTCGCCACGTCGACCGCCGACGGGCGTCCGTCCGCGCGCGTGGTGCTCTGCCGGGACGTAGTGCCGCAACCCGGGTACGTCGTCTTCTATACCAACTATCAGTCGAGCAAGGGCCGGCAGCTCACGGACAACCCACGCGCGGCCGCAGTGCTGCACTGGGATGCGCTCGGCCGGCAGGTGCGGCTCGAGGGGGCGGTGGTGCAGAGCCCTGCGACCGAGAGCGATGCCTATTTCGCCGCGCGCTCCTGGGACAAGCGCGTCGGCGCCTGGGCGAGCGCGCAGAGTGAGCCGGTGCCCTCGCGCGCGGCGCTCGAGCGCGCCGTGGCCGCCGCCGCGCAGCGCTTCGGCACACCGATCCCCGGAAGCCCCGGTGTCGATGAGAACCTGAAGGTCGATGTCCCCCGACCGCCGCACTGGGGCGGCTATCGCCTGTGGGCGGATGCGGTCGAGCTGTGGGTCGAGGGCAGTAAGGGGCGCATTCACGATCGCGCGCGCTGGAGCCGCACGCTCCGGAGCGCGCCCGGCGGGGCCTTCGAGGCGAGCGCGTGGCAGGTCACGCGGCTGCAGCCCTGATGCGCGTCCGCCGCCCGCGCCAGTCGCGCTCGCTGCGTCTCTAAAGTGTGGCGAAACATCCGCATCCTCGCCCTGCTGCTGGTGCTCGGCGCGGTGGCCCTCGAGCAGTGGCTCGAGCGCGTGCACACCCAGAGCTGGCAGCAGACACTGTGGGTAGGGGTCTACCCGCTCAACGCCGACGGCAGCCGCGTCGCGCAGAGTTACATCGAGGCCCTCAGGCGCGAGGACTTCGTGGCCATCGAGACCTTTTTCGCCCGCGAGGCGCATCGCTACGGGGTGCGGGTCGATGAGCCGGTGCACGTCGAGCTCTATCCGCAGGGGCGCGAGCTCCCGCCCGAGCTCGCACGGGGCGCGGGACCCCTCGGCATCGCCTGGTGGAGCCTCAGGCTGCGGTGGTATGCCACCCACGCGAGCACCGTGCCCGGGCGCGTGCCCTCGCGAATCCGTCTCTTCGTCCTCTATCACGATCCGGCGAAACTCGAGCGCGCACCCGACTCGCACGGGATGCAGAAAGGCCTGGTCGGTGTGGTTCATGCCTTCGCAACCGGCGCGATGACCGACGCCAACGACATCGTCATCGCGCACGAGCTGCTGCACACGGTGGGTGCGAGCGACAAATATGATCTGGCGACCGGCGAGCCCCTCAACCCCATCGGCTACGGCGATCCCGCGCAGCAGCCGCTCTACCCGCAGGCCGAGGCAGAGATCATGGCGGTGCGCCGCGCCCTCAGCCCGCAGGAGTCCGAAATGCCGCGCACCCTCAGGAGCGAGGTCGTGGGTCCGGCGACCGCGCTGGAGATCCGGTGGACGCGCCCCTGAGGAGCGGCAACGGCGCGGCGGAGCCCTCGGGCAGGGAGCCGCGGCTCGCCGCGCGCGCGGTGAGCGTGCACGCCGGGACGCGCGAGCTCGTCCGCGGGCTCTCGATCGAATTCTCACCCGGCGAGCTGGTCGCGATCCTCGGGCGCAACGGCTCGGGCAAGACCCTGACCCTCCATACGCTCGCGGGACTGCGCAGGCCCGCGGGCGGAGAAGTGGCGCTCGACGGCGTGCCGCTCGCACAGCTCAAGCGCCGCGCCATCGCGCTGCGCCTGGGGCTGCTGCCCCAGGATCTCGAGGACGCCTTCGTCACCACGGCGATGGAGACCGTGCTCATCGGCCGCCACCCGCATCTGGCGCTCTGGCAGTGGGAGAGCGCCGAAGACGAGCGCCTGGCGCAGGCGGCGCTCGCGGCGGTCGACATGGGCGACTTTGCCGGGCGCCGTACCGACACGCTCTCGGGAGGGGAACAGCGGCGCGTGGCGGTGGCGGCGCTGCTCGCGCAGCAGCCGGGCATCTTCCTGCTGGATGAGCCGACCAATCACCTCGATCCCCATCACCAGCTGGTGGTGCTGGGGCTCTTCCGCGAGCTGGCGCGCTCCGGCCGTACGGTGATCACGACGCTGCACGACCCGACGCTCGCGGCGCGGTTCGCCGACCGGGTGCTGCTCCTGCACGGCGACGGGCGCTGGACGCTCGGCGCGGTGAGCGAGGCGCTCACGGCCGCCACGCTGAGCGAGCTGTACCTCGCGCCGATGATGGAGCTCGACCAGGACGGCCGGCGGGTGTTCGTCAGCGCCTGATCCGTTGGCAAGCCGGACACCTAGTCTGTCAGCATCCTGAGCACCGTCTGGTGCAGGTGTCCGTTGGTGGCGAGCACGCTCGTGGTCGCGAGGTCGACCGCGCGCCCGTCGAGATCGGTGAACGTGCCGCCCGCCTCGCGCACGATCACGGTGAGCGCGGCGATGTCGAGAGTGTTGACGTTCGATTCGATCACGACCTCGAGCGCGCCGCGCGCCAGCAGGTGGTAGTGCACGAAGTCGCCGTAGCCGCGCAGGTAGCCGGCGGCCCCGACCAGCTCCGCCAGGCGCTGCCAGCGCGGCGTGGCGGCGAGGCTCCTGAGATTCCCCGTGGAGATCGCCGCCTCGCCGAGCGCCGCCACCGTGCTCACGCGGATCGGGCGATCGTTGAGGTAGGCGCCGCCACCCTCCTCCGCCCAGGCGAGCTCACCGTACACCGGCGCGCTCGACACCCCGAGCACCAGCCTGCCGGCGCGCATCAGCGCGATTTGCGTGGAAAAGAACGGGATGCCGCGCACGAACGCCTTGGTGCCATCGATCGGATCGACCAGCCACACGCTCTCCGCCCCCATCGCGTGCTGGCCGGTCTCCTCGCCGCAGAAGCCGTAGGCCGGGAAGCGCTCGCTGAGCGTGGCGCGGATGACCTCCTCGCAGCGCACGTCCGCCTCGGTCACCGGGGAGGCGTCGGCCTTCAACCGCACTCCGGGGTTCTTCTGATAGTGAGCGCGGATGACCTCGCTCGCGGCGCGCGCGGCCGCCAGCGCCGCCTCGAGTTCTTTGGATGCCATATGGCTTAGGATACGACCAATGGGAAACCGCCTGAGCAAGATCTACACGCGCACCGGCGACGACGGCAGCACCGGCCTCGGCGACGGCACCCGTGTGCCGAAGGACGGCGCCCGCGTCGAGGCCTACGGCACCGTCGACGAGCTCAACAGCGTCGTCGGCGTGCTGCTCGCGGTCCCGGGCCTGCCGCCGGCGGTCGCCGATTGCCTCACCGAGGTGCAGCACGAGCTGTTCGATCTCGGCGGCGAGCTGTGCATCCCGGGCCACCAGATGATCCGCGCCGAGCAGGTGACGCGTCTCGAGCAGGCCCTCGACGGCTTCAACGAGGCGCTGCCGCCGCTCAGGGAATTCATCCTGCCGGGAGGCGGGCCGGCGGCCGCCGCCTGCCACCTCGCGCGCACCGTGGCGCGGCGTGCCGAGCGGCGCGCCTGGACGCTCTCGCGCGCCGAGCCGGTGAACCCGGAGCTCCTCAAGTACCTCAACCGCCTGTCGGATCTGTTGTTCGTGATAGCGCGGGTGCTCGCGCGGCACGAGCGCGGCGCCGAGGTGCTTTGGAAGCACCAGCGCGGGAAGAAGCTCTGAGGTCAGCGCAGCGCCGTCCGCTCCTCGACCAGCGTCCGCACGCGCCGCCAGTTGAATAGCGGCCCGGGGTCGGTCTTGCGATCGGGCGCGATGTCGCTGTGGCCGACGATGTGCTCGGGGCCGAGCGAGGGGTAGGCGTCGAACAGCGCGGCGGCGAGCCGGGCGAGCTCCTCATACTGCGCGTCCGTGTAGGGCGTCTCGTCGGTTCCTTCGAGCTCGATCCCGATCGAGAAGTCGTTGCACGAGCGGCGGCCATCGTACTCGGACTGCCCGGCGTGCCAGGCGCGCGCGCCGAAGGGCACATACTGAACGATCGCGCCGTCACGGCGGATGAGCACGTGCGCCGAGACGCGCGAGCCGGCGATCGCGCGGAAGTAGGGATGCGTATCGAGCGGCAGCGTGCCGGTGAACAGGCGATCGATCCACGGCCCGCCGAACTCCCCGGGTGGCAGACTGATGCCGTGCACCACCAGCAGATCCGGCTTGACGCCCGCGGGCCGCGCATCGAAGTGCGGCGAGAGTACCTGGCGCGCGCCCACCAGCAGGCCCGTCGCGGCATCGACCCTCATGGGCGCGCTGTCGGGGATGGTGGCGGTGGTGATGGTCATGCTTTAGCGGCCGATTCTGCCACAATTCCCCGCATGGCCTCCGCCAACACCCCGTTCGCGACCCGCGACCTCGCCCACGTCTGGCACCCGTGCACCCAGATGAAGGACCACGAGGATCTGCCGCCGATTCCGATCCGCCGCGGCAGCGGGGCGTGGCTCGAGGACTACGCCGGCGAGCGCTATCTCGACGCGGTGAGCTCCTGGTGGGTGAATCTCTTCGGCCACGCGAACCCGCGCATCAATGCCGCGGTGCGCGCGCAGCTCGATGAGCTCGAGCAGGTCATCCTCGCCGGCTTCACCCACGAGCCGGTGATCGCTCTCTCCGAGGAGCTCGCCGCGCTCGCGCCCGCGGGGCTCAGCCGCTGCTTCTACGCCGACAACGGCTCGTCGGCGGTCGAAGTGGCGGTCAAGATGAGCTTTCACTACTGGCGCAACGTCGGCCGCCCGGACAAGCGCCGCTTCCTCACTCTCTCCAACAGCTATCACGGCGAGACCCTGGGGGCGCTCGCGGTCGGCAACGTCGAGCTCTACAAGGAGATCTACCGCCCGCTGCTCATGGACGTGATCACGGTGCCATCGCCCGATTGCTATACGCGCGCCGCGGGGGCGAGCTGGGCGGAGCACTCGCGCGCGCAGTTCGCCCACATGGAAGCGGCCCTCGAGCGTCACGCGCACGAGGCGGCCGCGGTGATCGTCGAGCCCCTGGTGCAGTGCGCGGGCGGCATGCGCATGTACGACCCGGTGTACCTCACGCTGCTGCGCGAGGCCTGCGACCGCCACGCGGTGCACCTGATCGCCGATGAGATCGCCGTCGGCTTCGGGCGCACCGGTACCCTCTTCGCGTGCGAGCAGGCCGGCATCCGCCCGGACTTCATGTGTCTCTCGAAGGGTCTCACCGGCGGCTACCTGCCGCTCTCGACGGTGATGACGACCGAGCCGATCTACGCGGCCTTCTACGATGAGTATGTGAAGCTCAACGCTTTCCTCCATTCGCACAGCTTCACCGGCAATCCGCTCGCCTGCGCCGCGGCGCGCGCCAGCCTCGCCATCTTCCGTGAGGACGGCACCCTGGAGCGCAACCGCGCGCTCGCGGTGCACATGGGTGCCCGCGCCCGCGAGCTCGAAGACCATCCGCACGTCGCCGAGGTGCGCCAGCGCGGCATGATCGTCGCGATCGAGATGGTGCGCGACCGGGCGAGCCGCACCCCCTATCCCTGGCAGGAGCGCCGCGGCCTCACCGTCTACCGCCACGCCCTCGGGCGCGGCGTGCTGTTGCGCCCGGTCGGCAACGTCGTGTATTTCATGCCGCCGTACGTCATCACCCCGGAGGAGATCGATCTCATGGTCGATGTGGCACGTGAAGGCATCGGGCTCGCGACATGCGCCTGACCCGGGTCTACGTCGAGGGTCCGCTGCTCCCGGGCAAGCGCGTCAAGCTCGAGGGCAGCGCCGCGAGCCACATCACCCGGGTGCTGCGCCTGCGCGTGGGGGCGGCCCTCATTCTCTTCGACGGCGCCGGCGGCGAATATGAGGCGAGCATCGACAAGGCACACGGCGGCGAGGTGATCGTCGCCGTCGGCGCCCAACAGGCGATCGAGCGCGAATCGCCGCTCGAGCTCACCCTCGCGCAGGGCGTCTCGCGCGGCGAGCGCATGGATCTGGTCGTGCAGAAGGCGACCGAGCTCGGCGTCTCGCGCCTCGTGCCGGTACTGACCGAGCGCAGCGTCGTGCGCCTCACCGCGCAGCAGTCCGACCGCAAGGTGAATCACTGGCGCGCGATCGCGATCGCCGCCTGCGAGCAGTCGGGGCGCAACCGCCTGCCGTCGGTGGCAGTGCCCGTGGCGCTCAAGGATTTCCTCAAGGGCGACGGGTCCGCATCGCCCGGGACGCGCCTGCTGCTCTCGCCGGTCGGCACCGCGGCGCTCAACGACGTGCCGCGCCCGAGCGGCGGCGTCACGGTACTCATCGGGCCCGAGGGTGGGCTCACGGACGAGGAGGAGCATGCCGCGGTCACGGCGGGGTTCACGGCTCTGCGCTTGGGTCCCCGGGTGCTGCGCACCGAGACGGCGGCGATCGCGGCGATCGCGTTGCTGCAGCGGCAGTTCGGGGACTTCTGAGGGAGGCCACCCGGTGGAGCGGCAACGCGTCATCTTTCTTGTCCTGTTGATCGCCTGGACGATATTCCGGCTGGTCCGCTACCTGCGGATGTCCGCCGCCAGGCGTCCGCAGCCGGCGATTCCGCCGTCCGACGGCGGCCCCACGCCGCCGCCTGCCGGCACCGCCGCCTCATCAGCGATGATGGCCACCTCGCCGATCGAGCCGGCCGCGACCGGCGGCGCGCGCTTTGCGCACAATCTGGTCGCCGCGGCTGTGTTCATCGCCGGCGCCGTGGTGATCTGGGCGCTGCTGTTCCTGGTGCCGGCGTTCGAGAACGTCCCGGCCATGGTGCGAATGGCCGTCGGCGTGCTCGCGACGCTCTATCTCATCCAGCTCGCGAGGGGCGCAGCCACCCGGGTCATCGGCGCCGGGGAGCGCCACGAACCACCCCAGGACAACAATCCGATCAAGTGAGCCGCGCTCAGTTCTCCACGGCGGCGAGCACGTAATCGTCGAGGATCTACTCGATCCGCCGCGACTGCGCCTGAAGCTCCGCGGACCCTTCCCGCCCCTCAACGCGCCGCGAGCGCCCGCATGACCGCCTGGCGCGCAATCGGGTCCATGACGGCGTAGCCATCACTGTTGGGGTGCACGCCGTCGTCGGCCAGCTCGGACCTGAAGCCGCCGTTCGAGTCGACGAGCACGGAGTAGTAGTCGGCGTAAACGAGCTTGCGCCGCTTCGCGTACGTCCGTATCCACTCATTCAGCGCCACGATCCTCGGCGCGGGCTGCAGGCCCGGCCGCCACGGGTAATCGAGCGCCGGGAGCACCGAGCACAGCACGACGCGGATGTGGTTGGTTTTTGCGACTTCGACCATCGAGCTCAGGTTGTCCTCGATGGCCTCGAGGGTGGTGGGCCCGGTGTTCCCGGCGAGGTCATTGGTGCCGGCGAGGATGTGGACCACGACCGGCTTCAGATCGATGACGTCCTGGCGGAACCTGACGAGCATCTGCGGTGTGGTCTGGCCACTGATGCCACGATTGAGCACCTCGACCCTGTCGAGCCCGAGACCGGCCAGATCCCAGCTCTGGGTGAGCGAGTCTCCGAGGAAGATCACCCGGGGCCTCGCGGCCCTGGGCGGAGGAAGCCGTTGGTTCTCGTCGCGATAGAGCAGCAGCTGGGCCCAGTCGGTGCGTAGCCGCTCGACCTCCGGGTCCTCGGCGGAGGCGGACTTCGCCCCGGTCATGACGGCCAGGAGCGTGACGATCGCGCCCACGCTCAGCCGGCTAACCGTTCGCCGCATCCCGCAACACGGATCACGCCGTCCCGATGCTCGTCTCGTCGGCGATCATCTCCTCGAGGCGCTCGAGGTCGGGAACCAGCGGGGTCTCGTTGACCATGCGGATCTGGCAGATGATGGGCGCCCGCTCGGGGAATACGCGCGAGTTGTCAGGGCGCACCACGTCCGAGCTCACGCGCACCAGCTGCGGGAATCCCTGCGCCACCAGCGCGAAGTTGCCGCCTTCGACGCGCGTGCCGAGCGCGTGCAGGATCACCACGCGGGTGCGGCCCGTCGCCGGCGGGATCATCTGGCCACAGGTGCCTTCGAAGGACACCAGCGGCACTGCCTTGCCGTTCCACGGCACCGTGCCGATGTACCACGGTGGCGCGCCGGTCATCTCGGAAGGCGTCTGAAAGCCGACCACCTCCGCGACGCAGGCGCGCGGAATGATGAGCCGCCCGTCGACCAGCGGAATCAGCAGGCTGTAGATCTCGTTGACGCGCTCGGCCATGTGCAGACTACCCTTGGAACTCAGCTGCCCGTCGAGGCCTGGCGCACCGCGGCGCGGCGCCGTTCCACCAGCGGCGCGATCGCGTCCAGCAGCTGCGCTTCCTGGTAGGGCTTGCCGAGGTAATCATCGACGCCGAGCTCGATGGCGCGCGCGCGGTGCTTCTCGCCGACCCGCGAGGTGACCATGATGATCGGCACGTCCTTCAGTCGCGGGTCGTTGCGCACGTGCGCGGCAACCTCGTAGCCGTCCATGCGCGGCATCTCGATGTCGAGCAGGATGACGTCCGGTATGTTGTCCTGCAGCAGCGCCACCGCGTCCATGCCATCGCGCGCGGTGATGACGCGCATGCCGTTGCGCTCGAGCAGGCGCTGGGTCACGCGGCGCACAGTGATCGAGTCGTCCACCACCATGGCGAAAGTGCGGCGGTCGCCGCGCTCCTTGGGTGCGGCGACCGGTGCGGCGGCCGCGCGCGTGCGCCATTCGGCGCGCACCAGCGCGCCGATGTCGAGAATGATGACGATGCGGCCGTCGCCGAGGATGGTGGCGCCCGAGATCCCGCGGATGCTCGAGATCTGGGGACCCACGGATTTCACCACGATCTCGCGGCTGCCGATCAGCTCGTCGGCCACCACGCCGGTCGAGTGCTCGCCGGCCCGCACCAGCACTACCGGAATGGTCACGTCCTGTCCCGGGAGCGGCGCCGGATCGAGGCCGACGAAGGTCGCGAGCTGCTGGAAGCGGTACTTCGCGCCGCTGTATTCGAAGAACGGGGCGTCGCGCCCGAGGTGCGCGGCGACCTCGGACTTGGAGAGGCGCAGCACGCCCTCGACCGTCGGCAGCGGCAGGGCGTAGTACTCCTCGTCGGCGCGCACGACCAGCGCGTGGCTGATCGCGAGCGTAAGCGGCAGACGCACCGTGAACACGGTGCCCTCGCCGGGCTTGCTCTCCATGTGCAGCGCGCCGCCGAGGCGCTTGATCTCGGTGGCGACCACGTCCATGCCGACGCCGCGGCCGGCCTGCTGGGTGATCGACCCGGCGGTGGAGAACCCGGGCTCGAGGATCAGCTGCATCGCTTCCTCATCACTCAAGTGCTGCCCCGGCGCGATGAGCCCGAGCGACTCGCCCTTCTCGCGGATGGCCTTCAGGTTCATGCCGCCGCCGTCGTCGGAGACGCGCACCATGACCTCGGCGCCTTCACGGTGCAGCTCGAGCAGGATCGTGCCGGTATCAGGCTTGCCGCGCTTGACGCGGTCCTCGGGCTTCTCGATGCCGTGCACGACGGCGTTGCGCAGCATGTGCTCGAACGGCGGCAGCATGCGCTCGAGCACCTGGCGGTCGAGCTCGCCGGAGGCGCCCTCGACGGTGAGCTCGGCGCGCTTGCCGGTGTCGGCGGCCGCCTGGCGCACGATGCGCGCGAGGCGCTGCACGTGGCGCTGGAACGGAACCATGCGGGTGCGCATCAGTCCGTTCTGCAGCTCGGTGATGGTGCGCGCCTGCTGCTGCAGCAGGTTCTGAGTGTCCTTGGCCTGGTTCTCGAGCAGCTGCTGGATGCTGGCGACGTCGTTGGCAGTCTCGGCGAGCGCGCGCGAGTACTGCTGGATGGAGGAGTAGCGGTCGAGCTCGAGCGGATCGAAGTCGCTGCGGTGCGAGCCGACCTCCTCCTCGTGCTTGTGCAGGATCTGCGCCTCGGTCTCGATCTCGAGATGGCGCAGCTGCTCCTTGAGACGCGTCACCGTGCGCGAGAGCTCGCCGAGATTGAAATCGAACGAGCCGAGCTGCTGCTCCAGCCGTGCGCGCGCGATGCTCGCCTCGCCCGAGATGTTGAGAAGCTGATCGAGAAGGTCGGCATCGACGCGCGCCATCTCGACGCGCTCGCCCGGCTGCACCGGCTCGCGCCCGGGCGGGACCGGCTGCGGCGCCGCAAGACCCTCCTCGGCCGGCGCGCTGTGCGCGAGCTCCTCGTTCATGCGGGCCAGCCCGGTATCGCTCATCGCCCCGGGGCTCGCCGCCTGCGCGAGAGATCCCAGGCGCGGCGGGAAAATCGGTGGGCGCGGCGGTGGCGGCGGTGCCGGTGCGGCGGCGACGGGTGTGGCTGCCGCAGGCGTGGCCGCCGCTGGTATGGCTGGAGCAGGCGCTCGCGCGGGTGAAGCAGGCTCCCGTGCAGCCACTGGTGTGCCCGGAGAGGGCGCAGGTGCCACCGCTTTCGGCGGCGCTGCCGGTTGAGCGACGGCCGCCCGGCGTTGCGCCGCCTGAGAGGTCGCGGCCGGCGGCATCGCAGCCTTCGGCGCCGCTGAAGCAGACGCCGGCGCGGCGGGCGATGTTCCTCGAGAGGCCGCCGGCCCGCGGGTGAATACCTGGATGCGCGCCAGCATCGCCCGCGACGGCGACACGCGCTGCCCGGAGGAGACGTGCTCGCGCATGCGCGCGAGCTCATCGAGGCTCGCCTGTATCGCGTCGAACAACGCGGCGTCTGCCTTCACCGTGCCGTTGTCGACAGCCAGGACCAGCGACTCGAGCTCATGGGCGAGGTCGCCCATCGGGAGGATCCCGGCCATGCGCGCGCCGCCCTTGAGCGTGTGCAGCGGGCGCTTCAGCGCGAGACGGAACTCGCCGCTCCCGGGATGCCCGCGCCAGTCGGAGAGCGCGTGCTCGGAGGCGTCGATGAGCTCGGTCGCCTCGTCGGTGAAGATCGCCGCGACCTCGGGATCGAAATCAGCGGTCTCATCCGGCGGCTCGCCCTCCGCCGCGGCTTGCGCGGCTGCCGCGGCCGCGGGAGCCGCCGCGGTGTGCCCGTCGGTCGCGGTGCCCTGATCGAGGCTGTGCTCGGCCTTCTCGATGCGCTCGAGGAGCGACCAGTGAGTGACGAAGTAGCCGGTGGACTCATCGAGGTGGGTCGCGACCGCCTGCATCGCCGTCATGCACTCCCCGACGAGCGCCAGGTCCTCGCTCCGCAGCCCCAGGCCGGTGCCGAACACGCGGCGCAGCCAGTGATCGAGCGGCTCGGCGAGGCGGATCCCGTGCCGGGCCTGCGCCATCTTCGAGCTCCCCGAAAGCGTGTGGCAGGCGCGATAGACCTCCTCGGTCAGGAGGTGCGGCTCCGGCAGAGCCGTCTCGCGCGTCAGCCAGGCGCGCACGGTGGCGATGTGCGCCGCAGTCTCGCGCGCGTAGATCTCGCGCAGCGTGTCGTCCTGCAGGCCGGGCCGCGAGCCGGTGAGCGCGGCTTCTGCGATCGCCGCCGGGTCGGCCTCGAAGTCACCACCGACCATGGTGTTGACCCCCTCGATGGTCTCCACCAGCCCGCCCGAGGCGGGAAGCGGTGCGCGCGCAGGTGCGCCGGGCCGCTGCTGAACCGGCGGCGGATTGACGAACACCGCAGTCGACCCGGCCGCCACCTCATCCTCCGCCGGCGCCGGCGGCGCGGGCGGGGCGCCGCGCCCGGCGGCGAGCGCGTGGGCGCGCGCCACGATGGCGCCGGTGTCGGCCCTAGGCGGCGGACCGCCGGCGAGCTGTTCGACGAGCTCGGGCAACACGGCGACCGCGGCGCGCAGCGTCTCGAGGATCGCCGGCGAGCGGGTCAGCGTGTTGTCGAGCAGACGGTTGAGCAGATTCTCGATCGCCCAGGCGAACTCGGCGAGCTCGCGCGCGCCGACCATGCGGCCGCTGCCCTTCAAGGTGTGAAATGAGCGGCGCACCGTCACCAGGGCGCCGTGCTCGAGCGGATTCTGGTCCCAGGTCGGGAAGCCGCGCTGGATCTTGTCGAACTCCTCGCGCGCCTCCTCGATGAACAGCTTCACCAGCTCCGGGTCGGCGCTCTCGGCGACCTTGGCGAGCCTGCCGGTCGCCGAGGGCGAGAGCGTGGGCGCCGCGGCGCGCGCGTCCGCTCCGGCCACTTTGAGCGGCGCCGCGGTGGGAATCGCCACCGTACGCGCGTAGGCATTCGGGTCGAGGCCCTCGACGGTCGGCACCGAGGGCGTCGGCTGCGCTTCGAGCGCCTTCACGCACACCTGTGCGTTGTCGAGCATGTACCAGGGATCCGAGCGGCCCGCCTGCAGCGTCTCCATGTAGTACTCGACGCTGACGATGGCATCGGCGAGGCGGTCGACGAACCCGGGCGGCAGCACGTGGATGCCGGGCTGCATGACGCGTTTCAACTGCGTGGTGATCGACTCGATCACCTCGACCGCGCGTGCCTTGCCGAGCATGAGGAGCCCGGCCTTCATGCCCCGCATCAGGTCCTGCCAGCTGTCGAGGCCGGCGGCATCGAGCGTGCCACCGACGCTCTGGGTGATGGCTTCCTTGATGCGCGCGAGATTGACTATGCACTCGCGCAGCACGGCGGCCTGCACCTGCTGGAAGTCGGTATCGTCGCTCTCCTCGGCCGCCTCGGTGTCCTTCGGGAGGATCAGACCGACGAGCCGGTCGTCGAGGCGGTCCTCGACGCTGATCAGCGTCGCCGCGATACCGACCAGCGAGCTCTCATCGGCCGGGAGCGACCCGCCGACGATCTTCCCGAGGCGCTCGGTCTCGCTCTGCACGCTGGTGCGCAGCTCGCCGAGGCCCAGCACGCCGAGCGTATCGCCGATCTTGCGCAGCATCTCGACCTGCGGGGCGAGCTCGGCCGGCTGGCCGGCGCCGCGGCGCACGAAAATGTCGAGGACGTCTTTGACCTTCCCGAGGTCCTCGCGGATCGCCGCAGCCACCGTCTGCATGAGCTTCACGGACGGCGCCGAGAGGTTCTCGCGCTCCTGCTCGATGCTCTCGTCCACCGGCAGCAGCTCCGCCAGGCGGAACGAAGCGCGCACCGTGCTCACCCGCCCGCCGGTCGATTCCGCGCGCCCGACGTAATAAAGGAGGTTGTTGAGGAGCTCGATCGGCGGGCTCTGGGCGTAGCGGGCCTCGCCCTGCTCGTAGAGGCGGCGCATCTCGCGATCGCCGAGGCCGAGCAGGCGCTTCACCGACTGACCGCCCTCGAGCCCGTTGTGCTGCAGCGCCTCGATCACCGCACCCACCACCCACCACAGCTGGAACACCGGCTGGCGGGTGGCGATCTGCTCGAGCTTGTGGGCGACGGCCGCGAGCACTTCGAGGTTCTGCGCCGGCCGCTCGCCGCGGATCCAGCCGATGAGCCCCTGCTGGTAGCGCGCGCGCAGCCGCCGCGCCCACTGCTCGACGGTCATCGGCGCCTCGCCCGCCGTGGCGGCCTGCGGCTGCGCCTGCTTGTCGGACTTGAGGTTGAGGAGCAGCAGCGTGCCTTCGGAGAGCAGCGCATTGCCGCGCACCGCGCGCAGGTCGTTGAGGAGCGGCAGCAGCACCAGCGCCAGATCGCGTCCGCCGGCGAGCACGCGGTCGAGATAGCTCGGCAGCTGCACCATGGCGCGCATCAGCGCATCGAGGCTCTCCGCCTGGCCCTTGCGCTCGCTCACGGTGGCGATCAGGTACTGCGCCACGTGCTCCATCTCTTCGGCCAGCAGCGCCGCGCCGTAGATCTCCAGCACCCGCAGCACGCCCTGCACCTGGTGCAGGTCCTGCGCGCAGCGCTCGAGCAGCGGCACGTTGTCGGGCTGCTCGACGTAGCCCTCGAGGGCGCCGCGCGCCTCGGTGAGCGTGGCGGTGACTTCGCGGCCGACCAGCTCGAGTGTCTGGGAAGCGACTTCGGGCATGCGCGCTCTTGGTTACCTTCAGGAGCCGCCGAGGGAAGCGATCTGCCGGACCTTGGCGGTGTTGAGCGTCGCCTCCTCGATCTTCTTCAGGCGCACGCTGCTGCCGGAAGCGCCGGCGCCCGGCAGCCGGAAGCCCGACGCCGACTTGCGCAGCCCCGCGGACAGCTCCGCCAGCTTTGCGATCGCGATCGAGGTGGCGTTGGTGGACTCGGCCGTCTGCGCGCTGATCTCCTTCAGAACCTGCATGTTGCGGGCGATGCCCTGTGCGGCGCTGGTCTGCGCACGGGAGCTCGAGGAAATATTCTGCACCAGGCTCGCGATCTGATTCGATACCTGCTCGATCTCCTCGAGCGCGGCGCCGGCGTTCTCGGCGAGCAGCGCGCCGCCGACCACGTCGGTGGTGCTGCGCTCCATCGAGACGACCGCCTCGTTGGTGTCGGTCTGAATGGTACGCACCAGCACCTCGATCTGCTTGGTGGAGTTCGCGGCGCGCTCGGCCAGCCGCTGCACCTCGTCCGCCACCACGGCGAAGCCGCGGCCGGCGTCGCCCGCCATCGAGGACTGGATCGAGGCATTCAGCGCCAGGATGTTGGTCTGCTCGGCGATGTCGTTGATCAGCTCGACGATGTTGCCGATCTCCTGGCTCGACTCGCCGAGGCGCTTGATGCGCTTCGATGTCTCCTGGATGGTCTCGCGGATGGTGTTCATGCCGTCGATGGTCCGGCGCACCGCATCGCCGCCCTTGTGGGCCACTTCGACCGAGTGCCGCGCGACGTCCGCGGCACGCTCGGCGTTGCCCGAGACCTCCTCGACCGAGCCGGCCATGTTGGCGGCGTTCTCGGTGGCGGAAGCGATCTGCTTCGACTGCGCGCCCGAGGCCTTGGCGAGGTGCCCCGACAGCGCCTGGGTCTGCCGCGTGGCGGAGTCGAGCTGGATCGCCGAGGCGTTGATGGTGGTGACCAGGCCGCGCAGCGCATCGACCGCGTAGTTGATGGAGTCGGCGATCGCGCCGGTGATGTCCTCGGTGACGGTCGCCTGCACCGTGAGGTCGCCGTCGGCGAGGCTCGAGAGCTCATCCAGCAGCCGCAGGATCGCCTGCTGGTTGCGGTCGTTCTCCTGCAGCCGCGCATCGGCCGAGGCACGCTGCCGCTCGACCGTGCGCCGCGTGCGCAGCGCCACGAACAGCGCACCGAGCAGTGCGAGCAGCGCCGCGCCGGCGAGCACCAGCGGCACCCAGGAGGCGAGCGCATGGGTCGGCGGGTAGAGCAGGTAGTCCGCGGCTGCGGCGCCGGCGACCAGCAGCGCCGCGAGCGCCAGCAGTGACGTCAGGCTCATGCCGCCGCCTCCGCGAATGCCGGACTCTCCAGCACCGAGCGCAGCGACAGCACCGGCCACTGCTCCTGCGCGCGGCGGAAGGCTCCGGCGAGATAGCGCTCGCAGCGCGCCACGGTCGGCGGCGCCTCGCCGGAGAACTCGCTCTCGGCGAAGCGGCGGAACCCCAGCACCTCATCCACCAGCAGGCCCGCGGGAATCTCGCGGTGATTCACCACCAGCACGCGGGTGTTGCGCGTGACGGGCGTGACGCCGCTGCCGAGGAACTGCCGCAGATCGATGATCGGCAGCAGCTGCCCGCGCACGTTGGCAAGACCGCGGATCCAGGCTCTGGCGCCCGGCACGCGCGTGGTGCTCGCGGGCACGCCGAGCACTTCGCGGGTCTCCTCGCGCGCCACCAGGTACAGGTCGCCCGCCATGCGCAACGCCACCCCGACCCACTCGCGTCCGCTCGCGGCCTGCTCGCCCGCCTGCGCCGAGACCGCGCGTCCACGGCGCTCGAGCTCGGCGAGCAGCTCGAACGGCCGGTCCCTGAGGGACTTGAGATCGATCTCGGAGTTGGTTACCGGGTCGGGCATGAGCGGGGGTGTTCAGGCACGCGGCGGGCGCGCGGTGTCACGCGGCGAGGGTCGCCTGGGCCTTGGCGACCAGCTGATCGGGGGAGACGGGTTTCACCATGTAATCGACCGCGCCCTGGCGCAGGCCCCAGATGCGATCGGTCTCCTGGCCCTTGGAGGTGACCATGATGATGGGGATGGTGCGGGTGCGCGGATCGTTCGCCAGCGCGCGCGTCGCCTGGTAGCCGTTCATGCCCGGCATGACGATATCCATGAAGATCAGGTCGGGACTCATCTCGCGCGCCAGCCGCACGCCCTCGGCGCCGTCGGCAGCCGCGGCGGTGCGATAGCCGTGCTTCTCGAGCGCCTTCTGCATGACGTGCACTTCGGTCGGTGAATCGTCGACGATCAGGATCAGGGGCATTGCCATCATCTCCCGATGTGAGTCTCGATCGCGGAGAGCAGCTCGTCCTTGGTGAAGGGCTTGGTGAGATAGTGCTCGGAGCCGACGATCCGGCCGCGCGCACGATCGAAGAGGCCGTCCTTGGAGGACAACATGATCACCGGAATGGCGCGGAAGACCTTGTTGTGCTTGATGAGCGAGCAGGTCTGATAGCCGTCCAGGCGCGGCATCATGATGTCGACGAAGACGATGTCGGGCTGGTGGTCGGCGATCTTGGCGAGCGCATCGAAGCCGTCGATCGCCGTGAACACTTCGCAGCCTTCCTTGGCGAGCAGCGTCTCGGCGGTGCGCCGGATCGTCTTGCTGTCGTCGATCACCAGCACCTTGAGTCCCTGGAGCTTAGCGTTGCTGCCGGTCACCGTCAGGCAACTCCTTCCTTAACAGGTCACACCGCCGCACGGCGTGGCGGCTGGAGAAATCGCCGTGAATAGTCAGGGAACCCAAGCCAGAACACCCATCGGCGGCGCACCGTCCGGACGAGCGGCCGTAGTCTCACGGCCCCCTTAACGCATCAGGCAAGCGCAGCCGGGTTTTAACATATCGGTATACCCCCTGCTATGCCACGCACGTCACGTTTTTCGAAGGTCGGGAGCGGCATTCCGGGCAGCCGGCGGCGGCGGCCCGGGAGCTGCGCGCGGGGCGGGCATATTCGCGCCGCCCTGAGCATAATCAGCCCCCGATGAGCCCGGCCAGACGACTCGGCGTGGTGATGGATCCGATTGGCGCCATCACCTACGCGAAGGACTCGACGCTAGCGATGCTGCTCGCGGCCGAGAAGCGTGGCTTCGCCCTGAGCTACCTCGAGCAGGGCGACCTCATGCTGCGCGACGGCATCGCCATCGGCCGCACCCGGCCCCTGACCGTGCGGGCGGATCCCAAGGCCTGGTTCACCCTGGGGGAGCCTGCGACCGAGCCCCTCGGTGCCCTCGACTGCATCCTGATGCGCAAGGATCCGCCCTTCGACACCGAGTACGTCTACAGCACCTACATCCTCGAGCGCGCCGAGGCTCAGGGAGCCCTGGTGGTCAACCGGCCGCAAGGGCTGCGCGACATGAACGAGAAGGTCTACACCGCCTGGTTCCCGCAGTGCTGCGCCCCGACGCTGGTGACGCGCGACATGGGCGAGATGGCCGCGTTCCTGCGCGAGCATGGCCGCATCGTCGTCAAGCCGCTCGAGGGCATGGGCGGACGCTCGATCTTCGTGCTCGCCTCGGGCGACGCCAATGCCCGGGTCGTCTTCGAGACCCTCACTGGCTACGGGCACCGCTTCGCGATCGTGCAGCGCTATCTCCCCGAGATCGCCACCTCGGGCGACTCGCGGGTGCTGCTCGTCGACGGCGAGCCCGTGCCCCATGCGCTCGCGCGCATGCCGACGGCGGAGGATCACCGCGGCAATCTCGCCGCCGGCGCCCAGGGTGTCGGCCGTCCGCTGAATGATCGCGACCGCTGGCTGGCGCGCGAGATCGGCCCGGCGATGGCCGCCAGGGGCATGATGTTCGTCGGCCTCGATGTGATCGGCGGCTTCGTCACCGAGATCAACGTGACGAGCCCCACCGGCATCCGCGAGCTCGACAAGCAGTTCGGCACCGATATCGGCGCGTTGCTGATCGAGGCCATCGGGCGACGCCTCGACGCCGCGCCGCGCCGGCAGGGTTAGAGATGGCACGGACACGCGGAGCCGTCGCACGCCGCGCGCTCGCGCTGCGCGAGGGCCGCCCCCCCGCGTGGGACCGGCTGCTCGCGATGGTCTTCTTCGTCGCGCTCCTCCATGGGCTCGTCATCCTCGGCATCACCTTCAACGCCCAGGCGGGCGATGAGGCCGGCGCGCCCGGGCTGAAGATCCTGCTCGTCTCCGACGAGCTGCCCGAGGCGGCCGCAAACGCATCCGCCAGCTACCTCGCGCAGCGCACCCAGATCGGCGCCGGCAACACCCGCGGGCCGGTCGCGCCCCGCAGCCCGCCGACGTCGCTGCCGGCGCTGAAGCACCCGGGCTCGCGGCAGGGTGACTCGCTCGCGGACCGTGGCGACATGAAGGGCACCGAGGCCGAGCGAGTGCTGACTACCGCCGCGTGGGTGAGCGACGTCCGCTATCTCGCGGACCTCGGCGGCAGCGGCTCGCAGCGCGACCGGCCGCTGCTCATCGAGGAGCCGCCCACCGCGCAGCCGGGGCCGGTGGACGAGCCGGGGCCCGCCGAGCTCACGGGCCCGAAGCGCGACGAGCTGTGGGTCACGGCCGACACCCGCGCCAGCTCGCTCGCGCCCTATCTCGATGCCTGGCGGCGCAAGGTCGAGCGCATCGGCACGCTCAACTTCCCGGCCGCCGCCCGCACGGCGCTCGGGACCTCGAGCCCGGTCCTCGAAGTCGGCATCAACGCCAACGGCACGCTCGACCGCGCCGTCATCCGCCGCTCGAGCGGCAACCCCGAACTCGATCAGGCGGCCCTCTCGATCCTCAAGCTCGCGAGCCCCTTCGATCCCTTCCCGCCCGAACTCGCGGCCGAGCACAGCGTGTTGCGTTTTGCCTACGAATGGCAGTTTGTAGGCGGGCGCGCACAGCGCGGCTCGGTATCGGTTCCTTGAGAGTCAGGGCCGCCGTGCCCATACTGGGGAGCATGGCCGGCAAGCAAGCATCGAGCGGCGAGGCCACCCCTCCGGAGAGCGGTTCCGGCAGCGAGCCTGGCAGCGGTTCCCCTGTATTCGCCGACGGCGGCGCCGGGAGCCTCACCAATCACCTGCTGATCGCCATGCCGCAGCTCAACGATCCGAACTTCTCCCAGACGGTGGCGCTCATCTGCGAGCACACCGACAAGGGCGCGCTCGGCATCGTTCTCAACAAGCCGCTGCCGATGAAGCTCTCGGACGTGCTCTCGCAGATGAAGCTCGAGCCGACGAACGAGCAGATCGGCGAGATGCCGGTGCTGCGTGGCGGGCCGGTGCATACCGACCGCGGCTTCGTCCTGCACCGCCCCGGCGGGCAGTGGGATCACACGCACAAGGTCTCCGACGCGATCCAGGTCACGACCTCGCGCGACGTGCTCGCAGCCATGGCGCGCGGCGAAGGCCCCTCGGACGCGTTCATCGCGCTCGGCTATGCCGGCTGGGAGTCCGGCCAGCTCGAACGCGAGCTGAAGGAAAATGCCTGGGCGTCGATGCCGGTGGATGCGCGCGTGGTGTTCGAGCTGCCCTTCGAGGAGCGCTGGGCAGGCGCCTGGCGGCTGATGGGCATCGACGTCGAGCGCCTGAGTCCCGAAGCAGGTCATGCCTAGGGCGGTCACTACCGTCCTCGCCTTCGACTTCGGACTCAAACGCATCGGCATCGCTTCCGGCGATACCCTGACGAGGAGCGCCGCGCCGCGGGCGGCGATCCTCGCGGGCCAATCCGGTCCCGACTGGGAAGCGATCGGGCGCGAGGTGCGCTCGCTCGCGCCGGCGCAGCTCGTGGTCGGCGCCCCGTATAATGCCGACGGCAGCGAGGGGGCGCTTGCCGGCGCGGCGCGCCGCTTCGCCGCCGAGCTCGAACGCCGCTTCGCACTGCCCGTCCACCTGGTCGATGAGCGCTTCTCCTCTCTCGAGGCGAGCGCCCGCCTCAAGGAGCAGCGCGCGAGCGGAGAGCGCCGGCGGCGGGTGAGCCGCGCGGACGTGGACAGCTCCGCCGCAGCGGTGATTCTCGGGCGCTGGTTTGCGGGCGAGGGGAAGCGATGACTGAACAGCTGCGGCCCGACGGGTCGCTCCGCCACCTGCTGACGCTCGAGACGCTGTCGCGGGCACAGATCGAGCGGCTGCTCGACCGCGCGCAGACGTTCGTCCGCCCGCTCGGCGAGAAGCCGCCGCGGAGCGACGCGCTCGCCGGGCTCACGGTCGCCAATCTCTTCACCGAGCCCTCGACCCGCACCCGCGTCAGCTTCGAGCTCGCCGCCAAGCGCCTCGGCGCCGAGGCCGTCAACCTCGAGGTGCAGCTTTCCTCGCGCGTCAAGGGCGAGAGCATGCTCGACACCGTCTATACGCTGCAGTCCCTGCATGTCGACGCGCTCGTCATCCGCGACGCCGAGGCGGGGGTGCCGGAGCTCGTGGCCGGGCACGTCGCACCGCACGTGAGCGTGCTGTCGGCGGGCGAGGCGCACGTCTCACACCCGACGCAGGGACTGCTCGATGCGCTCACCATCTATCAGCGCAAGCAACGCTTCGCCGGCCTCGCGGTCGCGATCGTCGGCGACATCCGCCACTCGCGTGTGGCGCGCTCGGCGTGGCACGCCCTGAGCGCTCTCGGTGTGGCGGATCTGCGTATCGTCGGCCCGGCAGCGCTCATGCCCGCGGCGAACGAGTTCGAGGGTTGCACGCGCATCAAGTCGATCGCCAAGGGCCTGGAGGGCGCCGACGTGATCATGATGCTGCGCATCCAGAAGGAGCGCTTCGGCGATGCCGACGTGCCCGACGGCGAGAAGTACTTCGCCGCCTGGGGCCTCACCCCCGAGCGCCTCGCACTGGCCCGCCCCAATGCCATCGTGATGCATCCGCAGCCGATGAACCGCGGCGTCGAAATCGCCTCCGAGGTGGCCGACGGCCCGCAGTCCGTGATCCGCGATCAGGTCCGGAACGGCGTCGCCGTGCGCATGGCGGTGCTGGCTGAAGTCCTCGGTGCGCGGGGGGGCGCATGAGCGGTCCGGGATGAGCTCCTCCCAACGCGGCACCATCTTCCTCGAGCGCGCGCGCGTCATCTCCCAGCAGGGCTACGACGCCGGGCAGTTCGTGCTGCGCCTCGCGGCCCCGAAGTGCGCCACGCACGCCGAGCCCGGGAGCTTCGCGCACGTCACCTGCGATGTCTCGATCCCGATGCGCCGGCCGCTGTCGATCATGCGGGCCGATGCGAACGCCGGCTGGATTGAGGTGCTTTACAAGGTCGTCGGCCAGGGTCTGCGCGCGCTCGCGGCGCGCAAGGCTGGGGATGAGCTGAGCGTCCTGGGTCCGATCGGCCGGGCCTTCAGCGCCCACCCCGAGCGCCCGCGCACGCTCCTCGTCGGCGGCGGCGTCGGCATCCCGCCGATGGTGTTCCTCGCCGAGCGGCTGCAACGGGCGGCGCGCGCCGGGAGCGCGGCGGTCGGCTGGAAGCCTCTGGTCCTCATGGGATCCGAGATCCCGTTTCCGTTCCGATCCAGGCCATCGACCCTCATCGTCCCCGGCATCCCCGACGGCACGATCGCCGCGATGCCGCTGCTGGATGAGTGGGGCGTGCCGAGCCGGCTGGCGAGCCGCTCGGACTTCCCGGGTTGCTTCCCGGGCTTCGTCACGCAGCTCGCCGACGCCTGGCTCGGGTCACTCGGCCCGCGAGAGCTCGGCGAGGTCGAGATCTTTGCCTGTGGCCCGATGCCGATGCTCGAGGTGGTCACGCAGGTGGCACGCCGGTTTCATGTGCCCTGCCAGGTGTCGCTCGAGGAGTTCATGGCATGCGCGGTCGGCGGCTGCGCCGGCTGTGCGGTCGAGGTGCGCACGCCCCAGGGCCCGGCGATGAAGCGCGTGTGCGTGGACGGTCCGGTGTTCGACGCCTACAGCGTCTTCTAGCCGAAGTTGATCTTCGCCTCGAGGTTGGCGCGCGAGTCGGCGTGCGCCAGCGCCTCTTCCAGCGGCACGCGCCCGGCGCGGTGGAGGTTGAAGAGCGCCAGGTCGAAGCTCTGGATACCGCGCTCGGTACTCGCGGAGATAGCTTCCTTGATCCCCACCACGTCGCCCTTCTTCACCAGCGTCTGGATGTGCGGCGTGTTGATCATCACCTCGAGCGCGGCGAGGCGCTTGCCGTCGACGCCGATGACCAGGCGCTGCGCCATGATGGCGCGCAGGTACTGCGACAGGTCGAGGAAGATCTGGTTGTGCTGCTCGCGCGGGAACATGTTGATGATGCGGTCGAGCGACTCGGCGCAGTTGTTGGCGTGCATGGTCGCGAGCACCAGGTGGCCGGTGCCGGCGAGATTGATGGCCGCCTCCATGCTCTCGCGGTCGCGGATCTCGCCGATCAGGATCACATCGGGGGCTGCGCGCACCACGCCGCGCAGCGCCCGTGCGTAGCTCTTGGTGTCGAGTCCCACCTCGCGCTGGTTGACGATCGAGCGCTTGTTGGTGTGCAGGAACTCGAGCGGGTCCTCGATGGTGACGATGTGGTCGGAGGAGTTCTCGTTGCGGTGGTTGATCATCGCCGCGAGCGAGGTCGACTTGCCCGAGCCGGTAGCGCCCACCATCAGGATCAGGCCGCGTTTCAGCAGTACCAGGTCGGCGCACACCTCCGGCAGTCCCAGCGCATCGAGCCGCGGCATGTCGGCGGTGATGTAGCGCATCACCATCGCCGGGTAGCCGCGCTGCATGAAGACGTTGACGCGGAAGCGCCCGAGCCCGGGCTCGGACACCGCGAAGTCGAGCTCGAACTCGCGCGTGAAGTACTCGCGCTGCTCGGGCGACATGATGGCGAGGGCAGTCTGCCTCACCGTCTCGGGGGTCAGCACCTGGCGGTTCACCGGCAGGATCTGTCCCTCGATCTTGATCTTGATGGGGGCGTTGGAGGTGAAGAACAGGTCCGAGGCCTTCTTCTCCACCATGAGCTTGAAGAGCGGCTTGGTGTTGAGCGTCGGATGGCCCGGGCCCGGCGTGACCGCAGCGAGTGCTTCGGCGCCGGCGACCGCCATCTGCGTCCCGGTGGTGCTCTCGAGGGACTGCGCTTTTGCTTCCTTGGCTGCCATCAGAGCGTGCGTCCCGGCTCTTCCTCGACGACCTGGAGCGCCGCGGCATCTTCGACGGTCTTCACCTCGCGCTTGCCCTCGAGCTTGATCCGCAAGCGCAGCTCGTTCTTCGAGTCGGCGTTGCGCAGCGCGTCCTCGTAGGAGATGAAGCCGGTCTCGTACAGCTCGAACAGCGCCTGGTCGAAGGTCTTCATGCCGAGCCGGGTGGAGCGCGCCATCACGTCT
>Ga0307472_100000037_pt1 | contig 36823 bp, 31 predicted proteins | sample atmos_gasesAM5C__2_FD_204582 | JGI IMG/M metagenome (GOLD analysis project Ga0307472, IMG submission 204582) | Hardwood forest soil microbial communities from Morgan-Monroe State Forest, Indiana, United States - atmos_gasesAM5C_05 | ecosystem: Environmental > Terrestrial > Soil > Temperate...
CTGTCAAAGGCAAAGCTGTCAAAGGCAAAGCTGTCAAAGGCAAAGCTGTCAAAGGCAAAGCTGTTAGCTGTTACGGCCTTCTCAGCGACCAATTCCGAGTTCTCTGTCATCTTGAGCGGAGTGAGGCGCCAGCCGAACGCAGTCGAAAGACCCCGGTGCTGTTTGGGTCTCATCAGAAGCAGATATGCATTTCCACCACGGGGCCCCCAAGCGGATCGCCGTGACCCGCGCTCTCAATCCTTCTCTGCCCACTCTGCGTTAATCTTTCGCGCTCAGTCCCGCGAACAAGTCGGTTTCTCGCGCAGCCGAACCAGGCTCCGTCGTTGCTGCCAGGTGAAAGTACTCCTCCGGCCCGCGTGACAAGATCGTATCGCGCACCATGGGGAACACCGGCGCCTGCGTAGTATGTGTCTCAAACGCCGCGATTTTCGTCTTCACAAAATCGCCAATCTCAATCACCGTTGTGATGGGCGGCGGTGAAACCGGCGGGCGTCCTGCCAAAACGAAGTTCCCTGTCGCGTAATACAACTTCCGCGTGCGATGGGCAGTGACTCCATCAAGCAGTTGATCCGCGTAACGGTTCTCCCGTCCTGCCCACTGATAAGCGATGGTTGCAAACACCGAAGCCATGGAATGATCGGTGTGTCCGGTCACCCCACCTTCAGGTCCAAACGTAAGCATGACGTCCGGCCGAAACTCCCGTATGTGCTGGATGAGGTCTCCCACGACTTTGTAGAGATCAACCCGATGCAATTGCCCGTCCGCATAATCAAGCACCACACCGCGATCAATGCCCAGAATTTCGCACGACGCCGCAAACTCCTTTCGGCGAATGGCCGCTAGTTCGTGATCGGTTTTCGCCAGCCCGCGATGAGAGCCGGCCTGCCCGGCGGTCAGGCAGACCACATAGATCTCGGCGCCGCGCTCGTGATAAAGCCGCAAGCTCCCGCCAAAAGCAGCCGCTTCGTCATCCGGATGCGCGGTAACGCAAAGTATGCGTGGCATCCGAAGATTGTAAGCGAAGTTCGCGTAGGGGCAGACGCCTCGTCTGCCCAGCCGAGCGAACCTCGGCTTCTGGAATATCGCCAACCGGCGGTCTCGCAACAAACGGAGAAGACAGACACCGCCGCGCGGGCGCCCGACCGCCCAAACGTTGGCATCTCCACACCATCAACCAAAAAAACGGGCTTGATGAGGACCCCGGCGTCTGGACCTACCTGGCTTCTGCCTCTTCGAGAATTTCTTCTTCTTCCCCTTGTTCCAGCATGAAGCTCAAAACTTCCTGCGGAACCGGCGCGTTCCAAACCGGCGCGAACGACTGGCGGTGCAGCGGCGACGGGCCATGCTCACGTAACGCTGCTAAATGATGAGGAGTACTGTACCCCTTGTTGGAAGCCAGACCGTACACCGGGAAAACCGGATCCCAGGCACAAATCATCCGATCGCGCTCCACCTTTGCCAGAATCGATGCCGCCGCAATCGACGCCGAAAGCGCATCTCCATGAATGATCGGGCGCTGCGGCAACTCGCAATCCAGGCGCAGTGCGTCGATCAGCAAGTAATCGGCGGAAGGAGACAGCTGCCCGACCGCCATCCGCATAGCCAGCCGCGAAGCCTGGTAGATGTTGATCTGATCGATGCGTCCTGCGTCCACGGCCGCCGTCGCCCACGCGAGCGAGTGCTCGCGAATCCGCTCCGCCAGAACTTCCCGCCGCCCGGCCAGCAGCAGCTTGGAATCACGCAGCCCGCGTATCCGGTACGCCGGATCCAGAATCACCGCCGCCGCCACCACGGCCCCAAACAGCGATCCGCGCCCCACCTCATCGACGCCCGCCACCAGCCGCGCGCCACCATCCCACGCTTTTTTCTCATAGCGCAGTGTGCACCGCAGGCGCTTCAGCAAACGCAGCTTGGCAGCGGATGCCGATAGCTTTTTCTTGGCGAGTTTCGTTTGGGCGGGCACGACGTAACAGCTAAGCAGATGTTCTACGAGATCGCTGTGCAAGCGCAAGTGGAACTGTAAGAAAAACTGCCTTCGCGAAAATGGCAGGAACCACGAAATCGAAGATAGGCGTCCCGCCCGCCCAGCGTTTGAGCGCCCGGAAGAATCTCACAAAACGTAATGGTCGCTTCGTAACCTCTCCTTGGGTACCGGAGTAAATTGAGCCACTCTCCCTGCCTTGCTATGCTCCAGATTGCTCCCCGCAGGTTGCTCGCGCCACCTTAGCGCCAGATCAGGATCGTATTGTGACTCAAGTAGTTGGAAAGCGCGGCACCGATCGCACCGAGAAAAGGATTCACGTCGCCCTGCCCGTGCGCATTACCTATTTTGACGACGACGCCAAACCTCGCCTCGAGATGGCCTGCACCTACGACATTTCTTCTCACGGCGCCCGCGTCACCGGCTTACGCTGCCTCAAGGAAGCCGGCGAAATCCTCGTAGTCGAGCGGGGCCGCTCCAAGGCCTATTGCCGCGTGGTCTGGATCGGGGAATCGACCTCGCCCTTGCGAGGCCAGGTGGGCATCCAATGCGTGGAGGCGGACAAGACTCTCTGGCTGGCCGAACTGCGCGAAATGGAAGAGGCGTACGATCCCATCGTGCGCGACACACTGCTCTACCGCATGAACTCGGCCGCCAGGCGAAGCGGAAACCGTCGTACCTATCCACGTTTCGCCACCGACGGCGCCGCCGAACTGCTTCATCGTGGCGCGGCAAATTATCTGGACGGCACCATCAAGGATGTATCCGAAACGGGTTGCCTGCTCACCACCCAGAGTGCCATTCTGCCGGGCACGGATCTCAAAATCGTCCTCAAAGTCGCGAACTACGAGCTGAGCATTAAAGGACAGGTCCGGCACGCTGTCGTCGGGGTGGGTCTCGGGATCGAATTCCGCGAAATCCGGAAAGGCGATCGCGCCATCCTGCAACACCTGCTGCGCAAGCTGGCCGATCGTGAAAAGTCTGCGGAAGAAAAGAACAACCAGCAGAAAGCCAAGTCAGCCGGCGTCCTGGCCTAGCAACTGCCGAAAACTGGGATTGCGATTACGTTTTGAAAGAGCGCGGCTTCATAGTTTGCTGAAAAAACTCTCGGGATCGCCGTGCTCTATCGTTCTTGTCATTCCGACGCCGAACGCGGCGGAGGAATCTGCGACACCGAAGAACTCTGTGTACACAACATGTTTGGACAACAGACGCAGCTCTGAACGAACAAGATTCCCCACCGTTCGGAGTTGGAATGACAAACGTTGGTGTTCGGCTTTAAGCCCCTAAGGGACATTGGGGACGTCGGAATTTCAGCAGGCACTCATAGCACTGCACCCTCCCGGGTACGCGAACTGGGAGTCAAACCATAGCCCTGCAAATCCGAAACTACACCTGACTGAGTAAGGGAAATTGCAGGCGCAGAGCACTGTGCGCCTGCAACCGAGAGGAAACTACTTCGTCGCCGCCACTTCGGCGGTGGCTCGCTCGCGGTCCACATCCTTCAAACGCGCTGCCTTGCCCTTCAGCGCCCGCAGATAATACAACTTCGCGCGCCGCACCTTCGACGATCGCAACAGCTCAACTCGATCGATCACCTTCGAATTCACGGGGAAAATACGTTCCACCCCTTGCCCGAAGCTGATCTTGCGTACTGTGAAACTCGCCTGCGGGCCCTTGGCCTGCGAAATCACCACGCCTTCAAACGCCTGCACGCGCTCCTTGTCGCCTTCCCGGATCTTCACGTGCACCCGGATCGTGTCTCCCGGCGCGAACTCAGGCAAGTCGGTGCGTTTCTGTTTGGCCAGCAGCTTTTCAATAGTGAGGTTCGACATGATCGTTTCCTTCGTGAATGTCTCGATATTCTTGATTTTGTCCCAATAAAGGTTGTCACTTAAGCGAAGCGAAGAACCTTCTTTTACTTTTTCATCTCCGCCAACAACATCCGGTCCTCGTCGCTCAGGGTCGCCGCATCAATCAAATCCGGCCGATTCCGCAGCGTCTTCTCCAGCGCGGTTCGCCGACGCCATCGCCGGATCTGATCGTGATTGCCATTGACCAGCACTTCCGGCACCGTCATCCCGCGAAACTCTGCAGGCCGCGTGTAATGCGGATAATCCAGCAGTCCGCCCGAATCACAGGTCGAACTGGGAGCATCTCCGGCCGCCGACGCCACGCTGGCCGTGAACGACTCCTGCCGTGTGGACGCTTCGTTCCCGAGCGCTCCCGGCACCAGTCGAACGACGGTATCCACGATCACCGCCGCGCCCAGCTCTCCGCCGCTCAGCACGTAGTCGCCGATCGAAATTTCGCGATCCGCCAGGTGCTCACTCACGCGCTCATCCACGCCTTCGTACCGCCCGCAGATCAGCACCAGCCGATCAAGCGCAGCCAACTCCTGCGCCAAGGTCTGATCGAGGCGTCGACCTTGCGCGGACAGCAGAATGACCGATTCCTTCGCCCGTCCTGCCAAACGCTCGTTGCGCGCCGCCACATTCAGCTTCTCAATACATTCAAAGATCGGTTCCGGCTTCAGGACCATGCCTTCGCCGCCGCCAAATGGGCGGTCATCTACAGTGCGATGCCGATCGCGGGTAAACTCCCGCAAATCGTGCACCCTTACGTCCACCAGTTCCGATTCCCGAGCTCGCCGCAAAATTCCGTAATCCAGCGGGCCGCGAAAGAAATCCGGAAAAATCGTGACCAGATCAACACGCATTGGGTAATTGAGAAATTTAGTAATTGTGTAATTTGAAAATCAAAACCACCCGCGCCCAGTTCCTCAATTTCCCGATTTCTCAATCCTTCTTCATCTCCCGCTTCTCTTCCTCGCTCAGCGGAGCATTCACCTCGAGCATGCCTTCCGGCAATCGCATGCGAACTTGCTTCTTCGCCGGATCCACCTCCGCAAGATACGCCTCCGCGAACGGGATCTCGTATGGTGTCTTGGCCTGGCCTCGTACGATCAGCAGCGGCGCCTCGCCCGCGCCAAATTGCACGCCTTCAATCTTGCCGATCTCTCGATCGCCGTCAAAAACCACGCACCCGGTCAGATCGCTTATATACGTCCATCCCGGCTCGAGTTCGGCGCGCTCTGCCTGCGGAACCTGCAATTCACATCGCACCAGAATTTCCGCGTCCGAGATTGAATCGATCCCGGCGAACTTCAACACCAGGTGACCCTTATGCGGCCACAACTCCTCCACCGTCAGCTGCCGGCGTCCGCCGCTCTCGTCGAGCGCGAACAGCCGCATGCCTTCGACGAAGCGGTCGGGAACGTCCGAGTGCACTTCCACGGCAACTTCACCGTGCCGACCCTGCGTCTTCAGGACGCGAGCCAGGCTGAGGTACTCGTCGCCCACAGTCTGCCCTTTGTAGCGCCGGCATCCTGCCGGCTGTCGCGAGCCCGGGGTCCCAGCAAGCTCGGTTTTAGCTTGCTGGGGTGGGAGTGCATCTTGCGCTCGCCACGCGGAGGTGCAGCTCTGAACCCTATTCGAGGATTTCGAGCGCATAGCGCTTCTGCGCTTTGATGCCGGCCGCACTCAAGAGCGTCCGCAGCGCCCGCGCCGTTCGTCCCGACTTGCCGATCACCTTGCCCAGATCGCTTTCGGCGACCGTGAGCTCAAGCACGATCTCGCCCTCTTCTTCAATCTGGCTCACTGTCACCTGGTCCGGAGCATCCACCAGCGCCTTCGTGACGTGCTCGAGAAGAATCTTCGGGTCCCCGCTCTGTTCGCTCATCGCATTTCCTTAGGCTGCACACCGCCGGGGCAATACAGCACGGTATGCCTGCAGCTGTACACCTTTCCCGCTTTGAACTGGGTCGATCCGCCGCTTTGAACCGCCGCGGCGAGCAGCCTGCCGTCTGGGCTCGGGCTACGCCGCTTTGAAAGCTCGCGACCAATCGATGTCGCTTCGAGAATTCTCGAAATAGCCGCTTTGACTCGAAATAGCGGCTTTAACTCGAAATAGCCGCTTTAACTCGGACTAGCCCCTTTGACCCGAACTAGCCGCTTTGAAAGGGCTCGGCTTCAGCCGAGCCGTAGAGCGTTACCATGGAAAAGGGCTTTAGCCCCTGAGGTCGTCTCTATCAGGCGGCAGGCCCAGCGCTCGCAGGCTCAGGCACAGGCTTCGCGAACAGCTTGCTGACGCGATCCGACATCTTCGCGCCCTTCGAAACCCAATAATCAATGCGATCGCGCTTCAGATCGATATGGGCCGCCGCGCCCCGGGGATTGTACGTCCCCACGACCTCGACTGAGCGCCCATTGCGTGCCCGTTCCTTCTCGATAACCACTACGCGATATTGCGGTTGTTTGCGCGCACCCGTGCGCGCCAGTCGAATCATTAACACCAGAGATTTCCTTTCCTAGTCCTTCCGGGAGGGATAAGACAAACCATTATTATCGCGGAAGTTAGCAGCTTTAGCAAGCTCACGTAGGCACAGGCGCCCTCGCCTGTGCGGTCGCGGCGGTTTTTGCCGCGACTGTTATCGGCAGGTCCCTGAACGAAAACCCGAACCCGAAGGGCGTCGGCGCTTTAGAAGCACGATCAGCCTATCCAGCCGCACGAGGATCAACCTAAACGCTTAAATGTCCACATTACTCTTGATCGCATTTCGCGTCGTAGAACCACAATCAACTGCGAGAGGTCACAGGTGTAACCTCGGTCGGAGTGTCCCTTCGCAAAGTTCGTTTCTGCAGCTATCAATTCATGCGTCGTCGCAATAGCGGAGTCGAATTCGCCCAGAAGGTACAAACCTTGAAGCTAGTAGGCGATTGCAGCAATGACGCCAACAACCAGGAAACAAGCAAAGAAAATCTTCATGCTTAAAACAGAACGTGCAGTACTCGGAACACGTGCGCCGATTTTCAGCTCAAGGACCTCAACACATCGGCGGGTTCCGCCCGAGCCGTATAGTCCTCGTCAGCCGAGGCAAACAGCACGGTCCCATCGCGATCGACGACGTAGGTCGCGGGAATCGGCAACTCCCAACTTTTATCTCCATTGACGAAAGGCAAATTGATGAACGCCCGCCGGTATATAACCTGCTGCTCTTCCGGCAGGCGATACACCAGCCCGAACTGTCGCGCCACCTGGTTTCCGGCATCGCTCAGAAGTGGGAACCGCAGCCGGTGCTGATTGGCCATGAAGAAGGATTGCTTCACCGTCTGGGGAGAGATCGCCACCAGCGAGGCGCCGGCCTCCTCGATCTCCGCAACGATGCGATTCATCGCCTCCATCTGCCCGCAACAGAACGGATCCCAGCGCCCACGAAAAAAGCACAACACCAGCCGCCCTCGTCTCAGCAATTGCGCCAGGGAAACCATGTTGCCGTTGTGATCCGGAAGCGAGAACTCCGGCGCCCTTTCGCCCACCGCAAGCGATTTATCCGCTAATCCTTGGGCCTTCAGGCCGGCGATCACTCGGGCATGGCATTCAAGCGTCGCTGCCGGCACATACTCCGCAATCTTCTCTTTCCGCTCGGCCAGAATCTCGCGCAGCAGCCGAGTATCGTTTCCAGAAGTCGATTCTTCGAGGGATCGCCATTTCATAAAGGCAGTCGACGGTCGTTGCTCGTCGGCACAAAACGTGGGTGCCCCATCCTAGCGCGTCCTTTGCGCTAGGGTGGGATTCCAAAAATGCCGCGTTCTAGGGCTTGGCCGACGACTGACGACTGACCACTTTTCAACGACCGAACGACTACATCTTCGGCATCCGCATCCCCGCCAGCCGCCGCGCAAAACTAGGCTTCCCCATATCCTTGAACATCTTCTTCATTTGCGCGTACTGCCGGAGCAAGTTATTCACTTCCTGCACGGTCGTTCCCGAACCGCGGGCAATCCGTTTCCGCCGGCTTCCATTGATGACTTCGTGATGATTCCGCTCGTGCGCGGTCATCGAGTTAATGATCGCTTCGACCCGGTTGATCTGTTTCTCATCGACCTTGTCCGCCGCCTTCTGCAGCCCGCTGAACGGCCCGATCGATGGCAGCATTCCCATCAGGCTCTGGATCGAGCCCATCTTGCGCACTTGCCGCAGTTGATCGCGAAAATCCTCCAGCGAGAAGCCGTCCCCGGCCAGCGCCCGGCTGGCCATTTCCTCGGCTTTCTTCCGGTCGATCTTCTGCTCGGCTTTTTCGATGAGCGACAGAATGTCGCCCATCCCCAAAATTCGCGAAACAATGCGATCCGGATGAAAGGGCTCGATCGCATCGTACTTCTCGCCCACGCCGATAAACTTGATCGGTTGCCCCGTAACCTGCCGGATGGAAAGCGCAGCTCCGCCGCGCGCATCACCGTCCATCTTGGTGAGCACCACGCCAGTGAGTGTGAGCTTCTTATGAAACTCATCCGCCGAGCGAACCGCGTCCTGCCCCGTCATCGCGTCGGCCACAAACAGAATTTCCGACGGATTCAGCAGCCGCTTCAGCGACTGCATTTCCTCCATCAGCTGATCGTCAATGTGCAGGCGTCCCGCCGTATCGACAATGAGCACGTCACTGCCCGAGTTGACGGCCTCGCGCCGAGCCTCCTTCACCAGTCGTTCCACCGTCGCCGTATTGGCCTCGGTGACCTCGCCCTCGTAAATGTTCGCCTTGATCGCGTCCGCGACGACTTTCAACTGCTGCCGCGCCGCCGGGCGATAAACGTCCACCGACACCAGCAGCGGACGGTGTCCGCCATTTTTCAGCCAGCTCGCCAGCTTGCCCGAGGTTGTCGTCTTGCCGGAGCCCTGCAATCCCGCCATCAGAACGACCGTCGGAGGCTGCGAAGCAAACTTAAGCTTCGCCGTGTCCTTCCCCAAAACCGCGACCATCTCGTCGCGAACGATCTTGATAACCTGTTCGCCCGGCGAAAGCGCTGTCAACACTTCCTGCCCGACCGCCTTCGCCTGTATCTGATCGACCAGCTGCTTGACGACTTTGAAGTTGACATCGGCCTCAAGCAGCGCCAGCCGGATCTCCCGCAACGCCTCCTGGATATTCTCCTCGGTAAGCGTCGCCTGCCCGCGCAAAGTCTTAAAAGCGCGCTGAAGTTTTTCCTGAAGATTCTCAAACATAGCCGTAGACGCCTATTCTAACAGCCGGGAAGTCGTTCGTTGCTCGTCTGTCGTCGGCTGCGGGCTGTGATTTTCGCCGCGATCGAGCCAACGTCGTTATGCAATCAAGCGTAGTGAGGCGACAGCCGAACGAAGTCGAAGGACCCCATGCCTGCTGGCAGCGCCAACGGCTCAACGGAAATTTCCGCCACGACTTCGTCTCGAAGATGCGGGATTCACACCCCCAGCTCCACCCACTCCCCATCCCCCGGAATCTCAGCCTTCTCCACTCGCGCCGCCTCCAATTGAAAGCCCAGATCCGCCCGCGTCAGCAGGCAATGATTGATCGCTTCCATGTGCACTGCCACGACCTTCGAAGCTCTAGCCGCCTGGCACGTGGCAATCACATCATCCGCCGTCATCGTGATTGGCTCCCCCTCCAGAAACTGCGCCGCTCCAGCATTCACCACCACGACCGCAGGTCGATGCTCGCGCAGCGCATCCCGAACCTCCTCGCACCAGATCGTGTCCCCGGCAATGTACAGAGTCGGCTCGCCCGAAGCTCGCAGCACAAATCCCGAGACCGGCGCCATCGCCTTCCCAATCTCTCCCCGGCCATGCTGCCCCTCAGTGCGCACCATCTCGATCCCGTTCCACACCGCACTCTCCCGCACCGCCTGAGCAGCGCCAAACCCCTGTGAGCGGAACTTCGCCTGATCTTCAATTTGACCGAACAGCGGCAGACTCTTCCCAAGCAACTCCGCTGCTGTCGCATCCCAGTGATCACTATGTGTGTGTGTGACGAGGACGGCTTCCACTCCGTCCAGCACTTCCGCGGCCGGCATAGGCAACGGCACCAGCGGATTTTTTCGCGGATTTGGCGAGTTCTGGATCGGCGGCCGCGCGCCCGCCTCATCCAACATCGGATCGATGATCAGTTTGTGGCCGTTATACTCAATCGTGAGGGTGGCGTGCCGGATGAGGCGTAAGCGCATGCATAAATAGTACAATCCTGCCGTTCCCGATCCCGCCGCGTAAATGCAAAACAATCCCGACCCGAACGTCGCCGTTTCCCCGCCGGCACAGCGTGCCGCCTCGATCGCTCCCGCATGGCACACCATCGCCCTTCTGCTCTTCATCGGCCTCGCGTCTGCGACCAGCGCGTACTCCCACAACCTGTCGCCGCCGGGATTTCGTCGCGGCCCAGCCATCGGCTACCTGAGTGTGATCCTCATGCAATGGGTGATCGTGGCGTTCATCTGGTTTGGCATCCGCCGCCGTGGCCTCACTCTTCGTGATCTGATCGGAGGAACTTGGCCCCGCTGGACTAGCATCCTGCGCGACGTAGGCATCGCCGTTGTCTTCTTGATTGTCTCCGGCATGATCCTTGCCGCCTGCGCACGCCTTTTACACGCCAGCGGTCGCGAAGTCGCAGAGCGTCTGTTGCCGCGCACGAGAATCGATATCGTCTCCTATCTCCTCCTCTGCGCGACCGCTGGTTTCTGCGAGGAAGTCATCTTTCGCGGCTATCTGCAAAAGCAGTTCAGCGCCTGGACCGGCAGCACGATTGCCGGCCTGCTCCTCCAAGCTGTGGTCTTCGGCGCTGGACACGGCTACCAGGGCCCGCGCCTGATGGCCGTCATCACAGTTTTCGGTTGTCTCTTTGGATTGCTGGCGCAGTGGCGGCGCAGCCTGCGACCCGGGATGATCGCCCACTTCCTGCAGGACTCCTCTGCGCTCTTAGTTCGATTCCACTGACGATTATTTTTTCTCCGCCGTTTTCCCGGCGAACACTTCTTTCGCGGCCACCACCGTATTGCAGTGAATCGTCACGGTGTCATCAACCTTATGCGCGTACCCTCCCGCGAAAGTCACCATGACGGGAATGTCCCGCGCCCGCGCCACTCGAAACACCAACTCATCCCGCTTCTTCAATCCCTCGATCGTCAGGCTCAGCCCGCCCAGTTGATCCTCGCGATAGGGATCGGCCCCCGCGATATAACACAGCAACTCCGGCTCGAATTGTCGCAGCCCTGAACTCAACGCATTGTCGAGCCACGCCAGGTAATCGTCGTCCCCAATCTCGTCCGGCAAATCGACATCGATCGAAGAAGGCGGCTTGAACGCCGGATAGTTGTTCTCCTGATGCAGGGAAATGGTGAACACATCCCCCGCATGCGTGTTCCGAATCCTCGCTCCATGCGACACCGGAATCCTCGCCCCACCCACCGACGGCAGCGGATCACTCGGCACCCGCACACGCGCAAAGATCACCGCGGTCCCGTTCCCCTGGTGTACGTCGCAATCCACTGTCATTGCGGTCCGGATCTTTTCATCCCGCTGCATCCGCCGGATCGCCACCGCCACGTCATGGATCATGCAGAAGCCCTCCCCGTGATCCGGAAACGCGTGGTGAAATCCTCCCCCAATATTGAACGCCACTCGATCATTCAATGCATAGTCAGCCGCAAGAATCGAACCGCCCGCCGCCAGCCAGAACGCCCGCACCAGTTCCGGTGAGTAGGGAATCTCCATCTCCAACTCTTCCCGCGCCGAAAGCGTGCCGGTCTTGAGCTTGTGCACATACTGCGGCGTATGCACGAGCAGGATGTCTTCATCCGACGCAGGCTGGGGCGAAACGAAATCCTTCGCATCCGCCACGCCGCTCTCGAGCAGTCGCTCGTGAATGCGCTGGTACTTTTCGGCGGGGAAAACATGCGAGCCGATGGGAAGGTAATAGTCGTCGCTGTAGACGAGCTTGAAGGGAAGCATGAATGGCAGCTGTCAGCTCTCAGCTCTCAGTATTCAGCCGTCGGTTGGCCGCGAGCCGAAACTCCGTATCATACGCCTGTGGTTGATGGTCCTAAAGACTCCTTGGTTGTTCGATGTTCCAACGCGAGGTGACACGCATCACAGGTTTGTACCTTCTCGGAATGAAACAATCGAAGCCAAGTACCAAGAGGAGATTCGTTATGCGCATGCCACTATCTTTGCTGTTTGTCATCCTGTTGACCGCTTTCGCAGAGTCCCAAAATGCACCAGCCGCAGGGGGAACAGCCGAAAAGGCACGGGTCTTTATAACTGACAGCAAGTCATGGGAGATCGCTGGGGGCGGTGGCGGCTCCAGCGCCGGTTTTGGTGGCGCTACTCGCGGTGGGGCACGGCCACAGACTGCGGAAATCGTAAAGACCTTCGGCGAACGATGTCCCGACGTAATAGTAAACAACAAGCAGGACAGGGCCGACTACGTTGTCCTCCTCGACCATGAAGGCGGCAAAGGCCTAATTCTCCACGACAACAAAGTGGCGGTCTTCAATAAAGACGGTGACTCCATCGTCAGTCATTCCACTCGTTCCCTGGGCAATGCGGTCAAAGACGCTTGCGAAGCGATCGTCAGAGATTGGCCAATCCAACGCGCTCATTATCAGGCTAATATCGCCGCTCCTGAGCCCGAAGGTGGAAAAACGACGGCGTTTGCGCCTCTCGGCGCGAAATCCCTAACCGAATTGGAAGTGGTCTCTATACCTCCTGGTGCTGACATTGAGATTGATGGGAACTTCGTAGGAAACACACCCTCGACCGTCAGCACGTCGCTAGGGCAGCATCTGGTCATTGTGAAGAAACCAGGCTTCCAAGGCTGGGAGAGGAAGGTCAGCGTTTCGGGTGGAGTTGTAAGGCTGAACGCAGAACTGGAGCCGACTAAATAGGGTCGTCCCGCAGGGTCGTCTCGCGATTGACTACTGTGAATTTGCAGTCGACTCGGTCCTTCATTTCTTTCGTGCACCCGCCGGAGGTGCCGTTACGATCGGTCTCCTTAGCGGGACAATCGCGCCTTTGGACGGGTCCGCCGCCGCCGTCGCCCGCGCCAGCACCTCCTGCTGAATGTACTTCACGAAATCCTGAATCTGCCGTTGCATCTCCTCCATCCGCTCTCGCATTTGGAGAATGATCGCAATCCCGCTGATATTCACGCCCAGGTCCCGCGCCAGCGACAAAATAAACTCCAACCGCAGCAGGTCCTCATCGGTATAAAGCCGGGTATTGCCCTCCGTGCGCGAAGGCTTGAGCAGTCCTTCCCGCTCGTAAAGCCGCAACGTTTGCGGATGAATGCCATACATCTCGGCCACCGCCGAAATCATGTAGGCACCCTTTGACTTCCTCTTCGTCACCGATTTCCTCACCGCGCCGAGCGTGCTTGGGCCTGCCGCTGGATCAAATCTTCCTTCGTGTACCTTCGTATACCCTTGTGCCCTTAGTGTTAAGGTTTTCTCCGCGTCCTCCTCGGCTGTTCTCTGCGTCCTCTGCGCTAAAGCCTTTTGGCCCCAACTGCCTGCGAACTATAGCATCGCACATTTGCTGAAGACACAAAGGCCGCAAACCCCGCAAAAGCGAGACTTGCGGCCTGAATTAAACGGCGACCTGTGGCTTCTCGGCTTCGGCAGTCCAGCCCCCAGGCTTGACTGCATGGTTCAGCACATACGCCACCACCCCGGCCGCCATCAGGATCATCCCGAAGGCGAACGAACTCATCCCCGCGACTGTCTCGTGCTCGCTCCGGAAGATCGAGAAGCCCAGCATCAGCATGGGAGTGATTCCGATCGCGATCGCTCCAAACAACCCGCCCGGGACGCGGAAAGGCCTTGGCAACTCCGGTTCCCGAATCCGCAGGCAGATCAAAGCTGCGAACTCCAATCCCAGGCTAGCGCCATAAAGCAGAATGTCGATGGTCACCAGCCGTTCAAATCCCAGCAGTAGGCAGGGTGCCCACAAGACCGCCAGCACCACAATCGCCACCCATGGCGCCCGCGACCGGGAATGCCGTTTGCCGAAAATCTTCGGCAGCATCCCATCCTGGGCCATCGCCAGGGGAAGCCTCGAGTAGCTCATCACCAGCGCGTTGAACATCCCAAAGCCGCTGATCATGCCGCCTAAGGCCAGAGCCACTCGCAGCAGAGGTCCGCCCAGCATGCCGGCAACGTCCGCCCAAAACCCGGTATCCCAGGCGCCCGGCGCGAGCCCGGTCATCCACATTGCCGCTACCGGCAAAATGTAGCTCACGGCCACAATCAGCACCGCTGCCAGCATGGCGCGCGGATAAGTCCGCTGCGGCCGCTCTACTTCTGCGGCAATCGTCGACGCGTTATCCCATCCCATGTAGTTCCACATGCAGATGAGCACGCCCGTCAGAATGTCGATGCTGGAGTTGGTCGGCTTTGTGATTGCCTGTGCCAGCGCGCCAAATCTGAACGGCGCGATGCACACGATGGCGATAAAGGGCGCCGAGAGCGCGAAGAACAGCCACAGCGAGGTGTTTGACACCACCTTCACCCCGGCCACGTTCAGCAGCGCACATAACGCCACCACGGCCAATCCCACCATCAGGCCCCGATGCCCGATCGCGAACCAGGGAAACAGCCGCTGCAAATAGAGGATGAACAGCGTCGGGTAAATCGCCATGTCGAACACCGACGCCACCAGCGACAGCCACGCTTCCTGGAATCCCCAAAAATTTCCCATCGCCCGCCGGACCCAGGCGTAGTACCCGCCCTCTTCCGGCAGCGCGCTCGAAAGCTCGCCGATCATGAACGCGGTCGGCAAACTCCACAAGATTGGTGTCAGCAGTAGAATCAGAATGGCCCGGCCATACCCGGCGCCGTGCACGATGTCCTCCGTGCCGTACGTGCCGCCCGATACCATAAAGAAGGTAGCGGCGACCAGGGGCCACAAGGTGAGCCTGCCGAATTTTTTGTTCTGGGGAACAACCGGGAGTTGCTGGGTTGGCTGGGTAGGTGCGTTAGCTGTTGCCAATTTCTATGGCTTCCTCCTCAAGCGACTCACTCTCACCACCGCGTCTCCCTTGAATTTTCGCGGCTCCCGGGTAACTGCGATTCCACGGGCATTTCGGCGAAGTTAGTTCGCAGCACAGAGAATACGGCAAATTAGATGCGACGCAATAATTATTTCGATTATTTTTTTCGCGAAAGGCACAGTACGGAAGTAATCGCATTGCGCGTAGGGGCAGACGCCCTCGTCAGCCCGGCCGAGCAAGCTCGGCTCACTCTCCACGATTCGAAACTCCAATGGTTCGACCCGCTTCCCCGTCTCGATGCTATTGCTCACCTCCGGCATCCGCTGTATAAATTCGTCATCCCGTCCCAAACCGTTTCTTGAGGAGACAATTCATGAACAAAACCCTCAACGCTGCGCTGTGTCTTAGCCTCGCTCTTGCCCTGGCACAGGCTGCCGCCCCGCAAAACGCCTTCGCCCCTGACCAGATCAAGTGGGGTCAGGCTCCGCCCTTCATGGCACCTGGCGCCAGCCTGGCTGTGCTCGAAGGCAATCCCATGGCAAAGTCCGGCGACTTCACCGTCCGCCTCAAAATGCCGGACGGCTACAAGATCGCCCCGCATTGGCATCCCAACCGCGAGAACGTCTCGGTTCTTTCTGGAAACTTCAAGGTAGGAATGGGCGACAAGTTCGACGAATCCAAGATGATGCTGTTCCCCGCCGGAAGCTTCGCCTACCTCGACCCAGACATGCACCACTACGCCATGGCCTCCGGCGAAGTCATCGTCCAGGTACACGGTATGTCCCCACTACAATTCAACTACGTCAACCCGGCTGACGACCCCAGCAAGAAATGAAGACCTAAGCAAGAAATAAAGACCAGGTCTCACGTCTCACCTCTGAGGCCGCAGAGAAGTCCAGGAGTGCAGATTTTCCTCATCGGCCAAGAAGAAGCCATCAGTAAAAAGGGAGCACGTGGGCGAACCCTTCGTGCTCCCTTCCTGTCCTTCGTGGTGAATGTTTTTGTTTCTTTAGATAGTGTCCATGCCTATCCTGACACCTAGACCTTCCCCCACAGCTCCACCCGAGGATCCTCCGGGTTCAACCTTGCCAGCTCCCGCAGCAACTCCTTGGTCTTCTCATCCCGTGGCATGGGGACCGTGATCTTTACCTCCACAATCTCATCCCCGCGCACGCCTTCCTTAGTCGCCGAGGGCACGCCTTTCTCCCGCAGCCGTAGCCTTTGTCCAGACTGCGTCCCCGGCGGAATCTTCAAAAGCGTCCGTCCATCAATCGTCGGTACCTCGATCTTCGCTCCCAGCGCCGCTTCGGTCGCGGTCACCGGCACGGTCAAGCGTATGTCGTCTCCGTCGCGATGAAACACCGGGTGATCGCCCGTCTTGATAATCACGTAGAGGTCGCCCGGAGGCCCGCCGTGCGATCCGGCATTCCCCTTCCCAGCCAGCCGGATGCGCTGCCCATCCCGGGTCCCCGCTTTGATCCGAACCTCCAGCGGTTCCGTGCGTTCGATGGTCCCTTCACCATGGCAAGTAGGGCAGGTCGAGATGTTCTTCCCGGTCCCGTGGCAGCGCGGGCATTGCACGTTGAACTTCATCCGCCCGCCCGTCTGCTCAATGGTTCCCTTGCCATGACACTGCGGACAAACCCCCGGGGCCTCGACAAATCCCGATCCGTGACAGCTGCCGCAGGTTTCCCGGCGAGTAATGTTCAGCCGCATCACCCCGCCCCGGATCGCCGTCCAGAAGGGAACATTGACCTGATATTCGAGATCCGACCCGGGCTCCGGCCCTTCCGCTGCCGCTGCTCCGCCGCGATCGAACATGCTAGAGAAGATGTCGCGAAAGCCGCCCCGGCTCGAGGAGGATGCTCGCTTGCCCCGCCCACCTCCCTCGAATAGATCTGAGAAGTCAAAGCCGCCAAAGTCGAACGGCACACCCCCGGCTCCTGCAGATCCCGTGGCATTGCCTCCAGGTTGACCCCCAGGGAAGCCCCCCGGACTCCCACCCTGCCGCGCATAAGCCTCGGCCGCCGCCGGATCAATGTTGTCGGAATAAAATCCCAGCTGGTCGTAGATCTTGCGCTTCTTGGGATCGCTCAAGATTTCATTCGCTTCCGAAATCGTCTTGAACTTTTCCTCCGCCGTCTTGTCCCCGGGATTAACGTCGGGATGGTACTTGCGTGCAAGCTTCCGAAAGGCCTTCCGGATATCATCCGTAGAAGCGCTCTTCTTCACTCCCAGCGCGCCGTAATAATCTTTCGTTTGAGTCGCCATGAAAATCAGCTGCTAGCTTGTAGTCGTCAGCTCGTGGCCCTTAGCTCTTGGCGGTATCCGCTCCTGTGCTTGGAATAACCTGTCATCCTAAGCCCAGTGAGGAGCCAGCCGATTGCTCAACACTAAGAAATGTCATCCTGAGCGCAGTGAGGCGCCAGCCGAACGGAGTCGAAGGACCCCATGCCTGTTGGCAGCACCACCGGCCCTTCGGAATTTTCCACCCGGCTCTCGCCGCATTTCCGCTCATCAGTGCACAATCCGCTTCTTCCCCTCTTCCGGAGCAAACGCAAAATGCTCCGAGTGCACCGCCTCGATCTCCACCGGAATACGGATCACACCACTCCCCGTAGGACGAAACACATACCACCGTCCCTCATCTTCCACATAATTCAAAAAATATTCCTGCTGATTCACTTCGAATTGCAATTTAGGTTTCCTCCAGTAGCGCCGGCGTTCCGCCGGCTGTCGCGCGGGCGTCTCGCCCGCGCCATCTCCAATACCAAGAAGGGGCGCGATCGCGCCCCTCAAGCTAAAAGCTAGCAGCCAGGAGCTGGCAGCTCACTTCTTGTCTTCCACGTCCACGTACTCGGCATCGATCACGCCCTCATCTTTCTTGGCCTGACCGTCTCCACCGCCCGCGCCCGAAGCTCCCGCTTCAGCGCTCGGGCCTGCGCCCGCAGCGCCCTGTGACCCAGCCGCCTTGTACATCTGTTCGGCCAGCTTGTGCGATGCCTGGGTAAGCGCTTCGCGCGCCCGATCCATGCTCGCCTTGTCGCCCGATTCCAGCGCTTTCTTCGCATCGGCGATCGCGTTCTCCACATCGCCGCGCTCCGAGCCCGAGATCTTATCCCCCGACTCGCGCAGCATCTTCTCCATCTGGTAGACCATGCTGTCGAGCTGGTTCTTGGCTTCGATCTCTTCGCGCTTCGCCTTATCCTCGGCCGAGTGGGCATCGGCTTCCTTCGCCATCCGCTCCACTTCTTCCTTCGACAGCCCCGACGACGACGTGATCGTGATCTTCTGATCCTTGCCGGTCGCCATATCCTTCGCCGTCACGTTCAGGATTCCGTTCGCATCGATGTCGAACGTCACCTCGATCTGCGGCATTCCACGCGGAGCCGGTGGCAACCCGGTCAAATGGAACTTGCCCAGCGTCCGGTTCTGCGCCGCCATCGGACGCTCGCCCTGCAGCACATGCACCTCAACCGACGTCTGATTGTCCGCCGCGGTCGAGAACGTCTCCGTCTTCTTGGTCGGAATCGTCGTGTTCCGCGGGATCATCGGCGTCGCCACGCCGCCCAGCGTTTCAATCGCCAGCGACAGCGGAGTCACATCCAGCAGGAGCAGGTCCTTGACCTCACCCTTCAGAACGCCGCCCTGGATCGCCGCGCCCACTGCCACGACCTCATCCGGATTCACGCCCTTGTGCGGCTCCCGTCCGAACAGTTCCTTCACCAGCGCCTGAATGCGCGGCATACGCGTCTGTCCGCCGACCAGCACAACTTCATTGATTTTGCTGGCATCGACGCCCGCGTCCTTCATGCACTGCCGGCACGGCCCCACCGAGCGCTGGATCAAGTCCTCCACCATTGACTCGAGCTTCGCCCGCGTCAACTTCTTCACCAGGTGCTTCGGACCGCTGGCATCCGCCGTAATAAACGGCAGGTTGATCTCGGTCTCCATCGTGGTCGAAAGCTCGATCTTCGCGCGCTCTGCCGCATCCCGCAGACGCTGCAAAGCCATCTCGTTCCCCTTACCACGCAGGTCGAGACCTTCATCCTTCTTAAACTCGTCAATCAGCCAATCGACAATCCGCTGGTCGAGGTTGTCACCGCCGAGGTGCGTGTCACCATTCGTGGCCTTCACCTCGATGACACCTTCGCCCACTTCCAGAATCGAAATATCGAACGTCCCGCCGCCGAAGTCATACACGGCGATGGTCTCGTCCTTACCCTTATCAAGTCCGTAAGCCAGCGCAGCCGCCGTCGGCTCGTTGATGATGCGCTTTACGTCCAGCCCGGCAATCTTGCCGGCATCCTTGGTCGCCTGCCGCTGCGCGTCATTGAAGTACGCCGGAACCGTGATCACGGCCTCCGTCACCTTCTCGCCCAGGTAGTCTTCCGCAGCCTTCTTCAGCTTCTGAAGAATCATCGCGGAAATCTCCGGCGGGGTGTACTTCTTCCCCTGCGCGATGACCGCCACGTGGTCCCCATCGCGCTCTACCTTATAAGGGACCATCTTCATTTCTTCATTTACTTCGTCGTACCGGCGTCCCATGAACCGCTTGATCGAGAAGATCGTGTTCTCAGGATTGGTGATGGCCTGCCGCTTCGCCACTTGCCCCACCAACCGCTCCCCAGTCTTCGTAAAGCCGACCACCGACGGAGTCGTCCGCCCACCTTCTTCATTCGCAATCACCTTGGGTTCGCCGCCTTCCATCACGGCGACCACCGAGTTCGTCGTCCCCAAGTCAATTCCAATGATCTTGCCCATATCCACTCCTCCTAAACCTCTATAAGTGCATTAAAATCTTGCGCTTGACACGTATCTACGAGCTCATAATAGGACTTGAGTGTAGCGTTGTCAAGTTTTAGATGAGTGGGAACAGCTAGCGGATGCAGAGACTTAAATCGAAAGGCTTTCTGATAACTGCTTTAAAATCATAATATTGCAAGGGCAACGCGCACGGCCGGGCGATGTGGCGCACTTCAGGCGATGGCCAGGTCGACTTGAGCAAGCGTCCCAAATCGAGAGACGCCCGACCCTCACGAGTCCGCGGCGTGCTCGCGCTGACGGCTCCGACGTTTGAGCACTAATAAGCCTTTAGAGGCTGCAGAAAAACTCGGAAGTCAATCCGCGTTTTGGAAGGGCGCGGCTTCCAGCCGCGCCGTAAGTGCAGCAAAATCATCTGCGGCTTTACAGTTTGCTGAAACACTCTCGGGATCGCCCTGCTCTATCGTTCTTGTCATTCCGACGCCGAACGCGGCGGAGGAATCTGCGATACCGAAGAACTCTGTGTACGCGACGTATTTTGGACGACAGACGAAGCTGTGAACGAACAAGATTCCTCCGCCGTTGGCGTCGGAATGACAAAACGGGGGTGTGCGGCTTTTAGTCGCTGACCTGCGCGCACGGAAGGAAGCGCTGCTATAGAAGTCCGCGCTATTCTGCCGCCTGAAGCGCAACCGTGAAAGCCGCCTCGACCGCTCGCGCAATCAAGTGCTGACCCGACTGGCTGGGATGCACGTCACAGACGAACTGGTTCTGCGGCGATGCATTCAGCAATCCTGCTCTGCAGGTCTGGCCGCCGGCAAACGGGTTCGTGGCAGCAAGTTGAAAGGCGGTGAACACGTCGGCCACGACCGCCCCGAAAGATGTCGTCGGCGCCGCGATCGCCTGATTCAGGAGTTGAGTCACTGCGGTTCCCGCGGCATCCGAGTAGTCGAGCGAATAGTAATTCTCAACGACAATAGCTCCCTTGAACCCTGTGCCGCGGATCTCGCCCAGGATCGTCGCCATGTTGGTACTGATAGTCGCCAGCACCGCAGGCAGCCCATTCGCGATGCAAGTCGCATCGCCGGCGCAGGCGTCCTCCAGCACAAACAGGTCATTGGCTCCCAGCAAGATCGTCACCAGCCTCGTGCTCCTGTGCTTGGCCAGGAACGACAGCGCGAAGCTGGACTGCGTCGAGCCATACGACACGTGCAGTGGTGCCAGCGATCGGAATTGACGGCAGCCATGATCCGTCGCGGTCGCCGACAGAAAACTCCCCGTCGTCTCTCCGGGGCACGCCGCGTTGACGTCGTTCAGCCTCAAATCGCGCCCGACGTAATCCGGGAATCCGATGAAGTTCGTGGGATTCCCGTATTCGAATCCTGCCTGGGTGATGAAGCCGAAGACCACACTATCGCCTAAGGCCAGGTACGGCCGCGGCGAAGATTCACTGGGCATGGCAGCGGATGCGCCAGTCATCAGCAGACACAAAATCAGCAGGAAGGTGCGAACACGTGGAACCATGACGGACTCCGCAGCGATAGGATCGCAACCGCTCGTCCGTCGAATTATGCGGGGCCGCAGGTCGAACACAGACGACCGGTGCGGCGGCATTCTACTGCGACGCCGAGGTCCCGGCAAGCCAGAATTAGACCGCCAATGGAGAGACGGGCGTCCTCGCCCCTCAAAACGTTGCGGTGACGACTGACCAACTGACGACTGGACGACTGCTTTTCGCCTTTTGACTTCCACCCCTGCCTCTCATAACATTCCTCCACTTCCCCTCCCCAAGCATGATCGGGCAAACCATCTCGCACTACCGCATTGTCGAGAAGCTCGGCGGTGGCGGCATGGGTGTGGTCTATAAAGCCGAAGACCTCTCGCTCGGTCGGTTCGTAGCCTTGAAATTCCTTCCCGACAACGTCGCTCAGGACGCTTCCGCGCTCGAACGCTTCCGGCGAGAAGCCCGCGCCGCCTCTGCTCTCAACCATCCCAACATCTGCACTATCTATGAGATCGGCGAGGGCGATGGTACCCGTTTCATCGCCATGGAATACCTCGAAGGCATGACGCTGAAGCATGCCATTGCAGGCCGTCCCATGGAGATCGAGACCCTGCTCTCGTTAGGCATTGAAATCGCCGATGCACTCGATGCCGCGCACACCGCCGGCATCATCCATCGCGACATCAAGCCGGCGAACATTTTCGTGACCAAGCGCGGCCACGCCAAGATTCTGGATTTCGGCCTTGCCAAGGTGGGAGACGGCCCTACCTCCGCCACTCGCATCGCCGACGCGAACACGCAATCTGCAGACGAGCACCTTACCAGCCCGGGATCGACTCTGGGCACGGTCGCTTACATGTCGCCCGAGCAAGTGCTCGGCAAGCCACTTGATGCCCGCACCGATTTATTTTCCTTCGGCATCCTGCTCTACGAGATGTCGACCGGAGCTTTGCCCTTCCGAGGCGAAACCCCCGGCGCCATTTTTGATTCCATTTTGCACGGTGCCCCGGCCGCTGCGGCGCGCCTGAATCCGCAGGTACCGCCCGACCTCGAGCACATCATCCAAAAAGCCCTCGAAAAGGACCGCGAAGTCCGTTACCAGCACGCCTCGGAAATGCGCGCCGACTTATCGCGCGCGCGTCGCGACACCGGTTCCGGATCTAGTGCGCGCTTCGTAGCCCCGGTTTCTGAACCAAAGAAGAAGCGGTGGATTTGGGTTGCGGCCGGCGCAGTCGTGCTTGCGCTCATCGGCGGGTTGAGTTGGCGCCTGAAACCATCTCCCTCGCCGGGGACCAAAGCAGCATCTCGGCCCGCCACGATCGCCGTTCTGCCGTTCCAGAATCTCGGTTCTGAGAAGGACGCCGACTTCCTGCGAATGGCGCTTCCCGACGAGGTCGCCACTACCTTGAGTTCGGTGCGTGCGCTCTCCATTCGCCCATTCGCCACCACGAGCAAGTACGCGAACTCTGGAATCGACCTCCAGCAGGCGGGCAAGGAAATGCATGTCGGCAGAATTGTCACTGGCCACTTTCAACGGGTGCGCGACCAGCTTCAGTTGACGATGGAAGCGGTCGACGTCGCCGATGACCGCGTGCTTTGGCAGGACACCCGCAACGTTCCCGCCGAAGATTTGGTCGCCATGCGCGAGCAGGTCACCTCGCAGGTGCGCCAGGGCTTGATCCCGGCCCTGGGCGCGAGTTCCGCAGCCGATGAGAGTGGAACCCGCCCCAGCAATGAAGAAGCTTACGATCTCTACCTCCGCAGCGTAGCCATCGCCCACGACGGGCCCGCGAACCGCGACGCCATCCGCATGCTCGAGCGCTCCGTCGGACTCGATCCATCCTATGCGCCTGCATGGTCGGCCTTGGGCAAGCGCTACTACTATGAAGAGGAATACGGCCCCGGCGCAACCGGCACCATGTCGCGCACCGAGCCTACCCTGCGGCGCGCCCTCGCGCTCGATCCGAATCTCGAGGACGCCGCCGCGCAGATTGTGAGCCTGGATGCGGACGCGGGCAAACTCCCACTCGCCTACCAGGAAGCCAAGGCCATGATCGACAAGCGGCCGCAGAGTGGCTTTGCGCACTTCACTTTGTCTTATGTGTTGCGCTATGCCGGTCTACTACACGACGCAGCGCAGGAGTGCGAGCAAGCCCTGCGCCTCGATCCCGGAAACTACCAATTCCGTTCCTGCGCGAGCGTGTTCAATGCCCTCAGCCAATTCGATCGTGCGCGGGATTTTGCCAGAGTGGACGCGGGCTCCGAGTGGTCCACCAATGTGGAAATCCACACCTTGCTGCGTGAGGGCAAAACGCAAGCCGCGCTGGACTCCTTGCGCCGTCTGCCAGACAGTGGCTTCTTTCATACGCGCTCCCTGGAAGCCTGTTACTCGAAGCCACGCCCTCCGGGCTCCGACCAACTCTTCGCGCAAGTCGAAAAGGATGTCGTGGTATTCAAAGATCCGGAACCTCGCTTTGCCACCGGAGTAAATTACAACGCTTGTCTCGGAAATGCGTTCAGCGCGCGCCTGATGAAATCCGCCATCGCGAGCGGCTTCTGCGGCTATGAGAATCTGCAATTCGATCCCCTGCTTGCCGAGTTCCGCAAATCCGCCGAATTCCCGGCCGTTCTGGCCCAAGCCAAGCAATGCCAAAATCAGTTCCTCGCCCAACGAGCCCAACCGTAAAAATAAACAATCCGATCGATCGACGGTGTAGCGCCGCCGTCCTGGCGGCTGTCAGGCGGGCATCCTGCCCGCCCGCCGCTCCGGCAAGCTGCCGTCGCTACTAACCCTTCAGCATTGCCCCAATCGAGCGACGGGTGTCCCCGCCTGTCCGGCCCAGGTCTGCGTAGGGACAGGCGCCCTCGCCTGTCCGGCCGCGGCGTTCTTTGCCGCGGCAGCAATCCCTGTCGATCAGTATCCATCCTGGTTTCTCTTGACGCCGCCGCCGAGTTCCCTTAGAACCGAAACTCCCCGCCAAATTTTGCCAACGACCAAAGCCCAACGACTTCTGGAACCGATCTTTGACTTCCTCATCCTGCCCAAAATAAGATTCAAAAGAGAATTCAGTACAGAGATATACAGAGAACCATTATTTTTCTGTGCGCCTCTGTGCCTCTGTGGTAAGAAGTCCTCGGCGAACCCCCATGATCGGTCAGACCATCTCCCATTACCGCATCGTCGACAAACTCGGCGGCGGAGGCATGGGTGTCGTCTACAAGGCCGAAGACATCAAGCTCGGCCGCTTCGTCGCGCTCAAGTTCCTTCCCGAAGACGTTGCCTCCAATTCGCAGGCCCTCGAACGTTTTCAGCGCGAAGCACGCGCCGCTTCCGCTCTCAATCATCCCAATATCTGCACCATCCACGAGATCGATGAGGACAACGGCCACACCTTCATCGTAATGGAATACCTCGAAGGCATGACCCTGAAGCACCGCATCGCGGGTCATCCTCTGGACACCGAGACGCTGCTTCAGCTCTCGATCGAAATGGCTGATGCCCTCGACGCCGCTCATACCCAGGGCATCATTCATCGCGACATCAAGCCCGCCAACGTCTTCGTCACCAAGCGCGGCCACGCCAAGATTCTCGACTTCGGCCTGGCCAAGCTGCTGCCTTCCGCGCGCGATTCCGCGCAAACTGCCGGCCCCACCGCCATCAGCGACGCCTTCCTGACCAGCCCCGGAACCGCTGTCGGTACCGTCGCCTACATGTCTCCCGAGCAGGCCAAAGGCAGAGATCTCGACGCGCGCACCGACTTGTTCTCTTTCGGCGCTGTGCTCTACGAGATGGCCACCGGCGCCATTCCGTTCCGTGGCGATACCACGGCTCTCATTTTCGAAGCTATCCTCAATCGCGCCCCGCTCTCTCCCGTGCGCCTGAATCCGGATGTGCCGCAACGGCTCGAGGAGATCATCAACAAGGCCCTCGAAAAGGATCGCGAGCTGCGCTACCAGCACGCCTCAGAAATTCGCAGCGACTTGAAACGTCTGCAACGAGACAGCGGCTCGGGCCGGGGGGCCGCCACTGCTTCTTCGGATAGCGGAGTGGCTGTCCCAGCGATCCCGTCGGGCGCCAGCGGATCGCCGCTCCTGACATCTCCCGCCGCCGCACACGTCAGCAGCTCAAGCGTCAGCGCTGTTGCCCGCCAGCATCGCGTCGGCACCGCCGTGGCCTCATTGGTGGCGCTTGCCGTGCTGGCCGCCGCTGCGTTCGGCATCTACGCCTTCTTGACCCGCACCGGGCCGCTTCCGTTTCAGAATTTCACTGTCACCCAGGTCACCAACACAGGGAAGGCCGACCTGGCTGCCATCTCGCCTGACGGCAAATACATTCTGCACGTGCAAAACGATGGCGGAAAGCACAGCCTCTGGTTGCGCAACATTCCCACAGGCAGCGACACGCAAGTGATTCCACCTTCGCCCGGCGTGTACCGGGGTCTCGCGTTCGCGCCCGACGGGAATTACGTCTACTATCGCAAGTCCGCGAACGTGCAAGCGACCGAGTTCAACGTGTATCGCGCGCCTGTTCTGGGCGGCGCTCCCAGGCAAGTGGTGCGCGATGTGGATAGCAATCTCACCTTCGCGCCCGACGGCCAGCGCATGGCATACATCCGCGCAAATGATCCCGACCCGGGCAAATATCGTGTGCTCGCCGCTAATCTCGACGGCAGCAACGAAACAGTGCTTCAGATCGCCCAGTCCACGCGCGGTGCAGATCCCGAGAACATCGCATGGTCGCCCGATGGTAAGAGCCTTGCCTACTCCTTTTTCTCCTCCGGCGCTGCCCTGAGTATTGTGGAGTCTTTTGACCTCGCGTCGAAAAAAGTCTCCACACTGGCCTCGCTGGCGAACAACACCGTATTCGAGTTGCATTGGCTGCCAGACGGGCGCTCGCTGCTGGTGGTGTATTCCAGCCGGGGGCGCGCGGTGGAGCAAGCTCAAATCGGGTTGTTGACGATGGACGGAAAGCTGCGGCCGGTTACGCGCGACACGAACCGCTACGCGACGCTGACCCTTTCTGCCGATAGCCGCAGCGCGGCGACGGTACAAGTGAAGACGACGCGTTCGCTGGAAACCATGCCCGCTCCCGGCTCGGCGCAAACCTCGCCCGCGAAACAGCTTTCGCAAGCGATGGACCCACGGATCGCAGAGTGGACGCCGGATGGAAAGCTCCTGGTGTCGGATTCGGCGAAGCTTACTCGCATGGATGCCGACGGTCAGAACCCGATTCCCCTCGTCGGAGATCCCGCTGCCGGGCTCTTTTCCCCATCATCGTGCGGCGATCAGTATCTGGTGTTCGGTTGGGCCTATCACGCCGGCACAACGATCAACATCTGGCGTAGTAACGTGGATGGGTCGGCGCCCAAGCAGCTTACCTCTGGGTCCTTTGATACCAATCCGATCTGCTCGCCAGATGGTAAGTGGGTGTACTTCGTAAGCCGGCTCGGAACCGACCGCCTGATGCGAGTTTCTATCGATGGCGGCAAGGCCGAGCAGGTTCCAGGCACTCAGATTCCAAATCAGTTCGGAACGCATGGTATCAATTACTTTGCGCCGGACGGGAAATCCTTTGGCTTTGTGACAGATTTGATCGAGCCTCGCACGGGTGACGCAACTACTAAGCTGGCGATCGTCAACATCGATGCGGGTGCTGCGTCTGCGCCTCGCCTTCTCGACCTCGATTCCCGCTTCACTTCCATGTTGGACGATGGGCACGCAGTAAAACTTCTGCCCCACGCTCACACTCCCACCATCACCTATCTCATCGCCGAGAATGGACACGTGGAGCTTTGGGCTCAAACACTCGACGGCTCACCCGGACATGCCCTCAAGCAATTCGATTCGGAAGACGTCGCCGATTTCAATTGGTCGCCCGATGGAAAAACACTCGCGATCACCCGCAAGCATGACACCGCCGACGTAGTGCTGCTGAAGGAAACGCAGTAGGAAAGTTCCGGGTTCCGAGTACCTAGTACCGAGTTTTCAGCCGGCAGGGCAAGACAAGCGAAACCGGCGACTGGGAACTGAGAACTGGGAACTTCTACTCGGTACTCAGTCCTCGGTACTCAGTACTAGATACTCGGTACCAGGAATTCAATCGTACTTCTCATACAAAATCAACTTCCGGTCCCAGCCCAGACTCTTCAGCAGATCGCGATTCGCGCGGACCATTTTGTCGAGCCCGCAGATGTACGCGTGCATGTCGAGCCGGTCGCCGACAATCGAGGGCACATGTTCCTGCACGTAGCCGCGCAGCCCTTTCCAATTCGCGCCCCCACGGCTCAGCGTCGGAAGGTAGTCGAAGTTCTTATGGGCAGCCGCGAGCGCGGCGAATTCGTTGTGATAGTAGATGTCTTTCTCTTCACGGCTGCCGAACAGCAACCAGAACTGTTTGTTCTGATGCCTCGCCGGGTCAGCTAAGAGCCAGTGCAGCATCGAGCGGTAAGGTGCGATCCCCGTACCGGTCGCGATGAAAATCGTATCGCGCAGCGGCGGACGCAAAATGAAATTACCGAATGGACCTTGACCGGAAATCTCCGCGCCCGGCTCGAGGTCGCACAGGTAGTTTGACATGAACCCATCCTGCACACGGTTCAGGCAGAGCGCGAATCGGTTGCCATCGGGCGGAGACGCGATGGAATACGCGCGCGTGATCTCCTCGCCGTCAGGCTTGGTGTGGGTCAGCGACAGCCACTGCCCCGGAACGAACCCGAACCGCGGAAGACTTTCCACTTCGAACACAAGATGCTTGGTGTAGTTCGAAAGGGAAGTGCTCTCGCTCAGCCGGGCAGTCAGGATGGGGAACGCCATACTACTTAGATGAGCGTAGAGGTGTGCGGGTGTCTTATACAAGACTGGCGGAACGTTCCACGTGGAACATTTTGCAATATCGGCTTTATCAATAATTATCTTAAAGATAACATGATTCTATGGAAGTCGCGGGCAGTACTGGAGTTAGTGTGTTGTTTTCGAGCTTCTTTTGTGTCTGGAGGCGAACTTATTACAAGGTGCCGATTAGGCGGCAGGTTACTCCGAGGCAGCGAGGTGTCGCGGCATATACGGCCGCGGCCGGACAGGCGAGGGCGCCTGTCCCTACGGGAGTCTGGTTATTCTACTGTGACCGACTTGGCCAGGTTTCTGGGCTGATCTACGTCGCACCCTCGGCGGACGGCGATGTGGTAGGCCAGCAGTTGCAAGGGGACGATCTCGAGGATGGGTGCTAGTTCTTCAGGCGCCGGGGGAACGTAGATCACGTGGTCGGCGGCTTCCTTGATTTCTTCGTCGCCTTCGGTCGCGAGCGCAATCACCTGACCGGAGCGCGCTTTCACTTCCTTCAGATTCGACATCGTCTTCTCGTAGCGGACTACCGAGAGGGGGTCATTGGGATCGCGCGTTGCGACGATGACTACCGGCAGGTTTTCATCGATCAATGCGTTGGGACCGTGCTTCATCTCTCCCGCAGGATAGCCTTCGGCGTGGATGTAGGAGACTTCTTTTAATTTGAGTGCGCCTTCCAGCGCTATCGGATAGTGAATGCCACGGCCCAAGAACAGGAAGTCTTGCGCGCGCGAGTAGGTCTTGGCAAGTTCCTCGCATTTTTCTTCATGAGTCAGAATCTGTTCCAGCTTTCCGGGCAGGCGGGTCAGTTCGTGCACTTCGGATTTCAATTGCTCGGGACTGAGAGTTCCGCGCACCTGTCCCAGGTAAAGGGCAAACAGGTAGAGCGCGGTAAGCTGGGCAGTGAATGCCTTCGTCGAAGCGACGCCGATCTCGGGGCCGGCATGGGTGTAGATGGTTCCTTGTGCTTCGCGCGTAACCATGGAGCCGACCACGTTACAGATGGCGAGGGTCTTGGATCCCTTGGCTTTGGCTTCGCGCTGCGCGGCGATGGTGTCGGCGGTCTCTCCTGATTGCGTGATGAGCAATGTGATGGTGTCGGAAGGAATGATGGGGTCGCGATAGCGCCACTCGCTGGCGTAGTCGACCTCGACCGGGATGCGCGCCAGGCTCTCGATCATAAACTTGCCGGCTTGTCCCGCATGCCAGCTGGTTCCACAAGCGGCGATGTTGATTTTCTTCGCGGCTCGGAACTCGGCCTCGGTGATTTCCATTTCTTCAAGGAAAATGTGGCCCGTGTCCTGCGACACGCGTCCCAGGGTGGTGTCCTTCACGGCGCGCGGCTGCTCGTAAATTTCCTTCAGCATGAAATGCTTGAACCCGCCCTTTTCAGCCATGATCGGGTCCCAGGTGACATGCTGGATCTGGCGGTCGACGGGTTTGCCGTCGAAATCCGTGAGCTTTACACCGGCGGCAGTGATAACGGCGAGATCACCGTCGCCGAGGAAGAACAGGTCGCGGGTGTGATAGAGAATTGCGGGCACATCGCTGGCGACGAAGTACTCGTCCTTGCCGAGCCCGATCACCGCGGGAGGACCATTGCGGGCAGCGACAATCTTGTTAGGATCATCGGCGGCGATTACGCTCAGGGCGAAGACCCCAGTCAATTCTTTAACCGCTTTGCGAACAGCGTCTTCGAGCGGCGGACGATGTCCGTTACCGCTCTTGAGGAAATTTTTCTCCACCAAATGGGCGATAACCTCAGTATCGGTTTCGGTGGTGAACTTGTGGCCTTCTTCGATGAGCTTGCGCTTCAGGGAGAGATAGTTCTCGACAATGCCGTTATGCACGACCACGATGCGGCCGGTGCAGTCGCGATGGGGATGAGCATTCTCTTCGCTGGGGCGGCCGTGGGTGGCCCAACGGGTGTGGCCAATGCCATAGGTGCCGTCGAGGGGCTTGGCGCGGATGACTTCCTCCAGGTTCCGCAGCTTGCCCTCCGCGCGGCGGACCTGGAGTCCGTCGCCGTTGCCGGCTACGGCGATTCCGGCGGAATCGTATCCGCGATATTCCAGCCGTCGCAGGCCATCAATGATGACCGGGACGACCTGCTTTTTGCCAACGTAGCCGACGATGCCACACATAAGAGCTGAACTCCTTGCCACCAGTGTGGCGGGAAAAAGAGGTCACACCACATCTGCACTGCCAGGGATTCGTGAAGCTACTCTTCGAGAGAGTACCGGTATTCCTCGATGACGGGGTTGGTGAGGACCTCGCGAGCGATGCGCTCCACCTCCGACTGAGCCTCGGACTTTGTGAGGTCGCCATCGAGCGTGAGTTCGAAGTACTTGCCCTGGCGCACGTCTCCTAACCCTTTGTAGCCCATCTTCTTAAGTGCGCCCTGAATAGTTTTGCCCTGCGGGTCCAGAACGCTCTTCTTGAGAGAAACGTAGACGTAGGCTTTCATCCGTGCCTCATTATACGTTACCTGCGAAGGGTTTTCGCGGCTTTGGGCAGATCTCGGGGACCGGCGCTCCAAGGGGCGGTGAAAGGAGTGGCGAAAAGATCGGCGAATCGAAAAGGATCTCCGGGGATGGCTCGTCAGTCGGATTGGAGATCACGCAGGCGGTGTTCGAGATCGTCTAGCGCGCCTTCGAGCATCTGACGAAGACGCGGGTCCTGAGCAGCTGCGAGCTGTTGCCGAACTCGCTGGCGGGAAAGAAGTAATCCATCGATCTGGCGCTTAAGAGCAGCCTGCTGAACAGTCATCTTGGGTCGGGATGGCCGGTTTCCTTCGGAAGCCTCAGCCTGTTGAGCCTCGACGGACTTGCTTTCCCAGCCGCGCGCCATAGGGAGATTATAAAAGAACCAAGTAGGGCATGATGAACTTTCCTGAGTCATAGTTCTTCAAGCTTGCGATGTGAAATTGCTAAAGAACTATCGAGGCTAGGGAGTTTCACTTACCAATCCTCGACGTCGAACTTCATGCTTTGCTTCGCGTAGTCATGTGGAGCTGTCGATAGACCGTTTGGAATTAGCGAATACTTATAGCAATTCCTTAGTCAAACAATTTTCTGGTTGTGGACTTTTAGCTTTCGTGACATAACAAAACGGGTTATTATCGAGCCTAAGTCGCCTTTTAGTGTTGGAGGCGTGCCTTGCGATGAGGGCGCAGGCGCGAGTTAGCGATGCAGTCTGGCCCTGTCGTCCATTCCGAAGGATCCACGGAGTCGCGCCGTTACGAGGCCTTGCTCGAAATGGCGGACCTCATGGTCCGGCATCACACGCTGCCTGAGTTGTACCACGAGATGGCTGTGGGACTGCGCAAGGTGGCCGACTTCCAGTTTCTCAACTTCTCCCTGTATCATCCTGAAAACAAAGCCATGCACCTGCACTTCCTGGAGGGCGAACCAGCCACCGGGTTTCCTAAGGAACTGCCGGTGTGGGAGTCGGCTACGGGATGGTGACCAGCAAGAACTGTTGTTTCAGAATCTGGACCAGGAGAAACGCTTTCCACGCGTGCTGGAAGTCCTGCGCTCGAAGGGAATACGCACCTACTACGTGCTGCCGCTGACCAGCGGGGAGAAGCGACTGGGCGCACTAGGAGTGGCGAGCATCAAAAGCAATGCATATCAAGAGCAAGATCGACGATTGTTACGCCGGGTTGCCGAGTTGGTTGCATTGGCAATCGAAAACGCGTCCACGCGCGAGGCGCTGCAGGAAGAGAAGGACCGCTTACGGGCGCTGGTCGAAATCAATCGCACTCTAGCTTCACGCCTGGAAGTACAGAGTCTTCTGCCTCTTATCTCCGAATGCGTGACCCGGGTCGTACCTCACGACTTCGCCGGAGTCACGCTGTTTGAAGGTGACAAAGAAAACATGAAGGCCTATGTGCTCTCGCCGGAGCGGTCGCAGCCGATCATCGAGAGCGGCAGACCGGTGTCACTGAACCAGACACTATCCGTGCAAGCATTTCTGGAGGGAGAAGCGAAGACACTTACGCGAGACGATCTGGAGAGTCATGGCACCAGCATCGCCGGGCGGATTCTGGGAGCGGGCATTCGCACCATGCGTTGCGTGCCCCTGCTCGCGTCGACAGGAACGCTGGGAACACTCAATGTGGGCAGCAAGAAGGACAAAGCTTTTTCTCCGGAAGACGAGGAGATTCTGAACCAGATCGCCGCCCAGCTGGCGATCGCGCTCGACAATGCTCGCGCCTACCGGGAAATTCAGGCGTTGAAAGATCGACTGGCGGAAGAGAAACTGTACCTGGAAGGCGAGATCCGCAGCGAGTTGAATTTCGAGGAGATTATCGGGGAAAGCGCGGAACTGAAGCATGTGCTGGCGCGGGCGCGAACCGTGGCGCCGAGTGATTCTACAGTGCTGATTCTGGGGGAAACGGGGACGGGTAAAGAACTGATCGCGCGCGCCATCCACCGCATGAGCAAGCGAAGAGATTCCAGCTTCATCAAGGTAAATTGCGCCTCCATTCCGACAGGGTTGCTGGAAAGCGAGTTGTTCGGCCATGAAAAGGGGGCGTTCACGGGGGCGGTCAGCAAGAAAATTGGGCGAATGGAGTTGGCGGATAAGGGAACATTGTTCCTGGATGAAGTAGGCGATATTCCGATGGAACTGCAACCCAAACTGTTGCGTGTTCTGCAGGACCACGAGTTCGAACGGCTGGGTTCGAACCGCACCGTGCGAGTGGACCTGCGCCTGATCGCAGCCACAAATCGTGATCTTTCGAAGCGCATCACAGAAGGCGAGTTTCGCAGTGATTTGTTTTATCGCTTAAACGTGTTTCCGATCCACATGCCTCCGCTGCGAGCACGGCGCAACGACATTCCCTCACTCGTGCGCCATTTCGTGAAAAAGCTTGCGCGCCGGATGGACAAGCGTATCGATACCATTCCGCGCCAGACCATGGAGGCGCTGGTCAATTGGCATTGGCCGGGCAACATTCGGGAATTGGAAAATCTCATCGAGCGTTCAGTCATCCTGTCGGAGGGCGCGGTTCTGCACAGCCCTCTCGCGGAGATGCAAGCGGAACCATCGCAGGCCAGCATAGCGGATGCCACCCTGGAGCGAGCGGAACGCGAACATATTATCCGCGTACTGCGCGAATGTGGGGGCCGGGTGGCGGGAACCAAGGGTGCGGCGGTGAAGCTTGGTCTCAAGCGGACGACGCTGCAATCCAAAATGGGAAAGCTCAAGATCGAGCGCAAGGACTATGCCAGTTAGGCTGGATAGTAACTGAGTGGCACGTCGCGAAGGGCGTGCATCATGGATGAAAACTATCTGCCGAGTTATCGGCACCGCGCCAACCTATCGTCGTTTTGAGCCGTTCTCGATTTAACTCACCAATGAATTTCTAAGCCTTCATGGGGCAATTTGGAATAAGTCCCATCTGGAGAGAAAAGTGCAGTGCTATGAGACTGCCTCCCAAGGTTTCGCATGTTAAGGATTACGATCGACGACAAAAAAGACGCGGTGATCGTTCGCTTGGAGGGCGAGTTGATTGGCCTGTGGATACAGGAAGTGGAGCAGTGCTGGAAAAAGGTATTCGCGAGTTTGGGCGAACGTTCAGTGCACGTGGATTTGAGTGCTGTGAGCTTTGTAGACACAGCCGGCGGTGCGCTCCTGAGACGGATGCACGACGCCGGCTTTCGATTTGCCGGTGGGGCCGCAACCGGGCAGGCGTGGAACCGAGAGGGTTGTGATTTGCAAGCAGACGCGAATTGAAAGGCTGTGTAGCCGAGGGCAAGGCGTCGAAACGCATCCCGGTGGGAACGGGGCCCGCAAGCGAGGCAGGAGGAACGAAGTATGAATACGCCGTACGGTTTGGAAATCGTGGAAAACTGTACGAACTGCAAACTGAAGCGCGACGATTGTTTCTGCAACTTGTCGGTCCCGGTACTCAAGATATTCAGCGCGATCAGTCATCAAACTACATTTCCACCCGAGGCAACTTTGTTTGTGGAAGGGCAGAATTCGCGAGGAGTGTTTCTGCTGTGCTCGGGGAAGGTAAAGCTGTCGACGAGTTCGCGCGATGGCAAGGTGCTGATTCTGAAAATGGCGGGCCCGGGCGAAATGCTGGGACTGAGCGCGGTCATCGCAGGCACGGAATACGAACTGACGGCAGAAACGGCAATGCCATGTCAGGTGAATTTCGTTCCGCGCGAGCCACTGCTTGATCTGCTGGCGCGATATGGGGAGGCCGGGTTGAGGTCCGCGCAGGCGCTGAGCCGCGAATTCCAGTCCGCCTATCGTGACATTCATGATTTGATCCTGGCGCGCTCCTCCGCCGGGAAACTGGCGAAGTTATTGCTTTCATGGACTCCGCCGTCCGCGAATAACATGAAAGAAATTCGGGTCAGTTCGGGTCTCACGCACGAAGAGATGGCGCAGATGATCGGGGCATCGAGGGAAACGGTCACGCGCCTGTTGAGCGACTTGAGAAAAAAGCAGTTGATCCGGCTGGAAGGGTCAACGCTCGTAATACGGAATCGCATGGCTTTGGAAGCAATGGTTTCCTGAGCGTGCGGCTGGGACGGCGAATGCCACGCCGGTCTCCCTCCCCTAAAGGGCTACGTAGAAAGCGGCCTCCGTGTGAGGCCGCTTCTTTTTCTCTTGCTACTTACGGCTTAATCAAAAAGCCTTTAACCGCGAAGATCGCAAAGGGGGCGCAAAGCTCGCAAAGAAAGGCATCTTACCAGGGTTACGGGACTGGAGAGGTTTTCCAATCTGAAATCTTCAATCTGAAATCTTCAATTCTTCGAGCTCGGGGCTCGTTGTGGCAAAAATAGCTGCACGCCATTTCAGATTGCAGATTGTAGATTTCAGATTTCCTGGATTACAAGTCACAGCAAAGTTGCGGACGTTACCATCTTTGCGTCCTTAGCGGCTGTCCTTGGCGAACATTGCGGTTACACGCTTTTGTGTTCCCGCGGCCTCAAAAACAAAAGCCTTTAACCGCTAAGATCGCAAAGGGGGCGCAAAGATCGCAAAGAAAGGCGTGTTTATAACCGCGAAGAAATCCCCACTACTTGCCTGCTTCGCGCACGGAGATGTTCCCGCGCAAGGAATGCAACTCGAATGCGGCTGAGGCGGCATGGAATAAAGAATTGGACTGGCCGATGCCGGCGAGGGCCGGTCCCAGGACCTGGTGGTCGACCTTGCCTTTGACAGAGCGCGCTTTGAAGTGCGCCAGGCCGGCGAAGGGCACCGCAACGTCGATGTTGCCGGTCCCGGTCATGAGCTTGTAAAAGCCCTGGCCTGGGTCACCGAGGTACTTGATGCGGCCCGTTCCGGAGTGCACCTCCACCATGGGGCCGGAGACTTCCTGCAGGCTGACGTCGCCGCTGGCGGTGGTGACGTCTACGTATCCATTGGAGATCTGGCGAAGGGTAATGGGGCCGCTAAGAGTCTTGATGTGAATGTGAGCGTTACGGATGGCGCGGGCATCGACTGAGGCGGTGGTGCCTTCGAAAATAAGATCCCCTTCGAGATTTTCGGCGGAGAGGGAACCGGCGGCGGTGCTGAGGATCACACAGGAATCAGCAGGCACAAGGACCTGGTAATCGACGTTGTCGGCCTTGGCGCCGGTGGCTACCTGGGAGCCGGTGGTCAGCTCGATGCGGTTCTCGTTCTGCTGGTGGAGAATTTCCACCGCATCCGAATGCACGACGGTGGCCACCACCCGATCCACGGAGGAGGGCGTGACCGTGATGCGACCATACTGGTTGCGGATGGAGATGACGGCGCGAGGGCTCACCTTGTAGGCAAACACGTCGCGTTTGATTTGGGCAGAGGACGCGACGGACGCCGCCAGAATCAGAAGTGTGAGCGGCGCAATGGGGATGGACCTTCTCATCGGCAGACTCCAGTCCGCAAGCATCGAGACGACGCCGGGAAATGATTGGGATGAAACACGAATACCTGCTATTGCGATGCCGGGGTATCGGTTCGAGTTGCTCTGCGTCGGCACGTTTAAAGTCCGAAAAGCTCGCGCAGTCGCTTGGTCTGGGCGCGACTGACCGGAATCTCCGTCTGCTTCTTGTCATCCATTCGAAGCTGGTAAGAGCTTTTAAACCAGGGAACGACTTCCTTGATGCGGTTGATGTTGACCAAGAACGAACGGTGCGCGCGCCAGAAAAGGTTAGGGTCAAGGGAATCGAGCAGTTCTTCCAGGGTGCGGCAATTGGACTGGCCTTCAGCGCCGTTGGCTCCCGCGGTGACCACGCTGATCACGCCGTCTTCGATCGAGGCGTAGCAGATGTCTCTCTGATCCACCAGCAGTAGCCGGCCCATGGATTTAATGAGGACCTTGGAGGTGGATTGGGGCTTCTGGGATTCGAGCATGCGGACGAGAGTCTCGAGTTTGTCGCTAGGAGAGGCGCCGGCCTCCATTTTAGAGCGCACCTTCTGGATCGATTGCGCGACGCGTTTCTTGTCGAACGGCTTAAGCAGGTAGTCGACGGCGTTTACTTCGAAGGCTTTGACCGCGTATTGATCGAAGGCGGTGGCGAAAACGATTTTTGGGAGAGTGACTTTTTTATCGAGCAGCTTTTTGATGACGCCGAAGCCGTCGAGGCCGGGCATCTGAACGTCGAGGAAGACGAGGTCAGGATTGTGTTCGCGAATCAGGTTGATGGCTTCCAGGCCGTTCTTACCCTGGGCGACGACGTTGACATCGTCAACGCCCTTCAGCAGGAAGGTGAGTTCGTCGCGGGCCAATTGTTCGTCGTCAACGATGACCGCGGATAAGGACATGCCCAACTCCAGGGGAATGTTCAACAACAAAGTATAGAGGGGAGAAGGACAAAAGCGCCAGTTGGCGCTAGTGGGACAAGAATCGAACGGGAGGTGTTGAAAATTGCAATGC
>Ga0307472_100000038_pt1 | contig 36780 bp, 28 predicted proteins | sample atmos_gasesAM5C__2_FD_204582 | JGI IMG/M metagenome (GOLD analysis project Ga0307472, IMG submission 204582) | Hardwood forest soil microbial communities from Morgan-Monroe State Forest, Indiana, United States - atmos_gasesAM5C_05 | ecosystem: Environmental > Terrestrial > Soil > Temperate...
AAATTTCTATGTGCAATTTGTTTGCAACTGGCGTCCAACAAGCGTCCAAAACTCCTGTCTAAAGGCCGGTTTTGGGGGGTAGACGAACCGTAAGGGCCATTGAATCATCAAGACTTAGCGTGTGCCTTTCGGGCTCATAACCCGAAGGTCGTCAGTTCAAATCTGACCCCCGCAACCATTTCGTGATCCACGGGCCGGGTATCAGGCACCCGGCCTTTTGTTTTTGAGCCGGACTGCCCGGCGCAATACGCTAAGCGGCTTTGTGTCTATTCGAATTGGTTTCGGAACTGCGCGAATTGCTGCTTCAAATCCACAATCTCACTTTTGAGCGCCGCGATTTCCTCTTCCAACTTGCTCACTCGGTCTCCGTCGGCTGAGTGTTCCCCTGAATTCGCGTGCATCTTTGACTCCGGCTCTGTTTGCACAACATCGCCGGACAAAAGATGGGCGTAGCGCGTTTCTTTCGTTCCTGGCTGCCTCGGGAGCGGCTTCACCAACGGCGGCTCGCGCTTCATCAAGTGCTGCAGGCTCGATTGCACCGCTGCCAGATCGTCGAAGGAATGCATGCGCTCGGAGCGGCTTCGCAATTCCCCAGGCGTTTGCGGCCCGCGCAGCAACAATAGACATAAGATGGCAGTCTCGTGCCGGTAGAAGTTGAAGGCTTCCTGTAGCCGGTGCTCGTACTTGGTCACGCGGCTATCCGCAGGGCTCACCGATCGCACCAGCGATTGCCCCTCCAATGAGTGCAGGGCTTCGCGCACGACCGCTTCGTCCAAATTCATAACGGGATCGCGGTTTGATTTCTGGTTACAGGCATTGACCAGCGCGTTCAGCGAAAGGGGATAGTACTCCGGCGTGGTGACTTCCTTCTCCGCCAGCGACCCCAATACCCTGCATTCCACTTCATTTAGAACGATGTTCACAGCCAGAAATCATACAACAGGTTCGCGGGGCGCTTGGTGGAGCAATAGGAAGCTAGTTCCAAATCGGGAATCAGTTTTTGCTCGCCCTTCGCGACGAAATCTCTAACTCTTGTCCTGTCATAATGTTCGGGGAATCTTTCTGGCCGCGGAAGATTGGCTGCCATCTTGCCAAGGCTACAGCATAGGCCGTATCCACAATTATCCTATCAGCCATAAGTCACGGGCATCCCGGTTGCATCTGGTGTTCTTGGCTCAACTCCTTTTCGTCGGAATCTTGCCCGCACTGCTGACCGCTGCTCCCCAGTCTGCTTCTCAGTCACCCAGCACTCGTTCCGATGATTCTGCAAATAAGCTCCGGATCAGTCGCGCGATGCTTCGCGGGAAAACGCTTTGGCCTTGCAGACAATAAAGAACATCGTACGCGACCAGCGCCAAATCTGGACCAGTCCCGCGCATGTTCGCCTGGGCCATGCGGATTGGCTCATTCCTTATGCGGGTCTCGCTGCTGGGTTTCTGGTCACGGACCGCGACTCCAGCCTGCACTTGTCCAATTCACCAAGCACATTGAAGCACTTCCGCGACTTCTCGAACTATGGTCTTGCCGGAATGGGCGGGGCCGTCGGCGGCCTCTACCTCTGGGGCAAAGCTACGGGCGACCCTCATAAGCAGGAGGCGGGGATTCTGAGCGGCGAGGCTGCCGCCAATGCCCTCCTTGTCACGGAAGTTCTGAAGTACTCGTTTGGTCGCGAGCGTCCTGCGGTAGACGCTTCCCGTGACAAATTTTGGCAGGGCGGCGACTCATTCCCTTCTGGCCACGCAGCCATCTCCTGGGCCGCCGCCAGCGTTATTTCGCACGAATCCCGGCCTCTTCACAAAGATTCTTGCGTACGGCGCTGCCTCCGCGATTTCTATCTCCAGGGTGGAAGGTAAGCGCCATTTCCCTTCCGACGCCCTGGTGGGCAGTGGCATTGGCTGGTTTGCAGGATGGCAAGCCTACCGCGCGCATCATAACCGCGAACTCGGCGGAGGAATCGCCGAAGATCTATCAGACTCGCCACAAATACCTACAGATCGCACTCCCGGCGCCACGGGTTCACCTTATGTGCCGCTCGATAGTTGGATTTATCCTTTGCTCGACCGGCTCGCGGCCCTCGGCCTCTTCGACGACGCCGTTCTGGGGATGAAGCCCTGGACGCGCTTGGAATCTGCGCGCCTCATCAATGAAGCGGGTGATCGGCTGCGCGACGGCAGCCCGGAAGCCGAAGCAGCACAGCTTTACGATTCGCTTCGTCCAGAATTTCCTTCCGAGCTGTCTCTCCTCGGCGGCGGAAGCAATAATTCTACCCGTCTCGAATCTATCTACGCCCGTGCCACGCAAATCTCCGGCCCGCCACTCACCGATGGATTTCACTTCGGCCAAACTCTGATCAACGACTTTGGCCGCCCTTTCCAGCGCGGCTTCAATAGCGTGGATGGATTTTCAGGCTGGGCCACGGCTGGCCGCTGGATCCTTTACGTTCGCGGGGAGTGTCAGCATTCGCCGGCCGCTCCCGCAATTTCCCCGCAAGTCGCGTCGGCCATCGCCACCATGGATCTCAATCCAGTGTTTTCTCCCAGCCCTATCGCATCGCGCGATCAGGCGCGGCTTCTCGATACTTACATCGGACTAAACGTCGCCAACTGGCAGGTTTCTTACGGGCAGGAAAGCGAATGGTGGTCTCCCAACGAATCGGGCCCGCTGCTCTTCAGCGACGATGCTTTCCCCGTTCGCATGTTCCACATCAATCGCGTCTCACCATTTCATCTGCCCGGGGTTTTCGAATTTCTTGGTCCGATACGCTGGGATGCGTTTTTCGGGACACTGCAAGGGCACCAGACCGCGCCAGGGCCGTTTTTCCACGGCGAAGAAATCAGCTTCAAGCCCACGCGGAATCTGGAATTCTGATTCAGCCGCACCGTCGTTCTCGGAGGCGCTGGCCTGCCTATTACGCTGAATCGATTGCTCCACAGCTACTTCAGCGCGACAAGCTCGAACAATGAAACGCCTGCCACGGATCCAGGCAAACGCACTGGGGCTTCGATTTCAGCTATCGCGTTCCGCTGCTGCGCAACTGGCTCACCATTTATACGGACTCTTTTGCTGACGATGACCCGTCTCCGCTCGCCTCGCCGCGCCGGGCCGGAATCAATCCGGGAATGTATATTTCACATTTCCCCAAGCTCGCGAAACTCGATCTGCGCGTGGAAGCTCCCTTGACCAACGTCGTGGCCTTGAAAAGTCCCGGGCAGTACATCTACTGGGACCACTCTAATCACGACCTCTACACCAATCGGGGTTTCCTGATGGGCAATTGGGTGGGCCGCGACGGAGCAGGAATTCAAGCCTCAAGCCGCTACTGGCTGAGCGGGCGCAACGCGATTCAGTTTGGCTATCGCCACGTCAAAGTGGATCCCAAATTTGTGCCCAATGGCGGCACCATCAACGATGCATCGGCTCGGCTTGACTTTTGGTTCTCTCGCGATTGGAGCGCTTCTGCCTTTGTGCAGTACGAGCAATGGAACTTTCCTTTGCTCGCCGGGTCCCTACAGAAGAACGTGACGACTTCCGTACAGTTCAGCTACTGGCCGCGTTTTCAGCCCCACTGATTTGTGAGGACTCAGCCACGGCGAACAAGAAGTGAGAATTTCGCGAAATTTTAATGTACGTTTTGTGACGGACCTGGAATTGCGGGAATCGCTTCGGCTCACTGCGCCGTTTGCGTTTGAAGCGTGCCTTTCAGCTCCAAGTCGGTGGAGACGGAGTGGTCGACCTTGAGCAACCACGTGCTGGGATTCTTCAGCCCCCATTCGATAAAAGGAATACCGAACTTCGCGCTCCCACTCCAGTGATCTCCCGAGAGAGTCGCCTGCACCGGCACAGTCAATTCGTGTTCGCTGCCGTGCAGTACAAAAACCCCGTGGATTTGTATTGTCGAGTCTCCTTGCGTCTCGAGTTTTCCGCTAATGTTATCCGGCCGGAAAATGATTTCGCCGAATCGTCCGCTTTCGAGCACTTCCTTGTGCATTTTTCTGTCTCGTCCGTCGTCACCGCTCTTTCCGCTCGTAGCGTCCACAACGATCTCCCCGCTTGTCTTCCCCGTCGCAGGATCGACCTGCAGACTCCCGCGCTTCAAGGCAAAAGTCCCATGCACCGTATGCAGCGAACTGCCAAGTGTCCAATGCAGGCTGCTCTGCGCCGGATCGACCGTGAAGACGAGTGAGCCGGCTGCCGGCTGCGGCGCAGCATGCTGAGGTAGCGCGATTAGCACCGGTAGCGCTACAAGGAGCGCTCCACACAAGTACAGAACCGGTTTCAACCGGTTTCCGAACAATCTCACAATTCACCTTTCCCTTTGCTTGCGAACCAAATGAGCTCTACGCGGTAATCAGCCGCCACCCCAAACGCGCACTCGCCTCCGCAAGAAACGCAGGAGGTGTTTCTGTTACATGGGCCATTAGCAAGCGTGAAAACAAATCCGGATCATTTGCGAAACCACGCAAAACGCGCCTTCGCAACGGCACGTAGCCATCCAGCAGCAAGAGCAGCCGCGTCAAGAGATGTGGCCGTCTTGCCAGCCGCCTGTGCGCCGATTGATACTTCTCGAGATCCTGCGCCTCCAACGCATCGGCCAGCGCAAGCGCCTGTCGAAAGCTCAAACCTAATCCTTCCCCGGTAATCGCGTCCACACTTCCCGAAGCATCTCCCACGAGTGCGATATTTTCGCGGCACACGCGGTCGAGCTTGCATGTTGCCGTCACGGCGCCCCGCTGCACGCTGCTCAGCTCTGCATTCTTCAGACTGTCTACAAGCTGAAATTCCCTGAGTGCCTCGTCAAAATTCATCGCCGGATCGCGCGAAATCACGACCACGCATGTCTCTTTGCCCGCGAGCGGCGTAAGGTACGCCTGGATTCTTCGGCCCCAGTAAACTTCCACGCAATCCGTCAAAAGTTTCACGCGATAGTGCCGTCTCTGCGCAAATCGCCGTTTCGGGTTCAAGGCCGCATCCAAACCGCCCCAATACCGCACACGCGAATGGATGCCGTCCGCGCCGACAATCCACTTTGCGCGAATCGATTCTCCTCCCGCGATCGCGCCCTCCCGTGTGACGAAGGTCACAGGCGCATTCCACAGCAGCTCGACCCCGCATTCTTCGGCGCGAGCGCCCATTTTCTGATGCAGAACGGTTCGCCGCACACCGATTCCGCCGTCGCACGGAAAATTCCCTGTTGCTGAAATGTTTCCATCAATGAAGCGAATGCTCTGGAAGCTCTCTCCGTCTCGGCGCTGAATGGAAATGCCAAGTTCGCGAAGCGCCGCGAGTGTTCCCGGCAGAAGCCCCTCGCCGCAGGCCTTATCGATGGGCGGCTTCGCGCCATCCACAACGATTACGGAGAATCCCTTTCTCCGCGCAGCGATGGCCGCCGCCAATCCCGCGGGCCCGCCTCCGACAACCAGCACGTCTGTGGTTAGCCCCATCGAAAACCTCTTCTTCCAGTGGGTCAAAGCAGCTTCGCCGGGGGAAACGCCGTTTCTCGATTAGATGTAAGAAAGCATACCGGGATGCCTGCGGGAAAGGGCGAAAGCCAGATCTTGATATATAATTGGCGTTTATTTGATTCAACATAACTATTAATTTGACTGATTGACTCCTGGCCCCGCATCCTGATACTCTTCATGGCGATATGACGAACATCGCCATCACGAACACGCCGGGCGGCCAATTGGCTCTGCAGAGCGGCCGAGTACCTGGCGTGATTGTAGGAATCGGCTTTGTCCTCGTAGGGGGACGCACCGGCGGATGATGGCGGCTTAAGCCAAGGCGAACCACAAGAATTCGGCCATCATCCAGACCCGGATGATGGCTTTAGTTTTTATAGCTTGCTTCGGAATTGCTGCCTTGCAAGGGGAGGAAACCATCAAGTGACAGACGCAAACCTCAAGCCTCGAAGCCACGCGCTGATTGATGGAGCGAACCGCGCGGGTGCGCGAGCCATGCTGCGCGCCTGCGGCCTGAAAGATGACGATTTCCAGAAGCCGCTCATCGGCGTAGCCAATACGTGGATCGAAATCGGACCCTGCAACTATCACCTGCGCGAACTTGCGGGACACGTGAAGCAAGGCATTCGCGCGGCGGGCGGCACTCCCCTCGAGTTCAACACGGTTTCCATTTCTGACGGCATCACCATGGGCACGGAAGGCATGCGCGCTTCGCTGGTCAGCCGCGAAGTCATCACGGATTCGATTGAGCTGGTCGCACGTGGCAATTTGTTTGACGCCCTTGTGGTTCTTGTCGGTTGCGACAAAACGATTCCTGCTGGAATCATGTCGCTGGCGCGGCTGAATATTCCGGGCCTGGTTTTGTACGGCGGCTCCATTGCGCCGGGCGAGTTTGAAGGTCACGCGGTCACGATTCAAGACGTTTACGAGGCGATCGGCGCGCATGCGCGCGGCAGCATGAGCGATGCACAGCTCAAGTCGCTCGAAACTTCGGCTTGTCCCGGGGCGGGCGCGTGCGGAGGACAATTCACAGCGAACACCATGGCACTGGTTTGCGAATTTCTGGGGATTGCCCCGATGGGATTGTCTAGCGTTCCAGCCACGGATCCTGCAAAAGCCGCGGCAGGCCGGCGTGCCGGCGAATTGGTGATGGATCTTCTTCGCAAGAACGTGACGCCCTCGAAGATCATTACAAAACCTGCGATTGAGAACGCGATCGCCGGAGTCGCGGCCACCGGCGGATCCACAAATTCCGTTTTGCATTTGCTGGCCATCGCCGACGAGGCGAAGATTCCGCTTTCCATCGACGACTTTGACCGCGTTAGTTCGCGCGTCCCCATTCTTGCCGATCTCAAACCTGGTGGAAGATTTGTTGCCACCGACCTTTATGCTGCCGGGGGCACCGCGCTCGTCGCAAAGCGCATGCTGGAGGGCGCATTCCTCCATGGAGAGTGCCTCACCGTTTCCGGGCGCACGCTCGGCGAGGAAGCCAATGCCGCGAAAGAAACTCCGAAGCAGGAAGTGGTTCGCAAGCTCAACGCGCCGCTCAAACCAACCGGCGGCCTGGTTATCCTGAAAGGAAACCTCGCTCCGGAAGGCTGCGTGATCAAAGTCGCGGGACACAATCTGCAGAATTTCAGTGGCCCCGCGCGCGTTTTTGACAGCGAAGAAGCAGCGTTTGCCGCGGTCGAAAAAGGTGCCATCAAGGCCGGCGATGTTGTCGTCATTCGCTACGAAGGCCCTAAGGGCGGCCCCGGCATGCGTGAAATGCTTGCCGTGACAGCTGCATTGGTGGGAGAGGGCCTAGGTGATTCTGTTGCGCTCTTGACCGACGGCAGATTCTCCGGCGCAACACACGGCTTGATGGCCGGTCACGTTGCACCTGAAGCGGTGAACGGTGGCCCGATCGCCGCCGTCGCTGATGGAGACACGATTACTTTCGACATTCCCAAACGCCAGTTGAACGTCGGGCTCACCTCGGCGGAAATCCAGAAGCGCATGGCCAACTGGAGGCCGCCTGCGCCGCGATTCACAAACGGCGTGATGGCCAAGTACGCGCTCCTGGTTTCCTCTTCGTCGCTTGGCGCGGTTACCTCCTTGCCCGCCTCTTTTGCGGCATCTGCTCAGCCTGCCTTTAATGCGAGGACCTCATGAAGCTTACCGGTGCGGAAATACTTTGCGAAACGCTCACGCGGCTCGGCGTGCGCCAAATCTTTGGCTATCCCGGCGGCGCAATTCTTCCGGTGTACGACGCGCTCGGCAAATCCAAATTGCATCACATTCTGGTTCGGCACGAGCAAGGCGCCACCCACATGGCCGACGGCTATGCGCGAGCGAGCGGCGGCGTCGGTGTGGCCATGGCGACCTCCGGTCCCGGCGCAACCAACATGGTGACGGGAATCGCCACGGCGATGCTCGATTCCTCGCCGGTGGTGTGCATCACCGGGCAAGTGAGCAGCAAAGTGCTGGGCTCCGACGCGTTTCAGGAGATCGACATCACCGGCATCACCATGCCGATCACCAAGCACAACGTGGTGGTCACGCACGCCGGAGACATAGCGCGAACGCTTCGCGAAGCGTTTGTCATTGCCAAGAGCGGACGGCCGGGCCCTGTGCTGGTCGATGTCACCAAAGATGCGCAACAGGCTACAGCCGAATTCGAATGGGATGCTTGCACGCCGAAGCTTCCGCCCAAGCGCATACGCAACAATCACGACCAAGCTGAATTTGATCGCGCCATCGAATTGCTCAACACCGCCAAACGCCCGGTCATTCTGGCTGGTCGCGGAATCATGCTATCCAATGCGATGCAAGCTTTTGAGAAATTTGTCCGCGTCGGAAATTACCCCGTAGCAATGACTCTGCTCGGCATCGGCTGTTTCCCCGCCAAGGATCCGCTCAACTTGGGGATGATGGGCATGCACGGCGAAGCCTGGGTGAATAACGCGATTCAAGAGGCAGATCTGCTCATCGCCGTGGGGATGCGTTTCGATGATCGCGTGACTGGTGACTTGCGGACCTATGCAAAGAACGCCCGCAAGATTCACATCGAAATCGACCGTGCGGAAATCAACAAAAACGTGAAGGTGGACGCGGCGCTGGTGGGAGACGCACGCGAAGTGCTCGAAAGTCTTACGCCGCACATCGAAACGCCGGATCACAGCGCATGGATTCGCCATATCAACGAATTGAAAGGCGACTCCGCCGTGCGCGACATTCAGAGCTTGCCTGACACGGGCCATCTCTACGCCGCGCACGTCATCAACGACCTCTGGAAGGAAACGCGCGGCGAAGCCATCGTGGTAACCGACGTGGGCCAGCACCAGATGTGGGAAGCGCAGTATTACCACCACGACCGCCCCCGCACGCTGATTACTTCCGGCGGACTCGGTACGATGGGTTTCGCGCTGCCTGCGGGTATCGGCGCGAAATTTGCGAAGCCGGATTCGGAAGTCTGGGTGGTTGTGGGCGACGGCGGATTTCAGATGACCATGAGCGAGCTCGCCACCATCGTGCAAGAAAAGATCAACGTGAAGATTGCCATCATCAATAACGGCTATCTCGGCATGGTTCGGCAGTGGCAGGAATTCTTCTACGACAAGCGCTACGTGGCTACGCCGCTGGTTGCGCCCGATTTTGTGGCGCTCGCCAACGCATTTGGTATCCGCGCTGAGCGCATCACCAAACGCACAGAGGTGACTCCGGGAATTCGCGCCGCACGGGAAGCTGCGGAAACGGTTCTGCTTGATTTTCGCGTCGAGCAGGAAGACTCCGTTTTCCCGATGGTTCCCGCGGGCGCATCCTTGCACGACATGATTCGTCGGCCGCACACGCCGCTGGTGGAAACCGCTTCGGACGCGTGAGGAAGAAAGAGGAAGGCATGCAAACACTTGTTGCGTACGTGGAAAACAAACCGGGCGTGCTGAATCGCGTCTCCTCGCTGGCGCGGCGGCTGGCCATTAACATTGACTCGCTGACTGTGGGCCCGACGGAAAATGAAGAGATTGCGCGCATGACCATCGTCGCGCACACGGATGAGCGCGGCGCCCACCGCCTGGAAGCCAGCCTCGAAAAACTCGTGGACGTGCTGCTGGCGGAAAACATTTCCGGGCGCGCACTACTCGAGCGCGACCTGGCGTTAATCAAAGTCGCTGCCGACCAGCAGAACCGGCCGCACTTGATGGAGTTGATCAAGGTTTTTCGCGCGCGTGTTGTGGACGTCGCTCCGGAATCGCTGATTATCGAAGTCTCCGGCGCCGTTGACAAAATTGACGGCTTGCTGGAAGTGCTTCGTCCCTTCGGCGTGCTCGAAATGGCGCGCACAGGCCGCATTTCCATGACCCGGGGCAACGACTTGCTGCGCCCGCCGCTGCTGGACATCGAGAGTGCGGCGGTTGAATCCGAAGTTTCAAAGGTGAAGTAGGCGCGGTATTTTTCGCGGGACAAAGTTCAAAACTTGGACGCGAGTGCGAGCGTCTCTAAGCAATCACGCACACCGGAAGCAAACATTCGGCCGTGAGCCGGCAAGAACCAAAAATGAGAGGACACCATGGCTAACCTTTATTACGACGACTCCGCGGATCTCGCGCTCATCCAGGCAAAAAGGGTGGCCATTATTGGCTACGGCTCGCAGGGGCACGCGCATTCGCTCAACCTGCGCGACAGCGGAGTGCAAGTCCGCGTGGGTCTCCCCGAAAGCAGCGCTTCGCGCGCCAAAGCCCAGAAAGAAGGGCTGACCGTTAACGCGCCCGCGGAGGCCGCCGCTTGGGCCGATGTCATCATGATTCTTGCTCCGGACACCAAGCAGCCGAAGCTTTATCGCGACGCGATTGAGCCGAATCTGAAGCAGGGCAAGACGCTGATGTTCGCGCACGGCTTCAACATCCGGTTTGGCGCGATCAAGCCGCCAAAAACTGCAGATGTATCGATGATCGCGCCCAAAGCCCCCGGGCATCGCGTGCGTGAAGTGTTCACCGAAGGCGGCGGCACACCGGCGCTGCTTGCCGTGGAACAGGATGCAAGCGGAAATGCCAAGGCTCTGGCGCTTTCGTATGCGAAGGGGCTGGGCTGCACGCGCGCCGGCGTTCTGGAAACGACATTTACCGAAGAAACCGAGACGGACCTGTTCGGCGAGCAGGCCGTGCTGTGCGGTGGCGTGAGCGAATTGATCAAGGCAGGCTTCGAGACGCTTGTCGCGGCAGGCTATCAGCCTGAAGTTGCGTACTTCGAGTGCATGCACGAACTGAAGCTAATCGTGGACCTGATTTACCGCGGTGGGCTGAGCTATATGCGCTATTCAGTCAGCGATACGGCCGAGCAGGGCGACTATGTTTCCGGGCCACGTATTGTGACGAAACAAACGCGCGAAGAAATGAAGAAAATCCTTGCAGAAATTCGCGACGGAAGCTTTGCCAAAAAGTGGATTGAAGAAAACGAAAAAGGCTGCCCCAATTTTCTGGCCACGCGGCAGCGCGAGCAGCAACTTCTCATCGAGCAACTCGGCCCCAAGTTGCGGGCGATGATGCCTTTTCTTCAGCCGGTGGTCGCGCCTGGGCTGGAGATCAAGGCCGCGGCAACCAAAAAATAATCGCTGAGCGATTCAGGGGCGAAAGCCTTGCTCCCATAGAGCAATCGGTTGACACCGCATGGGATTTAAGCAATCCTCTCGCCTGATGAAACGCAAGAATGGTCCGTCCCCATCGTCTTCGATGCACTTGGGCGAACGCATCGAGCAACTGAGCGTCAAGCGGCAGGAAATTATCCGCCCGATCCTCGAGCATCCGCGCGAATACGTGTTGCTCAGCGTACGCGCCATGGCCAAGCGCCTGCGCACCGACCCCGCCACCATCGTGCGGATCGTGCGCGGACTCGGCTTCGGCAGTTACCGCGAGTTTCAACGGCATCTCCACGAGCTTTCACTGGCTTTCGCCACTTCCCTCGACACCATGCAATCCGGAGGGCGCGACCCCAGCGTGCCAGCGCACGTAGTCGAGTCGCTTGAACAAGACTTGAAGAACCTACAAGGGCTCAAAAACAGCCTGGATGCCCAGCGACTCGTTGCGCTCGCGAAACGTTTTCATGAAGCGCGGCGGATCGTCGTCCTCGCCGCCGATTTGGCGGCACAGCTTGCCGGTTACCTGGAGTACCAAATAAGCCTGCTGGGCCTGCCGATTTTTGCCGCCACGTCGGCAGGCAGAATTCTGCACCTAGTGCGCTCCGTCAATAAGCAGGACGTGGTGATCGCCGTCAGTTTTCGCCGCGGGCTGCGGCAAACCGTCGAGGGCGCGGAACAGGCCCGCGCGAATGGCGCTTATTGCGTGGGCATCGCGGACACTTACCTTTCTCCGCTGGCGCGCGAGTGTAACGAGATTTTCATAGCTTCCGTGGAAACCACATCGTTTGGGGCGTCCTACGTCGCTCCGATCGCGCTGCTTAATTCCCTGCTCGCCGCTGTCGGCCAGTATCACCGCTCGCAAACGCTGGCCATCGTGAAAGAAATTGCCGAGGAACAGCGCAAGGGATTCCGCTGGTACAATCCGTGAGACGTTCGCGAGACTTTTCTTGCCCTCGTACGTGAGGCCAACGCGAACCGACACTAATGCGTGGGACAATGGAGAAATCTGGAGTGCGCCCTGAACTGCAGCTGTCGCTGAGGAGGAGCTCTGTTCTGGCGCTGGCGATTCTTTTGCCGTTCGCGGGCGCGGCGAGCAGGCAATCGCCGAATCCCATCGTGCCTGGCCCCAGGCCCGGCGACGTACCGCTCGAATGGAAAGGGCTTGTCGGGATTTACGCTGACGAGCCGAAATCCATCCAGCCGTTGGTGGAATCAAAGCGTTCTCTCATATTACTCGAGCAGGGCGGACGATTGTTCCTGCGTGACGATAAAGGGAAAAATCAGGAGGTCTTACTGCATGACGGAACTGTCTTTCTTCCGTCCGAAGGCAAAATCCAAGTTGCACACGACATAGTACGCGATGACGCGGGGAACGTCACTGGGTTCTGTTATCTCAACTTCTGCTACACGCGGACTGACCCGGGCCTAGACCCATCACATTCCTACCGCGTCACCCCCTCTCGTCCCGTGGGAACACTGCAGCGCGAAGCTCTCGCAGCAACGCCGCCGCAAGAAACCGGCAATTTTCGCAAGGCGGATCTAGTTGAGCTGGCCCTTCGCGATCCAAGCATTCACCTCGACATTCGGTATGCGACGTCGAACGATTTTCTCGGCACACCGGTTTATTCGCAGGCGCGGGCGTTTCTTCAGCGGCCCGCTGCGGAAGCGCTTTTGCGCGTGCAGCAAAAGCTGAAGCCGATGGGCTACGGCTTGCTCATTCACGATGCGTACCGGCCCTGGTACGTGACAAAAATCTTTTGGGACGCCACGCCGCCGGAAGGAAAGATCTTCGTCGCCGATCCCGCACAAGGCTCGCGCCACAATCGCGGCTGCGCCGTTGATCTCACGCTTTACGACCTGGCCACGGGAAAGCCCATCGAGATGCCGGGCACGTATGATGAAATGTCGCCCCGCTCTTTTCCCGACTATCCCGGCGGCACTTCCCTGCAGCGCTGGCACCGCGATCTGCTGCGCGGTGCGATGGAATCCGAAGGATTCACGGTCTATGAAGCGGAGTGGTGGCACTTCGATTACAAAGACTGGAAGGAATACCCGATTCTGAATGTTCCTTTCGAGAAGCTGGGCTTGGATGCGGCAGGCACAACGCATCAGAAGTAACGCTTTGCGATTGCAGTCGTGGGACAGAGGGGAGATGCGCTAAACGCGCTCCCGCTAAGTAGTCAGGCCTGACTACAGACGGAGGCTTCATTTTGAACGACAAGACACGCCGTACGCTTACCGTTGCGTTGTTTCTTTTTTTCTTCTGCGGATTCCGGGTCGGAAATGCGCGCGCGCAATCGGATAACTCGCTTGCGCAACGCATTCAGAAAGTCGTCAGCCGCCCCGAGTTCGCGCACGCCAACTTCGGCATCGAGATCTATTCGCTGGACACTGGCAAAGTATTGTACGCGCTTAACGGCGACAAGCTATTTGTTCCTGCTTCCACGACAAAGACTCTTACCGAGGGTACGGTTCTTGCGAAGCTCGGGGCGGATTATCGCTTTCACACTCGCGTCTACCGCACGGGCTCCGTCGATAAGCACGGCACGCTCAAGGGCGACTTGATTTTGGTCGCCAGCGGCGATCCCAACCTCTCCAATCGCATCCAGCCGGACGGGACGCTCGCGTTTGTGGACGAAGATCACTCGTATGGAGGGGCCGCGCTACCTGGGGATCCTTTAGCCATCATTAAGCAACTAGCGAAGGATGTGGCCGCCAAAGGCATTCACAAAATTCAGGACCATGTGTTGATTGACACGAGTCTCTTCCCTGATGGGCCGCGGGAAGGCGGAACAAATGTGGTCATGTCCTCTATTATGATCAACGACAACGTAATCGACCTTCTCGGGACACCCGGCGCGAAAGAAGGAGACCCCGTCGCACTTACATCCTCGCCGCAGACGTCGTACATCAAGATTGTCAATCGCTTGAAAACCACGGCAGCCGGGACCAAACCTACGTTGGATTCGCCGGATTTCGTGACAAACCCTGATGGCTCCGTGACGGTGACTCTTAACGGGAGTTTGCCCAGTGGCCTCAGACCTCAGCCTGCGACGATCGCCGTGCCGTCGCCGACAAAATTTGGGGAAACCGTTTTTCGCGAAGCGCTCGCAGCAGCCGGTGTGGAGATCAAGCCGCCATCCGGTCCCGCACCAGCGGATTTTTCTCCCTTCACGCGTTTCTATACCGCGGAGAACCAGGTCGCCGAGCACGTTTCTCCCCCGCTCTCCGAAGAAATCAAAGTCACGCTAAAGGTCAGCCAGAACCTTCATGCAGGAATGGGGCCGTATCTTCTCGGCGCGCTGGTTGCCAAAGACACGAAGAACCCGCTCGACGCGGGATTCCATGTCGAGCAGGAATTCTTGCAGTCCGCGAAACTGGATCTTTCCGGCAGCGGCCAGGGTGATGGCGCGGGCGGCGATTGGGCCGACCTTTTCACACCGGACTTCATGGTGCATTACCTGACCTATTGGACCACGCGCCCGGATTACGAAGTTTTCTTCAAAGCACTCCCAGTCCTCGGCAAAGACGGAACGCTTGCAAAGATTCAAGTGAATTCGCCGGGCGCGGGACACGTGTTCGCAAAAACGGGCACGTTCGGCTCGGAAGACAAGCTCAACGGCAAATTGATGCTCAACGGCAAAGGCTTGGTCGGCTACGTGGTAACTAAAGAAAATAAGAAGCTGGCGTTCGCAGCCTATGTCAATCACGTCACGCTTCCTCCGGATATGGAAGCGGCGCAAACGGTTGCTGGCCAGGCTCTCGGCGAAATTGCCGCCGCTGCATATGACGCCGATCTCAGTGGCGCGACCGGAGCCTCCACCAGCGCTGGATACGATCTGCTCATTCGCAACGGCAACGTCATTGATGGCGCAGGGAATCCCTGGTTTGCAGGAGACGTCGCCGTGACCGGCGATCGCATCGCAGCCGTAGGCGATTTGCATGACGCGTACGCCAAACGCGAAATCGATGCGCAAGGCCGCATCGTCGCGCCGGGATTTATCGACATGCTCGGCCAATCCGAAGTTTCTCTTCTGCTTGACAATCGCTCGCTCAGCAAACTCTCTCAGGGCATCACAACGGAAATTACCGGCGAAGGAGGCTCCATCGCCCCGCAAAATGAAAAGACGATTGCGCCGATGAAGCCTTTTCTCGATCACTACAAGCTCACCGTGGATTGGACCACGCTCGACGGGTATTTCAAGCGGCTCGAAAAACAAGGCACGCCTCTGAACATCGGCACTTACGTTGGCTCGGCCCAAATCCGGGAAGCGGTAATTGGCGATGACGACCGCGCTCCGACTCCCGCGGAACTCGATCAAATGAAAGCGCTCGTAGAACAAGCCATGAAAGACGGCGCGCTTGGCGTTTCCAGCGCGCTGATCTATCCGCCCAATATCTACGCAAAGACCGATGAACTGATCGCGCTCGCGCAAGTCGCTTCCAAGTATGGCGGTATGTACGCAACCCACATGCGCAGCGAAGGCGCCTCAGAAATGGCCGCGCTCGCGGAAGCCATCCGCATTGGCCGGGAAGCGCATCTCCCCGTTGAAATCTTTCACCTGAAGGTGAGCGGCAAGCCGCGCTGGGGCAGCATGAAGGCCGTTACCGCCAACATTCAAAACGCGCGCGACTCCGGCCTCGACATTGCCGCCGACATGTATCCCTATCCCGCCGGCGCAACAGCGCTCGCGTCTGCGCTGCCACCCTGGGTCGCGGATGGCGGCGTTCAGAAATTACTGGAACGCCTGAAAGATCCTGCCGTTCGCGCGCGCATTAAGAAAGAACTCGCCACCGATCATCCCGATTGGGAAAACTTGTTCTTCGATTGCGGCGGAGGCGCGGGCGTACTCATCGCTTCAGTGGAAAAGCTGGAACTAAAACAGTTCGAAGGGAAAACAGTCGACGATGTCGCCAAAGCCTGGAAGAAAACGCCGGAAGACACGATGATGGATTTCGTTCTTGCCGACTCGGCGCAAACCGGCGCCATTTATTTCATGGCCAGCGAAGAGGATTTGCGGACAGGCTTGAGCCAACCATGGACCAGCATCGGCTTGGATGCGAATGAAATGTCACTCGACGGGCCTACGTACGAAGCTCACGCCCACCCCCGCACTATGGGCTCGATGCCACGCTTTCTCGGGCATTACGTTCGCGATGGACACCTCCTGCCCCTGGAAACCGCCATCCGCAAAATCACTTCCCTTCCCGCGCAACGCGAACATCTCGAAGGGCGGGGCCTTCTGAAGCCCGGCTACTTCGCCGATATCACCATCTTCGATCCGGCGACCATCATTGACCACGCTACTTTTACGAAGCCGGATCAATTGTCCGAAGGCATTGATTTCGCGATCGTCAACGGCCAAGTGGAATACGATCACGGCAAACTCACCGGCGCGACCGCAGGCAAAGTTCTTCGCGGACGCGGCTGGCACGCACCAGCCAATTAAGGTTTCATTCTTTGAGACTATCGCAGGAGTGAGTCACTCGGGCGAGTCGAAATCTGTTGCGGTGGAGTCCAGCGCAGAATCCATATCCTTGCTATCGCGAAGGACCACGATGCGGGTTTCAGCTCCGCCGCTGTCCGGTTTTTCCTTGAGTTCTTCGAAAAGAATAAAATTTACGTTGATTTCCATCGCTGCTCAGCTCAACGCGGTTTTCCCGAGTTCAACGACGCGTCGTTCGTAGGTCATTTCCACGAATCCGTGCTTTCCGTGGTAGCGCAGCACAATTTTGTGGCCGGGCTCGATTTTCGCGCGCGTCTTAATCAGGGAATCCGACAGTTCCACCCACTGGCCGTTCACGAGGTAGCTACCTTCCCAGCCGCGCAGCTCGAATTTCCCGTCAGTCTTCAGAATCAAAGGCGCTGCATTGCACGCCATCACTTTGCCCTTCATCTTGGCCTCAACGCACTGATAACGGCCGGAAACATTCTGGCCTTGCGCGGGGCTTGCTGGAGTCAGGAGAAGGAAAAGAGCGGCGAGCGTAAGGAAACGCAGCAGGCCTCGAGCGACTCGAACGGATCCCATGAAAATCTCCACGTCCAGGTCGCTTGGCTGCGGGACGGCGGACCCTGACCGAAAGTACAGGTGCAATTCCCCCGCCAAGCCGCCTCACATTAAGCTATTTATTTGCAGTAACTTAGACTCCTTTGAGGGGGCCAATCCCAGGTTGGATGGCACCTGTCTTCCCCTTTAAGGGTTATGGATGGAACTCTTTTGCACAAGGCCGAGATGGCGGCGAATATGACTTCTAGGGCAATTCGGCCACCGCTTGGCCGTCTTTTCGCGGATCCGAGGCGCCATAATTCACGCCCGCTGCAAAATCGCGCATTACGGCTTGTCCGCCGCCGACGAAGCTTGTAAACGAGCCTTTCAATTCGATCTTGTGCCCCTTGGCCGCCAACTCGTCGCGTACCTTTTGCGGAAAGCGGTTTTCCATCCCCACATCGCAGCCGCCGAAGGAATGTTTGCTGAACCGCGGCGCGTCCATCGCTGCCTGAATATTCATCTTGAAATCAGCAAGGTTGGCGATGAACTGCGCGTGTGCCTGCGATTGATTCCATCCGCCCATGATTCCAAACGCCACTCGCGTATCGCCCTTCTGCGCAAACGCGGGAATAATCGTGTGCAGCGGCCGCTTCCTTCCTGCCAAGGCGTTGGGCGACGCAGCGTCAAGCGAAAAGAGTCCGCCGCGATCATGCAGGGCAAAACCGGTTCCGACCGCCACGATTCCAGAACCAAACGATTCGTAATTGCTTTGAATGAGCGACACCATATTCCCTTCGCGGTCGACGACACTCAGATACGTCGTGTCATTTCCGGCGGGGATTTCTCCGGCAGCAGCTTCGCAGTTCGCATGATCCGCATCCATTTGTTTTGCTCTCTCAGCGGCCCACTCTTTCGACAGCAACTTGGCCACCGGCAGTTTCTGCTTCCGCGGATCGCCAATGTACTTCAACAAATCCGCGTACGCCAGTTTCTTCGCCTCAATCAAGGCATGGAGCGCATTTGTCGAGCCGAATCCCCAATCTTTCTGTCCCAAGGGAAACGTCTCCATGATGTTCAGCATTTCCAACGCGGCCAAGCCCTGCACGTTGGGCGGCAGCTCGTAGACGGTCCAATCGCGATAGGTGGTCGAAATGGGCTCGACGAATTCACTTGAGAATTCCGCGAGATCGGCGGCTGCCATCGGGCCACCATGCCTCTTCATGGACTCCAGAATTTTTGCCGCAATCTCTCCTTTATAAAACGCGTCTCGGCCATGGCGACCAATCTGATCGAGCGACCATGCCAGGTCCGGATTGCGAAATACTTCGCCGACCTTCGGGGCATGATCGTCTGGCAAATATATCTTCGTGGCCGCGTCGTCCGTGCGCAGGTAATCGATCGATGCGGCCCAATACGCCGCTGTCCATTCCGGCACCGGGAAACCATCCTGCGCCGTACGAATCGCGGCTTCCAAATCTTCCGCCAATTTCTTGCGGCCAAATCTGACTGCGAGCTTTTGCCATCCGTCCACCGCGCCGGGCACAGTGATCGAATTCACGCCCTGCTGCGGCATGCTCCGAATTCCCTGCTTTTGTAAATACTCGATGGTCAGCGCTTTCGGCGCCCACCCGCTCGCGTTCAAGCCATACAGCTTATTTGCTTTCGCGTCGTACACGATCGCGAACAAATCCCCGCCAATGCCGTTCATCATCGGCTCGACCACGCCCATCATGGCGTTCGTGGCGATGGCCGCGTCCACAGCGTTTCCGCCATGCTCGAGGATGCGAACGCCTGCCTGCGCCGCTAATGGCGATTCCGCAGCGACGACCCCATTCCGCGAAATCACCATCGAGCGCGTCTGACTGCGGTCCTGCGCGTAACTAGTTTCAATGAACATGACAAAAGAGCTAAAAAGAAAGATCCATCCGCGGAAAATTCGCACGACGCAGTCCTTCCCGTTTCCTCTCAAAAATGTGGACGAACATCCCTCACGGCGTCTTAACAATGATGTTCGGAATGTTCTTCTCCCGCAGCATAGCGTTGAAGGCCATCACGTCCTTGGCTCCAATTTGCTGATATTCCTGCTGGAACTGGTCGCCTTGTTTCTTGAGCTCCTCTCCCACGGCCACTTGCTGCGTGGTGGGGGCAAAGTCGGAGGACTCTGTTTGGTCGGCAAGGTAGGTAATCTTGCTTGCCAGCATCGACGGCCAGCGAACGTCGTCCTGTCCTCTTCCCGTGGCTTTGAGCTGCAGGACCCTGCCTTCCACCGCGATCAGTTTCTCCGCCAAATCGTCAGCGGCCTTGCGAATCGCCTTTCCCGCATCGTCGGTTCCCAATTGTTTTTCCAGGGCTTCCAGTTGCGCTCGAATAGACTCGATTTGATTGACGCTAGCGGCCAGAGCATTCATTTCATCGCGCAAGCCGGAAACGAATTGGGTTTGCGTCTGAATATCGCCTTCCGTCCCGCCGGAATGCGGATCCTTCAAAACGTTGAGTTTTTGGGTGAGTTTTTGCTCGCCCAAAGTTAGCGTCACGGTGTAAGTGCCCGGGGGCGCCAGCAGCTCAATGCGTCCCGCGCCGGACGCAGTGCGCCAACCTTCTGGTCCCGGCTTTACGTCGGGAGCATACAAGGGACTTGTCTTCAGCCTCATTTGTGTGCTCGCCTCTGACCTGAGGTTCCACCAAACGCGGTTAATGCCCGGCTTGACCTCGCACGATGGGCCACCTTCTCCTTCCTCGCCGCCTCCGCCGGGGCCGCCTGGTCCCGCGGGCCTTCGCGCGCGTTCTTCCGTCGCAGCGCGGCATTCGATTTCGCGCACGGTTTTCCCGCTGGCGTCGCTGATGATCAGCTTGGCATGCTCTTTTTCGCCCAGCTTCGACTTTAAGTAGAAATTGATCGACGCTCCGTAAGGCGGATTGTGTCCTGCCGTGGGATCGTACGAAACGGCGGCGGGCTGTGCAACCGGCCGGAAACGGTAGACATCGCGCGGCGCGAAAAAGTGAACATTCGATGCCAGAATTTCCGGCGTCACTTGCTCAAGCGCGGTGATGTCGTCCAAAATCCAAAAACCTCGTCCGTAGGTTGCCAGCGCCAAGTCGTGAAAGCGCTCTTGCACCGCAATCCAATACACGGGAGCATGTGGGAGCCCGCTCTGCAGCGGCTGCCAGTTTTTGCCATCGTCGAACGAGATATACAGGCCATTCTCTGTTCCCAGGTAAAGCTGCCCCTTGCGCACGGGGTCTTCGCGAATGCAATGCGCGTAGCTCAACATGCCGTGAGGAATGCCGTTCGTAATTTGTGTCCACGTTTTTCCGTAATCGCTAGTCTTGTACGCGAACGGATCGCGATTATTCATCTGATGAAAATCCACGCTGATATAAGCGGTCCCCGCGTCGTAGCGTGAGGCTTCAATGTTGCTCACCGTCCCCCACTCCGGAAGATTCGGAATGTTTTTTGTGACATTGGTCCAGGTTTTCCCGCCATCGCCCGTGATTTGCACGTACCCATCGTTCGTTCCCGCCCAGATCACCCCCGCTTCTTTGGGCGATTCCGCAATCGCAAACACGGTTCCCGCATATTCCACGCCGATATTGTCCGGCGTGAGCCCGCCGGAGATCCCCATGCGGCTTTTGTCGTTGCGCGTCAAGTCCGGGCTGATGATTTGCCAGCTATTGCCCCCGTCGGTGGTGACGTGTACGAACTGGCTGCCCACGTAAAGTTTGTTGTGATCGTGCGGAGAAATTGTTACCGGGAATTCCCAGTTGAACCGGTACTTCACTTCACCGGCTGTGGCTCCAACCGTAGAATTCGGCCACACTTCCACTTCGCGAGCCTGGTGATTCTTTTCGTCGAAACGGGCGATGGCGCCGCCCACACTGCCGGAGCCGGTTCCCGTGGACCAGATGATGTTGTTGTCCACGGGGTCCGGCGTCGCAAAGCCGCTTTCGCTTCCTGCCACGGGATGCCACACACCCCGCGAAATCTGTGCCCCCCCGAAGCCCCCAAATTGCAGGCTGTTGCTCGGTCCGCGATAGGAAGGCCCATCCTGTTTGTTTCCGTAAACGAAATAAGGAATCTGGTCGTCCAGCGTCACGTGATAAATCTGCGCGATAGGCAATTGAATGCGGTCCCACGTATGCCCGCGATTCACAGAAATGCTCACGCCGCTGTCATTCACCACCGCCATGCGATCGCCATTCGTGGGATCGATCCACATCTCGTGATTGTCACCGCCGGGCGTAGAAGGCATGGCCGTCAAAGTGTGGCCGCCATCAAGCGTCCTCGAAAAGGCCGAAGTGAAGAAATAAACCTCGTTCTCATTGTCCGGAGAAATTTCCTCGCGCGTGTAATAGTGCGTGCGCCCGCGAATTTGCCGGTCCGAATTGGCCAACTGCCAATTCTCTCCGCCATCATCCGAACGCCAAAGTTGCCCGGTTTGCGTGGGCTTGCTATCCATCGGCACGCCGTCGCCGGTTTCAATCAGCGCGTAAACGCGATTCGAATCCTTAGGCGCTACGCGCACCGCGATTCTGCCAATCGGCGCGTGGGGAAGTCCGTGCCCTTCCAGCCGCTTCCACGTCACTCCTCCATCAATGGACTTGAACAATCCGCTTCCGGGGCCGCCGCTCTTTCGCCCGTAAGTGTGAATCTCCAATTGCCACACTCCCGCAAACAATATCCGGGAATTGTTGGGATCCATGCCCATGTCCGAGCAGCCGGTATTTTCATCGACAAACAGAACCTTTTCCCAATTCTTCCCTCCGTCAGTGGTGCGAAAGACGCCCCGCTCCGGCTGCGGACCGTAGGCGTGCCCCAGGGCACATGCCAGCACAATCTCCGGGTTGTGCGGGTCAATTACCACGTTGCCGATGCGCCCGGTCTTCTCCAACCCCATCAGCTTCCAGGTTTTCCCCGCGTCCATGGATTTGTAAATCCCGCTTCCCACCGAAATGTGGCTTCGAATGAACGATTCACCAGTTCCCGCCCACACGATGTTCGGGTCGCTCGCAGCAACCGCCAGAGATCCGATCGAAGAAACTGGCTGGTCGTCAAAGATAGGATCCCAGTGGATGCCGCCATCGGCGGACTTGAAAATTCCTCCAGACGCCGCGCCGACGTAATACACATTGGGATTTCCGGGAATCCCTGCCACACCTGTCGCGCGATTTCCCACCGGCCCGATGTACCGGAATTTCATTTCGTTGTAGACATCGGGACTCATCTGTGCCTGTTGCGCGCGTGTCAAAGATGCGACGCAGAAAATTGCCAGCACACTCAGGAAAAGACCAAAACACACTCGCTTCGTCATGACGAAACCTCACAAGCCAAATTTTTGCCTGGAATTGCGCGGATAATACTTGCTGCGCCAGTCGCGGTCAATAGGGGCAAATACCGGACACTCGAAATCCCCAGGGTAATCGCTGTTTAACGTTCGGCACACAAGACACGCACGCCTTGCCAAGCCGTGCTACTCTGAATCTCGCAATATCCCCCCTTCCGCTTGGGAATATTCCCCGGACTATCCTACGTGTCCGGGTACGAGCGTGCCCAAATGAAGAAAAAGCAGTTGGGGGAAGTACTTCGCGAGCGCGGCCATCTCACCACGGCCGATCTCAATCAGATCCTCCTCGATCAGCGGGGAAAACGTATTCATCTTGGCGAGTTGTTGCTGCAAGGCGGCAAGGTCGCCAAGATTGATCTCATCTCTGCTCTCGCGGAAATTTCCGACATTCCCTATCTGGATTGCACCCGCGTTCAAGTCGATCCCGAGGCCCTGAAACTGATTCCCCAGGCGATGGCCAGACACTGTAATGCCCTTCCGGTTGCACTCCAGGAATCCAGCCTGACTGTCGTCATGGCGGAGCCACAGAATCTGCAGTTCCTCGACGAGTTGCGATTCAAATCGGGGAAGAAGATTGTCCCACGCCTGAGATTTCGCAGTGAAATAGTGCTTGCCATCGACCGCCACTACGGAGTGGGGTCGGCAGAACCGAGCGGCCCACTCCATGATTCGCGCGGCCGCCGCGAAAAAGGCCAGCGATATTCACATCGAGGGCCCACGGCTCCGCAGAAAAACCGCCAAGATCAGGTAGTTCCCTCTGCCTCAATAAGCAGACGGCACGCATCAAAGGAAAGATCGCTACTTTTTCCCTGTTGGGACTCGACGTTTTAGCTCGTCGGTCCAGTGGAGAACCATGCTCACCTCTTTGGAGCTGGCGGGAGCTTCTTTTTCTTTAATCATGAGAAAATGTTGGCCGTCCGGCGCTACGTCATAGTTTTGCAACATGACGTAGTTTCCGCCTCGGAACAACATGCGGGGAGTTCCTGCCTTAAATGTAGGCTGCGTCTCTACGGGAATCACCATCACCTTGTCCTCGTTGCGAAAGAAGATCTCGCGTCCGCTGCGCGCCCAAATCGGGTAGGAGCCTCCCTCCGCCGAGAGCAACCACTTGCCGCCAAGCCCGGGGTACGGCTGTACGTAAATCTCGTCCCGTCCCGATTCGTTAGACGTGTAGACCATCCAGTGCCCGTCAGGAGAGAACCGCGCATTCGACTGGGTGAATGTGGACTGCATGAGGGGTTGAACTTTGGCGCTTCCATCGAGCGAAATCCTATAAATTCCGATTGCTCCAGTTACATTGCGGCGGCCAAACAACAGCGTCTTGCCATCGGGCGACACTGTGGAAGGCGTTGCTCCCGGATCCTCAAGCTCCTTGCCAAAAAGCGTCTCTTCCGCTCCGCTTCCATCAGCTGGCTTCGCGCGAAAGGTGAGAGTAGGTACACGCGAGCGATAGATTACCTTTCGGCTATCGGGAGTCCACAGAGGAGCAGCACTGCCGCCACCCCCACCAAAGGTGAGGCGCATCAGGGTGTTTCGGCTAAAGTCGTAGATCCACAGGTCCTCGGAGCCGGCGCTAAAGATCTGTACGGCAAGCATCTTACCGTCGGGAGAGATCCGCGGTGTCAGGTAGGAATTCACCGGAGCGGGGAGTTCCTTGCTCACCCCTTGACGATCCACCCACGCCAGGGATCTCTCAGGGGGGCGCGTGCTCCCTGGCACGTAAGCCAGCAAGCCAGTGTCCGCGACGTCATATTCGGCGCCACCACTCGTGGCCACGGTTGTCACCACTCCCTGCTGGACCGGTACGGGCGAACCCCTCACTTGCAAACGCGGCAGATCAAAGGGGACCGCCATCAGCGCTCCGCCGTGAGCGTAGACAATGTGCCCGGAAGGCACAAACCGGGCGTACGAGCCTCCATCGAACAGCGTGCGCCACTTTCCCGTTTCCAGCGACAGCAAGGCGATCCGGGCATCGTCGTAAGTGACCTGAGTCGCCATCTGAATCGTCAACAAAACGATGTTCGTTCCAGGCAGGACTTGGGGCCAGCGATGGCTGAGCTCCTGCTGCTTGCCGTCCGGCGTAGTGAGCGCTTGGGGTGTTCCGCCCGCTGAGGAGATGCGCATAAGTCCCGAACTCAGGTTCGGCGCATAAACAATGGCGTCTTCGCTGGCCCAACTAGCACCGTGAGGGATAGGTGCATCGCAAAGGCTAGTGATGGGCCCGCCTCGGCGTTGAACCTTGCGCATTTTGCCATCGGCGAAGAAACCTATCCACTCTCCGTCGGGAGAAAAGAACGGCTGTGTCGCATTTTCCGTTCCCGGAATGGGTGTTGCGGTCTCCTGGTCGAGTTCGCGCACGTAGAGTTGCGGGGGTTTCACCGCTGGAGAACCAACGAAAACAATTTGCGACCCATCTCGAGAAAGCGCAATGGGCGAGCCGGGATTAGGTGAGAAAACTCCCGCAAGCGGTTCGGGCAACAGCAGTGATGCTTGCACCACCTGACGCCCTTCCGGTTGTTTATCGCTCCAATAGAGCGCGCCGATGGCGCCAGCCAGTGCAATCGCCAGCGACGCAAGCACCCAAGGCAACCCGCGATGCCATAGCGGCCGCAGTCGGTCCGGGGTCCGATTGACCGCCGGTTCGCCCGGCGCTCCGGCGATTGTTGCATCGAGAGCAATTCGCGCCTCGCCGATGGCTTGCAAGCGTTGCCTGGGGTCTTTTTGCAGGCAGCGACGCAAGAGCTCGCGGATGCGTGCCGGAACCGATTCGCTCAATAGATCCCAACCCGGCTCCGCGCGAATCACGCAAGCAAGAATGTCCGAAGTCGTTTCGCCGCTGAAAGCTCCTCGTCCCGTGAGCATCTCGTAAAGCACGCAGCCAAAAGCCCAAATGTCCGCGCGCCGGTCCACGCGCTTGCCGCGCGCCTGCTCGGGCGCCATAAAGGCCGCCGTCCCCAGCATGACTCCGGCGCGCGTGGCCGCCGCACTCAGCGTCGGCGAGTTCTGCAACTCCTCGTCGCTCGTTTCTCCTTCGAGAGCCTTGGCCAAGCCAAAGTCCAGCAACTTGACCTGGCCATCCTCCGTCAACTTTACATTTGAAGGCTTCAGGTCGCGGTGAATGATGCCGCGCTCATGCGCGTACTCCAGCGCCTCCGCCATCTGCTTGGCAATCGGCAACGCTTCCTCGAGCGCCACCGGTCCACGCTTAATCCGTTCGGCGAGCGTCGGTCCTTCGACCAACTCCATAACGAGCGCAGGCTTGCCATCCGATTCCTCCAAGCCGTACACCACCGCAATGTTGGGATGACTCAATGAAGCAAGAACTTTGGCTTCGCGTTCGAAGCGCGCCATTCGCTGCGCATCGCTGGCAAACGCATCAGGCACAACCTTTAGCGCTACGTCGCGCCCGAGACGCTTGTCGCGCGCGCGATACACTTCTCCCATTCCGCCCGCGCCCAGCGGCGAGACAATCTCATAGGGCCCAAGTTTGCTGCCTGAAACGAGCGGCATAAGTGCCGGGATTATAGTTCAGCCTTTGTGTTACCGCGAGTCCTCGCCGCTGGCTTCGCCTCTTAAGTCCAGTGATTGGCATTTCCGCGCGAACGCCATAGAATTCAAAGGACGGTCGCCGTGCCCCGGAAAATCACTCCTTTTGGCGGCTCGTCGATTCAAATGGAGGCTCCGCCGTTGCCCGAACATCACGCCGCTGCCGCGCACTCAAAACCGATCACTCCCCGCGATCCGTCCTTCTATTCTCAGGTCAACGCGGTTGTCACCGGGCGTCATTCCGACCCTTTCGCTTTTCTCGGGCCGCATCCTGTAGATGGCGGCCGCGCTGTGCGCTTCTTCCTCCCGTGGGCCGAGGAAGCCCGCATCTATCTGCAACAGCCCATCTCAGACAACGTCGCGGTTCCAACGCCCAAGATTGTCGAGGCCTCAAAATTGCGTTACGAAGGGTTTTTTGAGGCCATCTTGCCGCCGGGCGAAACCAGCGACCCAGCCCCCTCTGCCTACAAGATCCGTTGCCGTAACTACTACGGCGAGTCTTTCGAAGTTTACGACCCCTATGCCTTCCCTTGTGTCCTCACCGAATTCGATCTCTATCTCATGGGCGAAGGCCGCCACTACGACACGTATCAAAAACTCGGCGCGCATCTCCTTACTCTTGAGGGCGTTCGTGGCGTTCACTTCGCTGTCTGGGCTCCCAGCGCCAAACGTGTCAGCGTCGTCGGCGACTTCAATCGCTGGGACGGCCGCGTTCATCCCATGCGCGGGCGCGGCTCTTCCGGAATTTGGGAAATTTTCATCCCCGAACTCACTGAAGGCGCCATCTACAAATTCGAACTCATCGGCCCAGATGGAAGCATGCTCCCGCTCAAAGCCGATCCCTACGCCTTCCGCTCCGAGCTCCGCCCCAACACCGGCTCCATCGTCGCCAATCTCGAAACCTATCGCTGGAACGACGGAGACTGGCTCGCCCTGCGTTCCAGTAAAAACTGGTTCCAATCCCCTGTCTCCATTTACGAAGTTCACCTCGGCTCCTGGCGCCGCATTCCCGAAGATCACAATCGCTGGCTCACTTATCGTGAACTCGGCGATCAGCTCATTCCTTACGTCAAGGAACTAGGCTACACGCACATCGAGTTGCTCCCGGTCATGGAGCATCCTTACGACGGCTCTTGGGGATACCAAACTCTCGGCTACTTCGCTGCAACCAGCCGATACGGCTCGCCTCAGGAATTCATGGAGTTCGTCGACCGCTGCCACCAATCCGGCATCGGCGTCATTCTCGACTGGACTCCTGCGCATTTTCCGCGCGACGAGCACGGCCTTGCTCAATTCGACGGCAGTCATCTCTACGAGCACGCTGACCCGCGCCAGGGCGCGCATCCCGATTGGGGCACGCTCGTCTACAACTACGGCCGCAACGAAGTTCAAAACTATTTGATTTCCAACGCGCTCTTCTGGCTCGATAAGTACCACATCGACGGCCTGCGCGTGGACGCCGTCGCCTCCATGCTCTATCTCGATTACTCGCGCAAGCCCGGCGAATGGATTCCGAATCAATACGGCGGCCGCGAAAATCTTTACGCCATCGAATTCATCAAGCGCCTGAACGAAGTCGCCCATGGCAAATTCCCAGGCATTCTCACCATTGCGGAAGAATCCACCGCCTGGCCCGCCGTTTCCCGTCCGACCTACCTCGGCGGCCTCGGCTTCAGCTTCAAATGGAACATGGGCTGGATGAACGACACGCTAAAGTATTTTTCTCTCGATCCCGTCCACCGCAAATATGAGCACAACAAAATCACTTTCTCGATGCTCTACGCCTTCACCGAAAACTTCGTCCTTCCCTTCTCCCATGACGAAGTCGTTCACGGCAAAAACTCGCTGCTCCACAAAATGCCCGGCGACCTGTGGCAGCAATTCGCCAATCTGCGCCTGCTGTACGGCTACCACTACGCGCATCCCGGCAAGAAACTTCTCTTCATGGGCCAGGAACTCGCCCAGCGCCACGAATGGAGTGAAGCGCGCAGCCTCGATTGGCATCTTCTGCAGTGGGATTCGCATCGTGGCGTGCAAAATCTTATTCGCGACCTGAATCACCTCTACTCGTCGGAGCCTGCGCTTCATCTCGTGGAATTTGACTGGCACGGCTTCGAATGGATTGACGCCAACGACGCCGACAACAGTGTCCTCAGCTTCATGCGCCGGGGCAAAAACAGCGAAGATTTAATCGTCGTCGTGCTCAACGCCACCCCCGTCGTGCGTGGAGGCTACCGGCTCGGCGTTCCGCAACCCGGCTACTACCGCGAGATTCTCAACACCGACGCCGCGCATTATGGCGGTTCGAACATGGGTAACGCCGGCGGTCAGCAAGCCTCCGACCAGCCCGCGCAAGGACGCTCTCAATCCCTCGTCCTAACCCTTCCGCCGCTGGCAGCGGTCTTTCTGAAGTGGGCACCGAATTCCTGACGAGCGCCGTCTAATCAAAGTATGGCCGATCCTGCCCAAAACGCCGCAGAAATACCACAGCCAACTGCCCCGGCTCGTGGGTCGCGGATGTTCATGATCAACATTTCGCTTGCGAGCTGGTCCAGCCTTGTCTTTGCAATCCTCCAAAGCGCCTGCACGGCCGTCATTGCTATTAGCGGCCTTCGCGTCGCAATTGGCCTTTCAGCTCTCGCCGCGGCTGCTGGTATCCACGCCCCCGCGCACGGGTTCCATCAGGACGCCATCCGCATCCCCATGATGGTTCTCGCCTTCCTCGGCGCTCTCATCAATCTCTATGTAGTGGGCAAAGTCCGGCGCTTGCGAAACAGGCCTGCGGCACAGTGGCGTCAGCAGCCCGTCACAAAGCAAAAGCTCAATTCCGAGCGCTTCCAAATCACTCTGGCAATTCTAACTCTCATTTTGCTGGCAACGGAGTGGATCACTCACCCCATGGTCCATCGCGCCCCATAGAAAGAGCGCGGGCCCGCGCCTTCTTACTTTTTCTTCAGCTCTGTTTCCGAACCCTCGATCTCTTTTTTCAGCCGTTCGTGCAGCCGCTCGCTGAACCCCACCGGCAACTCGAATGTCCGGTCATCCGCCGTCAAAATCAGAATATTCCTCGTCGAATCCAGAATCGCCGAGCAAATTTCGCAGTGTTCCAGATGGCGCTCGATATCTTCTTTTACTTGGGGATCGACGCGCCCATCGATGTATTCCGAAATGTATTCCCACACGTGCTTGCAATCGATTTTCATAGGGCCCTCCGAAAGAACCCCTTCCGCGCGGGTGCGACACTCTTTAGGAACGGAACCAATTGCTTTTGGAGCAGGATTCGCGCACGGTGGAGTCGCACTTTCACGACACCGGGATTCAGCTTCAAAGCCTCCGCGGTCTCCTCGATGTTCAGTTCTTCCAAATCCCTCAGCGTGAAAACCTGCCGGTAAATATCGGGAAGACTTGCAACGGCCTTGCGCAGCGCCTCGCGCAATTCCTTGCGCTCCAAAGCCTCCAGTGGAATTTCCCGCCAATCCGTTAGCGGCGCTGGCGTGTAATCGCCCTCTTTCTCTTCTAACTCTTCGTCAATTGAACTTTCGGCTGCGCCTTTTGCCTTGCGCAGCCGTTTCCTTCCTTCGTTGATGGCAATCGTCGTCAACCACGTGCTGAACTTGGCCTCCGCGCGAAACGATCCCAGATGCCGGTAAGCGTTAATCACCGCTTCCTGCGCGCCGTCTTCCGCGTCGGCCTCATTCTTCACAATCGCCAATACCGTCAGGTACACCATCCGCTCGTAGGGCCGGATCAGCTCATGAAACAGTTCTTTTTCTCCGGCCACGATCCGCTGGATCAGTTCCGCTTCTTTTGTTGGCGCCGCCTGCATCGTAGTCTTGCGTCAGCCTGCAATCCCTCGCTACACTCTCTGCAGCGAAAAGGCACTTCTGCAATTCATTTCTTCTCTGTGCCCTCTGTGTCTCTGCCTCAGTGTCCTCTGTGTTATGTCTTCTTCTTCGCTTTCCTGGCTTAGAACTTCTCCAGCTTCGCCACCCGAAACACCGTGTAAAATCCTTCGAAGTAAATCGATACCGCCGGATACTGATTCAAATCCACCCTGGCTGGCAAGCTGTAATTCTGATTGCTCTGGCTTTCCGGTCTGTTTGCTCGCGGCGGAACGCAAGAGAGCGGCTCAGCAAGCCCGCTCTCGCGCCGCGGCCCGCTCTTCAGCTCGGATTCTTTTTGTCCTCCATCTTGTCGTCTTTCATGTTGTCCATTTTGTCGCCCTTCTTTTTCTTGTCCTTCTTGCTCTTCTTTTTCTTGTCCGTCATTTTGCCGTTGGACATTTTGTCTTGACCCATCTTGTCGTCCATCTTGTCTTGCTTCATCGTGTCTTGTTTCATCTTGTCGTCTTGCTTCATGCTGTCGCTTTGCGTTTTGTCCTGCTGCGTGGAGCCCTGAGCACGAAGCGGAGCCTGAATCGTGCATGCCGCCGCTAGCGCAGCGAAGATTACGCCCGCCCTAATCTTGCTAACCATTCGAATCTCTCCTGTGATTTGATTTCGGCGAGCCGTTGTTCCAGACTTCGCCTTTCACCCTATACGAGTCTGAATCATCGCAAAAGTTACCGCGCCATCCACCCGGCGATTCTGCCTGGCACAGGGTTAGGTTTGAACGCCCACGCTGAATCTCGTAAAATGCCGGCGGTTCGACAAACGCACACGGTAACGCCATTTGAGTTCTCGCCGCAAATTCCTCATCGGCACCGCAACTCTCGCTACAAGCGTTGCCGGAGCGTCCGCAGAAGCGCTTGCGCCAAAGAAGCTTGTCGCCCCTTGCCCAACCGAGTCGTCCAGCCTCGACGGTCAATGGCTCTTCCGCAGCGATCCCGAAGATGCAGGCCTAAGCAACAATTGGTTCGCCGCACACTCTGCCACAAACGATTGGCTCGCCGTCACTGTTCCCCACACCTGGCAGGTTCGATCTCCGTTCGTCGAGTATCGCGGCGTTGCCTGGTACCAACGCCATTTCGACGTTCCTGAACGTTGGACCGGCTCCGCCATTCGAATTGAGTTTGCTGCCGTGTTTCACACCGCCACTGTTTGGGTGAATGGCCGGCTCGCCGGCGAACATCCACGCAAGGGCTACACCGCCTTTACTTTTGATATTTCGCATCTCGCGTACGCGGGAGCGCCGAATTCGCTCGTTGTGCGCGTGGACAACTCCTTCAACGAGCGCATGCTCCCGCGAGGGCGCTCCAGCGACTTCCCGCACGACGGCGGCATTTTTCGTCCCGTACGACTGCTCATCACGCCCAAAGTGTTTATCGAGCAGCTCGATATGGACGCTCTTCTGGATTCCCGCAACGCGGACGCCCAGCTTGCGATCGTGGCGCATTGCAGCAACACCAGTTCCAGGATGTGGCGAGGTCACGCTTCGTTTCGCGTCATCGAGGAGGACACTGGTCTCGAAATCCTCGCCAATCCTGACGCAGGCACCTTTTCGATTGCGCCTCGCTCAGTACACTCTCTGGTAATTTCCGCAACTCTGGCCAGCCCCAAACTCTGGCACTTCGATCATCCTCATCTCTATCGTCTCGAATTCCTCCTTGCGGATAGCCGCGAAGCCCATTTGTTTTCCACCACGTTTGGCGTCCGCCGATTCGAAGTCAAAGATGGCGCTCTCCACCTCAATGGCGAGCCCGTGCGGCTGATGGGCGTCGAGCGTATGGGCGGCAGCAACCCTGAATTCGGCATGGCCGAGCCGGAAAGCTGGATCGCTCACGACCACAACGACCTGAAACATTTAAATTGCGTGTTCACGCGCGTTCATTGGCCGCAGGACAGCGGCGTCCTCGATTACTGCGATCGTCACGGCATCCTGATCCAAAGCGAAATCCCCGCCTGGGGATGGGAAACTTTCAAAGGCATGGCCACGGAACCGGACGCCGACCTTCTCGAAAACGGCATCGAGCAAATGCGCGAGATGATTGCCCGCGACCGCAATCACCCTTCGCTTGTCATCTGGGGACTTTGCAACGAAGTTGGCGGCCAGCTTCCCGCCGCCTATGAGTTCGCCAAACGCATGCTCGTCGAAGTGAAAAAGCTCGATCCTCACCGCCTTTGCTCTTACGCTTCGAATTCCCTCGAGAAAACTCCCGAACGCGACGTCGCCGGGCTCATGGACCTTATCGAGATGAACGAATACGTCGGCACTTGGTCACCGGGCAATCTCGAAACGGTGAGCAAGTATCTCGACGCCGTGCACGCCGCCTTTCCCGGCAAGCCCATTGTTATCTCCGAGTATGGTTATTGCGCTTGTGTCCCGGAACGCCCTGAGAATGACGCTCTTCGCATCAAGACTCTGCGCTCACACGATGGCGTGTTTCGCTCAAAGGAATATGTCGCCGGAGCCATTTTCTTTTGCTACAACGACTACCGCTCGCAAGTTGGTTTCAGTGGCGTGGGCGCTCTCCAGCAAAACATTCACGGCGTCGTGGATGTATTTGGCGCCAGGAAACCTTCCTTTGACGCCCTTCGCGAAGAATCCAGCCCCTTCGCCTCTCTCTCTGTAGAAAATCACTCGAACACCTTCCGCCTCGTGATAAAAACCCGCGCCAACCTCCCCAGCTATACGCTTCGCGGCTACCGCGTTCGCGCCATCTCTTACGGCGAAGGCGACATTCCGCTGGAACAACAGGAGGTCGCACTGCCCGATCTCCCTCCTGGCAGTGAGACCACAACGGAGCTCGTCTTCCGGCAGCCAAACCCTGCAACTCGCGTTCAATTCGATGTCATTCGCCCCACGCGATTTTCCGCATTTTCGTTGGACTGGAAGCCCCCCGCTGTATCCCCCCCTTAGATAGCAATCTCCTTCGCCCTAGTTACCGGCAAGCTGCAAATCTCTCTTCGTGGCCGTTTACCTTTCGACGGAAAGCCGCCAACCAATCCCATTCGCGGCCCCGCTTCAAGGTATCCTGAAATCTCTGGAAAATACGCAATGCCTGGAAATTTTGCCATTCGGTTGCGCTGCCCTCTCTGCGAAGCCGACTTTTGGGTCACGCTCGCGGACCGCCAGGAAACTTACGAGCAGATCCAGAAGCAGACCTGGGAATTCAAGTGCCGCGAGCACGGCGCGCAAAACGGCACGCCCAAAGAAGTGATCAGCGTGGCTCCGCTGGATGATCTGCCGCCTTCCACGCAAAAATCCGCCTTTACCTTTGGCAATCCCATCTCCACCGAAAAGACGAAAAAAATTCCTCGCTCCAGCGAACGCATGTCCCTTCGCGTTCCCGTGGTGGTCTACGGCTTCACCAAGGAGCGCGGCGCCTTTCACGAAGAAACGGAAACGCAAACAGTCAACGCCAGCGGCGCTTTGGTGATGCTCAGAACCAAGCTCGCGCTTGGCGATTCCGTATTTGTAATGCAAAGGAGCAGCGGCCTCGAACAGGAAGTCCGCGTCGTCTACCTCGACCCTTACACTGACCGCGAAACGAAAGTTGGGCTGGCTTTCAAGCATCCCATTCCCGATTTCTGGCGCAGGTCCCGCAAGCAACATCGCGTTCCCAAAATGCTTCGCGTGACTGTCAAGGGAACCGATGCCAGGGGTAATCAGTTCAAACAAAGCAGCTACACCATCGACCTCAGCCAGGATGGCGCGCGTCTCGACGGGCTTGGCTTCCTCACCACTCCCGGGCAAACCATCGAAGTGCGCCGCCTATGGCGCAAAAAGAAATTTCGCGTAGTGTGGATTGGCCACGTCGGCACCACGGAAGCCAATCAGGTCGGCGTGTTCGGCCTGCAAAACGAAAAAGACATCTGGCATGTAAAATTGCCTGAGGGCGAGCCCGACGAAGAGCCTGACAAATCCGACGAGTTCAAGCCCCCGAAAAAGTAAATTCAGGGTTTACCGTTTACCGTTCACCCTTGGCCGTTTTCAGCTTTAGAGTTTTTCAGTCCTCGCAGCTTGTTGAAAACGAAGTAAAAGCATCGCATTCCGAGGTGCGCAGCCTGCCGGCGGGCAGGCGAAGCTACGAAGAGTCTGCTTTTTCCCTGGAGTCTCTTTACGAAAAGTAGACCGAATTTCGATTTTCGAGTTTCCAATTGCGAATTCTAATTTCCGCTTTTCGGTTCCGACCGGTACCCACCACGCCCCGCCGCCATTTTTCTGCCGGCCGCGCGAATCACCCACGGCAGGAACCGCTCGAGAAACACCAAGGCTTTCCCGTGCCCGGCAATAATCGCCTCGCGCTTTCCTCGCGCAATCGCCCGCAAAATCTGCCGCGCCGCCTTGTCTGTAGGCATAACCAGCCAGGACGGTATCGGCTCTTTGGCGTGTTCGTGAAAAGTCCCTTGATTGTCCACCCGCCGGATGTCGCTCGCCACAAACCCCGGGCTGATCAGCGTCACTTTTACTCCCGCGAGCCGCAGCTCCGGCGTAATCGCATTCGCCAGTGCCCGCACCGCAAACTTGCTCATGTTATACGGCGAAGCTCCCGGCGTCGCCGCCCATCCCGAAACGCTCCCAATGATGGCGATGTTGCCTTTGTTTTTCTCAATCTCTGGAAGCGTCGCGTAAATCGTTCGCAGCACGCCAAACACGTTCGTCTCGAACTGCCGCCGGTAATCTTCCACCGAGAGGTTTTTGAATGGGCCAACCACGCCGAATCCGGCATTCGCAATCGCCACATCCAGCGTTCCCCAGTGGCGCACCGATTCCTCAACAGCCTTCAGCAGACTCCCGTCTTGCGTGACGTCGCACTGCACCGCCAGAGGCGCCGGCCTCCCCGCAGCCACAATCCTTTGCGCCAGTTTTTCGAGCATTTCCCTGCGCCGCGCAGCCAGCGTCAGCTTCGCCGCAGCTTGGCCCAATTGCCAAGCCAACTCCTCGCCGATCCCCGAAGAAGCGCCCGTGATCAGCACTGCCTTGCCTTGAAAAAACGCCTGCGTCCTGTTCATCCCCGTATCTTACGCCTAGGATTGCCGGATCATCCGGAATCGCGAGTGGCGACAGAGGCGGCTTGGCACAACGGCAAAGACCCTGCCCTCCGGCCATCCTTATTGCAAGATGCCAGGTTCCGCGTCCAATCTGTTTGCGTGAAAATCTTTCGTGCCGTATCGAACAGTCAAGCCAATCACCTTACCCTGTTCGTCCTCCTCGGCAACAACATGCCCGAAGAATTTGCGCTCAAGGAACTCTGTCGGACTTAGCGGAACTAGAGGCTGGCTCTCGTTCGCCAATTGCAGAAGCACGTAGCTCGGCTGCGCAATCAGCCGAAATTTTTCGTCAGGGGAGAAGAAATCCGGACCGAATTGATAATGGCCCTCGTACGACAAAAGAATTGACTGAGGCAGGGCCGCGGCGCGCATATTCGGAACCGTCGCTCTTTGCCCAAACACAATCGCGGCCATCGCCGCTGCAATCGGATCCTGTGTCACGCTGCTGTAGCTGTTGCTCAATAAAATTACCGTGACATCGTCATCCGGGTACCTGTCAAGTTCCGCAGTGAATCCAGGGCTGCGGCCTTTCGTGGACATGACGCGATGTCCTAAGCGTCGTCCAATGTACCAACCGTATCGGTTGCCATCTCCTTCCACAAAATAGGTCCGACTCGTGGACGACTTGAGCAGCGTCTCAGCTTTGAGCGCGCGGTCGAATCGGAAGAGATCGTCAACGGTGGAGAACATCGAACCGTTGCCCGTCTTGTTCGACCAATCCACGTACGCGGCTTTGTCGTATCCTTTCACGCCAGCTGGGACGTATCCAGCCGCCGCGAGGGGAATAGGCTTCGCCGCATCTCCGTCAGCGCCCGAATTGGTCATCCCCGCCGGTTGGAGGATGCCCCGGCGCAAGACTTCCGCGTACGCTTGCCGCGTAACCGTCTCCAATATGAGCGCCAGCAGATTGTAATTCGAGTTGCTGTAGTTGTACTTTGTGCCCGGCTCATATTCCAACGGCAGGTTGGCGAACTTCGCGATGATCTCGGAAAGTTTATGCGGGTTCCGACTGAATGTATCGTAGTCGGGCAGGCCGTTAATGTCAGGTATTCCGGAGGTATGCGTCAGCAGGTTGTCGAGAGTGATGTCCTTGCCTCGGGGGAAATCGGAAACGAAACGAGAAACACGGTCGGAGACGCTCAGACTACCCTCTTCCTGCAATTGAAGAATCGCCGCGGCTGTGAAGGCTTTCGAGACCGAAGCGACATGGAAGCGCGTGCGTGGTAAGTTCGCAACGCTTAACTCGTAATTCGCCATTCCGTAGGATTCGCGCAGCAAGACGCGGCCGTGACGAGCAACCAGAACCACTCCAGACAAATTGCCGCTCTCCGCGAATGGTGCCAGGTAGGCCCTGATGCGCGTTGTGAGCTCAGAATCAGAAGCGCTTCCTTGCGCCGGTTGCCGCGAGCTACCCGCGGCGTACGCTCCGATGAGGCACACACTCACGACGATAAGCGCAATCTTCGGCCCCGAATTCCGCCTCACCCAATCGAATCCCATAGTTACCCTCCCTGCGTTCCAGGCAAGCGCTCTTCGGCGCATTCGCTGATAGAAGACCGATACTGGATATACCAACTTCGAAGCAAAAGGTTCCAGCGCCACCATGACCTGTACTCCCGAGAGGCAGCTACCGATGCGGATCTGATCCATCTCATAAGAAGAGAGATGGCATCCGAACAGCCGAGCTCAACCGCCGAGATCAGGTGACTGCGACTAACTCCTGGCCCCGTTTCCTTCGAAAGAGGGGAACAGAGGTCGATAATCAGATAGCAGCACCTACTGAATCAAGTATACCCACCATGCACCGAGCGACAATCGCTCAACAAAGAGTGCGGATGGAAGGGTGGCGACAGGAGCGGCTTGGCTCAAGGGCAGGAACTCACAGGGAGGAAG
>Ga0307472_100000039_pt1 | contig 36727 bp, 39 predicted proteins | sample atmos_gasesAM5C__2_FD_204582 | JGI IMG/M metagenome (GOLD analysis project Ga0307472, IMG submission 204582) | Hardwood forest soil microbial communities from Morgan-Monroe State Forest, Indiana, United States - atmos_gasesAM5C_05 | ecosystem: Environmental > Terrestrial > Soil > Temperate...
CTTGGAGCGAATACAACGTTTCCCGGGTGCCCGTCGGAATGGAAGTCCGCACTCAAAATTTGGGGACCTGAACGCAGCGATCTAGCAGAGTTGAAAAAAGTAAAAAAAGTTTTCGACCCGCTTGGCATCTTCAGCCCCGGCCGATTCATTGGAGGCATCTAGAATCGTGGCCGCGTCTCCACAGCAAACTCACGAAGAAGCGCAGCGCGAGTTCGCTTTGACGCTCAGCGGTTTTACGGCCATTGATAAGCCCGAATATGAAGACTATTCGCGCTGCGTGCACTGCGCCCTGTGCTCGAATCAATGTCCTACATATCGGCTCTGGGGACGCGAAGCGGATTCTCCGCGCGGCCGCATTCGCCAGATGGCGCTCGTCGATCAGGGACGGCTCGAGCTCGGCGACTCTTTCGTGTTGCACATCGACCGCTGCTTGAATTGCCGCAACTGCGAGTCCGCATGTCCTTCGGGAGTGGAGTACGGGCAATTACTCGAACGCGCTCGCTCGCAAATTGAACAGAAGTACAAGCGGCCGCTCTTTTCGCGAATCGCGCGCGATCTCGTCTATCGCCGCCTGCTGCCGTATCCCGGCCGTATCGCCGCAGTCGCAAGGGCGCTCAAAATCTATCAGCGCAGCGGGTTTGCTGCGCTTGCGCGCGGAATTGGAATCCTGCGCCTTCTGGGCTTGCACGAACGCGAGCGTCTAATGCCGCAAGTCGATTCACATTTCTTTTTCTCTGAACTCGGTAAGACATTTCCCGCCAAGGGAACTCGTCGCGCGCGCGTCGCGCTTTTCGCCGGCTGCATCGCGCAGGTCACCTTCAGCGAGCTCAATCGAGCCACCATTCGTGTCCTGCAGGCCAATGGCTGTGAAGTGGTCGTCCCGCGCAATCAAGTCTGTTGCGGCGCGCTCGCGGCGCACGCCGGAATTCGCGACGTCGCTCGCAACCTCGCGCGAACGAATCAGGACGTCTTTCTATCGGCTGATTTCGACGCCGTCATTACCAACGCCGCTGGCTGCGGTTCCACATTGAAGGAATATCCCGAATTTTTCGCGAAAAACGACTCTTCGGATCAGCTAGCCGAGAAATTTTCTGCGAAGGTCAAAGATGTCACGCAATTTCTTGACGAGCTCGGCCTTGTGGCGCCACTCCGCTCCATACCTTTGAGAGTCACATACCAGGATTCATGCCACCTCTGTCACGGGCAGCAGATTCGGGAAGCGCCGCGCAAACTGATTCGCTCGGTTCCGGGCGTTGAATTCGTTGAGATGCCGCTCTCAGAGCAGTGTTGCGGCTCGGCCGGAGTCTATAATGTGACGGAGACGACCGCGTCGCTCGATATACTCGCTGCCAAGATGGAAAATGCCGGCCGAACGAAAGCGCAGGCGATTGTTACCGCGAATCCCGGGTGCATTCTGCAACTGCGCGCGGGCGCTGCGATTCACAATACCGGCCAGGAAGTGATGCACGTCGTCGAATTGCTAGATCGCGCTACCACCTAAGACACAATCGCGCGATCCTATGCCAATCGCCGGGTCATTTTTCTCCGATCATGTAGCGGCAGCCTTCCGGACCCATCCGCGCCGCGTGTACTGCGCCAGCCGGCACGTCGCAGCGATCACCAGTTCGGTACGTTTTCGATTTGCCGAGCATGCTCAGTGTCATCTCGCCGTCCAAAATGATGTGCGCGGTCAGCCCCTCATGAGTGTGATCAGGATAGAAAGCGCTGGCCGCGTCCTGCCATACGTAAACTCTTGAAAATCCCTGCCGCCGCAGCTGTTCTTTGAACTCTCCTTCGTCGATTCGCGCCATATAGTTTTCCCGGTGTTAAGTATAACAATCGAACTTGAGGCGGGTGCTCGATCAGTGGGGAAATGAGCGGGCGGAAAAATGAGCTTGCGGGCGGAGGGTGGTGGGGAATCCGCCCGCAAGTACAGCGAGTATTACGGGGTGGGTGAACTCGGACGTGTCACAGGTGCGTCCGGGGATGTACCGGCGACCGGTCCAAAAGTCCGGTGCATGCCCCTCACGTGCGGACCGCCCTGCTCCACTGTGTAATCAGCGGGCACTTGAAAGAGTGTCGCCGCCGGCTCCGTACGCTGGACATTGGTCAATTGAAACACGGTCTCGCCCATGCGCGGATCGTTGCGCTTGGTCATCACCGTCTCCTGCAGGTCGGTCGAATACCACTTCTCGATCGTGATCACGATCGGCTTCTGGTTGCCAATCTCTCCAGCGGGAATCGTTCGAGTGATCCGCGTGCCCTCGGCGCTCACTCCATTGATCGTCTGAGTGCCGAGCGAGGCGCTCGTCGTTTCTTTCTGTCGTTCCTCGGCGAAGGTTCCACCTCGTACGTGTCCCTCAGAGCCGTGGCCCTTGTGGGCATGTGTAGACATCTTACGGGCAACTTTACGACTTGCGTCCAGCGTGAATTGCGTGCCGGCCACGGGATCGTTGATGAACGTGAATTGCGGCGCAGGCTTACCCGAAGCGGCCCATGGTCCAATGGCAGGCAAAGTCGTGTCGCGGCGCGTTCGTCCCTGGCTGTCGCGCGCGATGCTGCCTGTGGCGCTGCGTTGAATCTGATTGCCATCGGCAAGCACCTGCGTGGTCTGCGTCGAAAAGCTCGCGGTAAAAGGCGCGCCCGTAACCGTCTTCCCTCTCACGCCTCCTTCGAATGCCACGAACCCGATCGCATCTGGCGGCCCACCAGGTCCCGGACCCACTGCCTCATAAAACATATCCGGCCCTTCCGGTGGCGGGGGCGGAGCAATTGGCGCGTTCTGTGCAAGTGCGCTGCCTACCATGAACAGGCCCACGCCCATCGCTGCCATTGCTGGAAACCGCTTCTTCTTCATGAATACTCCTCCTGGATGGTGCCAGTTCTGCGAACTCTAGTTCACGTTCTGCGCTACGAGCCGGATCGCCTCGGGCGTTCCATCCGCGCTGACAACTAGATCCGCAGGAATTTGTTCGGCGTTTTCGACACCTGTAAGAGGCATACCAAACGATGCCAACGCCGAACGCGTTAGAATCACGCGAACCACTGAGCCTCCCTCCATCATCGAAGGGTCATCTGCATAGGGCAGCGGCGTGAAGTTCTGCGCGACCTGGGCTTCGTCCAATTCATCGCTGGCCTGCGCAGCGATTTGCGGCGTCTTCGACTTGCTCTGTATGCTGTCTTGAACGTTCTCCTGCGGCGGTGCCTCAGAAGCTGAGCCGTCAGCCGCGCTCTTCGCTAAATTCGCTTGTGATGCGCCCCCAAGCCCACGTGACGGAGCGGAGAAGCGCTGCAGCGAAAGACCCAGAACCAGGAACAGCGCTGCCGCAACTCCCATCACAGCCATTCTCCAACGCATTCGCTGCCGCGCTGACTCTCCTTTGGCACGCCGGAATTCCTGGAGAAGGGCAGTTTCCACCCGTGATGATGCAGTGCTTCTGTCTGCCTCATTTGCAATTCTGGCCAGCGCAAAATCGAGCGACTCGCATTCCGTGAGCAGTACGGCGCAACGGCCACAAGATTCCGCATGGATCAACACCTCTTCGCGAAGCTCAGCTCCCTTAGTCCCCGGGCGATCGAGTTCGTGAACAATTTCTTCGAATTCTGCGCACTTCATATAGTTCCTGTCTTCCGTCATCACTGCTTCCGTCGCGGTATTACTTTAACAAACGTCAATTTCAGTTTCCTGCTGCCGAACCACGCGCCATCGCAGGCTCTCTCAATTTCTCAAGCAATAACGCCCGAGCCCGGTGCAGCCGTGACCGTACCGTTCCCAGTGGACACTCAAGCATGGAAGCGGCCTCCTCGTAACTCATTTCCTCCAGCTCGCACAGCACCACGACCTCCCGATAATTCTCCGGCAGCGTCGCAATCGCCTGGCGAACTCGCCCGACCGTCTCGAGCGATTCAAACTCATGGTGCGCCTGGGCCGCCGTACTAAATGCGCCATTCCCATTGCGGTTCCCATTCGCGGCGTTTACCAATGGTACGATCCCGCGAGCGCCGACGGTCTTGAATCCTCCTTGCACGTTGTCACCGGCTTCATCCGGCAGCGGTACGCATCTTCGGTCCTGTTCCCACCGCTTCCGGACATGATTTCGCGCGATGCCGAAAAGAAAGCCGGTGAGAGTGCCGCGTTCGGAGTCAAACCTTTTCGCGTCGCGAATCAGCGTCATGAAAACCTCCTGCGTCACGTCCTCGGCCAACGCCGCATTCCCGCTCATGTGCAAAGCGAACCGGTAAATGGACCGATGTTTGCGCCGGTAGAGGAGCGTGAACGCTTCTTCGTCGCCCGCCAGCATCCGCCGAAGCAGGCCGTCGTCTGTCATCGGTATGGCCCTATTCATGGTGATGCTTTGGACGGCCCGTTCTGCTTCTCGTTACATATTCCGTCCGGCGCGCCAATTAGTTCCAACAACTAGAACGCGCTCGAACCGACCAGGTCTTGCAGCGGAATTTACCTGACCTATGAGGGGCTAGACTCTCAAGCGCCGAACTTCTTGCAACTACTCTAAACCAATGCAGTTAGGAGATTTAGAGATTGGTTGAACTGTAACCTCGTCAGCCTTCAGAACATACCGCAGGCGGGTGGAGTTTCGGCTTGGACAGGGGAATTGTAAATCGATGCTCGGGACTACGAGGTCGAAGGCCGCATCATCTTCGCGGCCATCTTCACGACGAAGCTTCTGGGTGCCACTCGCTCCGACTCCATCATCAGCCGATTCATCGCGCCCGAGATCACGTAGCTCTTGCCGCTGGCCAAGGCTTCGAGCCCCACGCGGGCTACCTTTTCTGCAGTTTCAGCCGAACGGAAAACCCGAGTCGGCTGCTCAGCTACCTTCTGGAATTCCGTGTCGGTCGAACCGGGACAGAGAGCGCAAACCCGAACACCAAATGGCCGCATTTCTTCAGCAATTCCCTCCGCGAAAAGTAGATCGAACGCCTTGGTCGCGGCGTACACCGAATTGAACGGTACCGCTTGGAATGCAGCTGTCGACGCGAGAATCAAGATATCGCCATGCCGGCGCTGGACCATCCCCGCGATATACAGCCGCGTCAGATGTACCACTGCAGAACAGTTCACCTGGATCATCTCGAGCATCCGCTCTGCCGGAATCTCGTGGATGTGGCCGTAGGCGCCAAAGCCAGCATTGTTCACAAGCAACTCGATCTCTAGTTGCTTACTCGACGTGAATTCGTAGATCTGTTGCGAGGCTTCGGGACGAGTGAGGTCTGCGGCGAATGTCTCAACGCTGATGTGATGCTTCCCCCTCAGCTCGGCCGCAAGCTGTTGCAGACGGTCCACGCGCCGGGCCGTTAGAACGATATGGGCGCCACCAGCTGCCAGTTGCTTAGCCAGTTCCCAACCGATACCGGCACTTGCGCCGGTGATTAACGCCCACTTGCCACGCCAACGGTCGCCCACGAATGCCTCCACGGCACCACGAGGCATGAGACCACAAAAGGAATCGGTTCGGAAGTGGGAATATGATGCGAAAGCTCAGGCGCGACCAGTTGGCTGGCGGGATAGAATTGTGTTGCGGAGCCGAACCCCTTGATCCTTTAACCGATCGCCTTGCTCTTTCAGACGGTCGAGCAGCCGTCGCGCCCACACAAACTCAGCAGCCAGCACGCCCAAACCGAGCGCGATGACAAGCCATCCCGGTCCGGGCGTGACAAGCATCACCACGCCCAGTACGAGGAGCGTGAACCCGAAAAGTATCTTCAGGAACCGCTTCGTCTGTTGGAGCGACTTAAAAAGCATCGGTACGGCTCTATCCTTCCCAAGAATGCGCCACCTGAAACGTTAGATGCAGTGGCCGATCGAATGAATCAGTGAGCACGTTGATTTCCATCACAAAAGTGCCGTACTGCTTCGACTTCTTCTGCCTTCGAGCTGTCGCAGGCGGCGTTGCCACTACAATCGGCCTTTTATCAATGTCACTTGATTCGTTTCTCGGGAAATTTCGTGCCGATCTGATGCAAGAATTCGGATGGAGATATTGAAGGGCAGAACCACCTTTGCAGGACTTATTTGGAAAAGACGTAGGTCGATCGGTAAGGATAACTTGGAGTTAGCCAGAGTTCGGACGCAAACTCAGAACTTGAACACAAATCCAGTCGAGATCTTGGGGCTGAACTGGTAAGTCGAGAAATAGTGCGATCCAATCATGTCGCCGCTTACCCGTATCGCCCACCTTCGATAGTGCCCCCCAATATCCACTCCGCCACCCACTTCGTAGGCAAGCGCTGCCTGGGGACCAAACGCCGTCTGCGGGGTAAAATGCGATCCTCCGACGAGCGCGTGTCCCCAGAGTTCTAAGCCGCGAGGACCGGACCACCGAAATCGCGGACCGCCTCCTCCAACAAGGAACCAGGAATCCTGGCCGCCTTGCGTCCCATGGGTCGCGGACATCTCCCCGTCAACTCCCAACCAATCCTTCCAGTAGTAAACGATTGACCAGTTCGCCCCATTTTGGCTCTCTTCCTGTGTCGGACGCGATGTTTCATAAAACCGAAAAAACGTGTAGCCCGCATAAGCTTGCCAAGCATAGCGTCGGTATACGCCCTTCACCTGCTGCGGATCCGGACCGGGATCTGTAGAAGCCGCTGAAGGAGGGAAGGTACCCGTCATCGAGAGGCTACCGGAAGCCGGCGAAACGGGAGTGACAAGGTTCGCCGCGGCAGGCAACGTTGCTGTCGGCGCAATCGCGTCGTTGGAATAGCCGGACGCTGTGAACGGGCTAGCAAAAGGCATCGCCAGCAACAAGGAACTATTCGGTACACCCTGTCCGGCAGCACTCAACCCTACAAGAGCTACGCTCCCGATTAGCATCAGTACGTGTCGCATCGCACCCATCTCCCAAACACGGCGCCCGCTCGATTCATCCTCAATAATTTGACCGATGTGGCGCTCGGCTGTCTACTGAGTTGCTTCCTTGCGAATACCGAAATTCCGGTCTGCATTCTTGTAACCAACGCGATCCCCGTTTGCAAAGCCGCAAAATCGGTCGCCCGAATCCTTGCGGTCAATCCTGCATTCAATTCTTGACTCCGATTCCCCATCTGCTATCATCGCTTCGCTGGCTTACCACCAGCGCTTATCCAGAGTGGCTGAGGGTACAGGCCCTTTGAAGCCACAGCAACCTGGTCCATGTGCCAAGGTGCTAATTCCTGCCCAGTGGGGAGAGATAAGATCCTCAGTCGACCGGAACACCGGTCGTTGAAGATTCAACTCCCAAACTGCTGTTAACGACGGCGGACGCATTCGCATTTGTGAGTGCGCATTTGCACGTGCCCAATTCGACGTGCGATGTATCGCCCGCCATGACGCTCTCTCGGCGCCGGGGGTCGCTACTCTAGCGGCGCCTTCCGAGAGGAAGCGGTGAGCGGACTGAATCTATTCCGCCACACGGGAGGCTTTATATGTCAGACGGCATACCGGCTGATTGTACGATCGTCGTAATCAAGATTGGCGGCTCGATCTTGAAAAACGCGCGTGCGTATCGGCGCGCTGCACGTCATGTTTGCAATCGGCACCGTGCGTCGCCAGATGAACGCCTGGTCGTCGTCGTATCTGCGCAAGAAGGTGTCACCGACAGCCTAGCCGCCATCGCGAATCGCATCACTCCTCAGCCAAACCCATCCGCGCTGGACTTGTTGTGGTCAGTCGGAGAACTACGATCTGTCGCCCTTCTCGTTCTTCACTTGCAAGCCCTGGGTGTTTCCGCCGTCCCTTTGAATATTCACGAGGCGGGCTTGGCGCTCGGCGATGCATCTTGTGCCACCGACACTCTCCCCAGCGACGTTCGTCTCAACCCGCGTCGACTCTGGTCTGTGCTCGTCCAACATTCAGTCGCCGTCGTACCCGGATTTTTTGCCACCGATTCCGCCGGCGTGGTGCGTTCCCTCGGTCGCGGTGGGTCAGACTTGACCGCCGTCCTGCTCGCGAAAGGCCTAAGTGCATCCCGTTGTGAGCTGCTCAAAGACGTGCCCGGCTACTTCACCAGCGACCCGCACGGCAATCCGAGCGCCCGCCATCTACCGCATCTTACTTTCCAACAAGCGCTGTCCCTCGCGGACGACGATTGCGATCTGGTTCAGCGCCAGGCAATCGAGCTGGCGTCGCAATGCAATCTTCCTCTCGTCATTCGCAGTCTCGACGAGTCCGCTCCTCTTAGCCAGGTCGCAGTTCAGCAGGAAGCAACTTCCCATAGCGACGCCTTCTCACCGGAAGCGGCAGTTGCCGCTTAGAGGACTAAAGATATGACGAAAAATCTTTTTCAGGCCCGAACTCGAATCTCAAGAATTCAAGAGGTCCCGTAATCGAAAGGAGCAACAACATGAAATTTGCAACCAAGACGATTCACGCCGCGCAACCCTCCGAACCCGAAACCGGCTCGCTGATCGCGCCTATTTTTCAAACCTCCACCTATGAGCAGGAATCGCCGGGCCAGGACAAAGGTTTCAACTACTCGCGCACCAATAATCCATCGCGCCAGCGCCTCGAAGCCGTGCTGGCTGAACTCGAAGGCGTCCAGCACGCCGCCGTGTTTGCCTCCGGTCTCGCCGCCGAAAATGCAGTCTTTCAAGCCTATCTGCGCCCCGGCGACGAAATCGTGCTGCCGACCGACGTCTACGGTGGCACCTACCGCATCCTCAACAAAGTTTTCCAGCAGATGGGCGTCGTTGTCCGCCAAATCGACTTTTCTGATACGTCTGCTCTGGATGCGGCTATCACTTCGAGCACGAAGCTCGTCTGGATCGAATCGCCGACCAATCCGCGTCTCCTCGTCTACGACATCGCAGCCATTAGCCGCCTTGCCCACAACCGCGGCGGGCTCGTGGTCGTCGATAACACCTTCGCCACGCCCTGTTTTCAGCAACCCTTCGAACTCGGCGTCGACATCGTCGTTCATAGCGTCACAAAATATCTCGCCGGCCATTCGGACTTGATTCAGGGCGCGGCCCTTGCTAAAGACTCGGCCGTTTTTGAGCCGATCAAGTTCCTGCAAAATGCCACAGGCGCAGTACCCGCGCCGTTCGATTGCTGGCTCACCTTGCGCGGACTCAAGACTCTCGAGCTCAGAATGCAGCGCCACGAAGAGAATGCCGTCGCAATCGCCAATGCCCTCGAGCACCAGCCGCTCGTCAGCCGCGTCTACTTCCCCGGCCTTGCTTCCCACCCCGGCCACGATATTGCCCGCAAGCAAATGACCGGCTTTGGCGGAATGGTTTCGTTCGAGTTGAATGGCTCGATTGACGAGGTTGTCGCGTTTGCCTCCTCGCGCCGCTTCTTTACGCTCGGCGAGAGTCTCGGTGGCGTCAAGGCCCTGCTGTGCCATCCCGCCACGATGACACACGCTTCGATTCCTCCCGAAGCGCGTGCCGAGTTGGGTTTGTCCGATAATCTAATCCGTCTCTCGCCCGGTTGTGAAAATTCCGAAGACCTGGTCGAGGATCTGCTTGAAGGCCTTTCCAACCTTGAACGTGCTCGCGAAGATCAAAAAGAAGCGCGAAAAGAAGCGCAAAAAGAAACGCAAAAAGAAGTGCGAGAAAAAGACCAGAAGGTCGTCACCGCGCGCGCCTGACGTATCCGGAAAACTGGCCTGTGTTGGATGGCTCACCAAGACTCGCAGTTCAACACTTACGCATTGAACAACTGCCTACAATCGGACAGCCGCGCGTCCCATTTCATGCGATAGCATGGAATCATCCAGCCGTTAGTGTCTGAGAGGGAGTAGGAATGCGCGTCTTCGATCAGGTCGATCCTCAGCGAGTCGAACGTCGGGAACTCCAGTTGACGATGTTGTCGCTGTCCGTCAACGTCATTCTGGCCGGCGGGGCCGCGCTTCTTATGTATCCCACGATCTCGGCTCATCCCGTCATTTTCGGCGCGACTACATCCCGCGCCATGTTTGTCGGCTTCTGCGCTCTGTGCGTACTTCTCGTTGGCTACCTGTTCGACAGGCAGATCACGGTTCGTCGTCTCCGGAACGAGATCGCTCAACAAAATCTGAAATACACCCAGCTAAGGCTCCAGGCCGGGCGCGATCTGCTGAACAGTCTTGCCGGTCTGAATCACTTTCAAGATCGGCTGGTGATGGAATTCAAGCGCGAAGTGCAATCGGGTGCCGCCCTTTCGGTCTTGGTCGTCCGGCTCACTTCTGCCGACTCGGTCGAGGACTCCAACGAAGTGACCGTCGCCTACGGAGACGCGGCCAAAGCCATGATGCGTAAATTGCGTCGCGAGGATTCGCTCTACTATTTTTCGCCGGGATCTTTTGGAATCCTGCTGCCGGGCGCGCGCGTGTTGGACGCGCGCGAATTCTCAGCACGCATTGCCGAGGGTCTCAGCGACGCCGCCGGTGTGATTGGGCGCTTTACTTCGGACATCAAAACGTTCAATTATCCCGAACACGTCGAAACCGCGCACGAACTCGAACTTGCCATCCGCTCCTTGCTACCCCGCAACATCATCAGCGAACCTTCCTTAGCAGACACATTCGCCCTCGCCGACCGCACGTAAGCGCTACGACGGGCATAACTCGCCGCGCACGACCCTTAATGTGGCTTCTTCGAGACTCGATCAATCAGTTCGTCCACTCTCGAAAGCATAAGCTTTAAGACGGGAGACTTGTTCGACCTTTTGTAGCCGAGGACCAGATCGACAGTCGGCGCGTCTCCCTTGAGCGGGCGACTCGTTACAGAGGGAGGCAGAAAGTTCTGTGCGTAAGCAGGTAAGAGCCCTACGCCGCGCGTCGAGGCTATTAAGGACATTCCCATGGCGAGGTGGTCCGCCTCGTGAGCTGGCGTGATGTTGATTCCGGAACGCTTCAGGTAATTGTCGATGACCACACGCAGTACAGGAGCCGTGTCCGACACGGTCACGAATGTCTCGCCCACCAGATCCCCCGGACTGATGGCCTTGAGCGCAGCGAGACGGTGGTCACTCGGCAAGATCACCATTAGGGGCTCCTTGACCAGAACACGGTACGCCAACTCCGGCGCCCCTTTTTCCCGTCGAAGAAAGGCCGCATCGATTTTTCCTTTCGAGAGGCCTTCCGCAAGCAGAGGCGAGTATTGACTCGATATCATCACGTCGATGTTAGGCAGCTCGTCGCGCAAGATCTGCAAGGCTTCGGGCATCCAAGTCAATTCGTGCCCGGTCAGAAAACCCATAGCGAAGCATGGCTTGGCGGGATGAGCGACCCGGCGTGCAGCTTCGGCTGCCGCTGCAACCTGCGCTAGCGCCACGCGGGCGTGATCGAGGAAGGCTCGACCCGCCGGTGTCAGCTCGATGCCACGAGCGCGGCGCGTCAGGAGTTGGGCGCCTAGCTCGTCCTCAAGATCTCGAATCTGGCGGCTCAACGAAGGTTGTGACGTGTGAAGTCTTTGTTCTGCTGCCACCGTCAGACCTCCCGCCTCGGCGACCGCCACGAAATAGCGCAGATGTCGTAATTCCATACCCGCTCCCATGCTCATGAAGCATTGCTTCCAGCTTAACAAAGTATGCTTCACCGGCGCTAGCCTTGCCATCGAATAAGGTGAACTGAGCTATTCCAGAGAGGCTCGGCGGATGTCTCAGCCATGCCCAGCCCGCATGGTTTCTGTACCAAGGGAGGTAGAGCTATGAGTTCCCCAGTTGTTTTGATTACTGGCGCACTGACAGGCATCGGCCGTGCCACGGCCCTGGCCTTCGCGCACGAAGGAGCGCGGGTGGTTGTTTCTGGTCGACACGACGATGAAGGTCAAATGCTAGTCGCTGAACTTCGCAAGCGGGGCGCGGAGGCCGAATTCGTGCGCACCGATGTTCGGCATGAAGAGGAAGTGAAGAACCTTGTCGACAAGACCATCGCTCGGTTCGGCCGTCTCGATATTGCCGTGAATAACGCTGGCACTGTCGGCAATCCCGGTTCGGCTGCCGATGTAACCACCGAGAGCTATCAAGCCATCTTCGACACAAATGTACTTGGTGTGCTTCTATGCATGAAGTACGAAATCCGGGCCATGCTTGGGCAAGGCAAAGGCAGCATCGTCAACATCTCGTCCTCGTACGGCAAGGTCGGCGGCCCGACCGCAGCGGTGTATGTCGGCAGCAAGCACGCCGTGGAAGGCATCACGAAGTCTGCGGCCATCGAACTCGCCGGCACAGGCGTTCGTGTCAACATCGTTGGCCCGGGCCCGGTGGAAACGGGAATGTTCAACCACTTTGCGCAAACGAAGGAAAACAAAGCAAATTTCCTCGAGGCACAAGTTCCTAACAAGCGCATCGGCACTCCCGAAGAAATTGCAGATGCCATCGTGTTCATCAGCTCTGACAAGGCATCCTACATCATCGGTGCATCCCTGGCGGTCGACGGAGGAATGACCGCCGGCTAAACCGTCATCAAAGGCCGCCTCGATTGCGCGAAGTGCGATGATGATCAACACGCAGTACACATCAAGAGGAGGAAGTTGTTCGATGGCTAACGTGGTGAAGAAACTCAGCATCTCTTCTGAGCTGGCACAGAAAATGGGGAATGAAGCGGTGGCGAAAGCCACCCACCAGACCGCGCCGACGCAGTTCGTCGAGGCCAATGGAATCCGTTTCGCCTATCGGCGTTTCGGCAATCCCCGCGGCGTGCCGCTCGTCTTCAGCCCGCATTACACCGGGACTATGGATTACTGGGATCCGGCCGTAACCGACGGCCTGGCCAAGAACCGCGAGGTGATTCTTTTCAATAACGCAGGTGTTTCGAGCAGTTCGGGTCAGGTGCCGACGAGTGTTCAGGAGATGGCCGCAAACGCCATCGCCTTCATTAAGGCTCTCGGGCTTACCAAGGTCGACTTCCTTGGCTGGTCCATCGGCGGCCTGATTGCTCAGGAAATCATACCCCAGGCTGGCGATCTCGTTCGGCGGCTCATTCTTGTCGGCACCGGGCCGCGCGGAGCCGATATGTCAACGAGCAAAATCCCAGAGGTCTTCGCCGGCGTCTACGATCCGCCGGAGCACATCTGGCTTGCGAGTCACTTCTCGCCGTCCGCTTCAAGCCGGGCCGCAGGTCTCGCCTTTCTGGAACGCAAGCATGCCCGCAAGGATCGCGATCCCGAGCAGAGCGAGGAAGCGGCGGCGGCGCAGCGCGAAGCCATCCAGAAATATTTCGCGCCAGCCGAGGGCGTTCTCGACTATCTGAAAGATATCCGTCAGCCAACACTGGTCGTGAACGGCAGCAACGATGTCATGGTGCCCACGGTGAACTCTTTTGTCCTGCAACAGAACCTGCCGAACGCGGAGCTGATCCTTTACCCGGATGCAAATCACGGATCGTTCTTCCAGTACCCGGAGCTCTTCGTGTCGCAAGCCGACCAGTTCCTCACATCGGCACTGCAAGGCGACGATGCGAATCTGCAGTCCTCCGAACGGCTGCCGTTCCCCTCCATCATTTAGGAAAGGGAATTTCGCTGACTCAGCCACGGCAAAGACGGCACCCGGCGTGAGTGTCCAATCGTCAGGAACCCAGGTGATGAGCACGCTCTCAGGAAAACGGCTCTCGTCACCGGCGCCTCCCGCGGCATCAGCCGCCGCGGTGGCTTTCATCGCCGGTCCGGAGTCCTCATACATTACCGGGTCGAATCTTACCGTTGGCGGCGGAATGAATGTTTTTAAACGCCTCGATTGCGCGAAGTGCGATGATGATCAACACGCAGTACACATCAAGAGGAGGAAGGTGTCCGATGGCTAACGTGGTGAAGAAACTCAGCATCTCTTCCGAGCTAGCGCAGAAAATGGTTGATAAAGCGGTGGCAAAAGCCAGAGAACTTGGCGTTAGCGAGAACGTCGCGATTCTCGATGATGGCGGCAATCTCAAGGCTTTTATCCGGATGGATGGGGCCCCGATTCCGACCATTGAGATGGCGCAGAATAAAGCCTATACAGCTCTGTTAGGCGTCTCCACGCAGGACTTTTTCAACTTTATCCAAGGCGACCCGTCGCTTTTGGCCGGCATCCCCACGCTTCCGCGTGTGGCTGCGTGGGGAGGAGGGTTTCCCATCAAGGTGGACGGAGAAATCGTCGGAGCAATCGGGGTGAGCGGGGCGCCCACGGTGCAGAACGACGTCGACTGCGCGAGAGCAGCCTTAGCGCTCGTATCCGATGCGGCGTCTGCTGGACAGAATCGGTAACGCAAGTCGGCGCAGTGCGTCGTGAATCTGGAGAGGGGCAGGTCTACATCATGGCCACGCTTCAAGGCAAAACCGCGCTAGTGACAGGCGCATCCCGCGGAATTGGGCGAGCCACAGCATCCGCGCTCGCTGACGCCGGTGCGCATGTCCTTGTGCACTACGGTCGTTCCGCGCAGGATGCGGAATCTCTCGTCGCCGGCATTCGCTCAGAAGGTGGACGCGCGAACGCAATCAGCGCCGACTTGGGAACTCCGGAAGGAGCAACCCTGCTGGCGAAGGAAGTTCGCGCGATCGTCGGCGAGCGATTGGACGTGCTCGTGTCCAACGCTGGAATCAGCAAGGCCGCAACCCTCAAGGACCACACAGTAGAGGACTTCGACAACCTTTTTGCGACGAATGTACGAAGTCCGTTTTTTCTGGTGCAGCAACTCCTGCCCATCCTCGGTGGAGGTTCGAACATCATTGTGATCTCCTCTCTCGGGGCCCGCGCAGTTCCTGGCACGCCAGATTTGGACAAGCCTTCGCTCCTTGCATATGCTGCAACAAAAGGAGCGCTAGAGACTCTTGTCAAGAACTGGGCTGCTATTCTCGGGCCACGGGGCATTCGTGTAAACGCAGTTGCGCCAGGCGTGATCGACACCGACATGTCGAACTTCACGAAAACCGAGGCGGGCCGGGAGGTCACACTTGGAATGCAAGCTTTGAAACGAATCGGCAAACCGGAAGACGTTGCGGATGTCGTTGCGTTTCTGGCGTCGGACGCGGCGCGCTGGATAACAGGAGCCAGTATCCCGGTCGACGGTGGGTCGAAGCTCTGAGGCACATTATCTCGCCGGTGCTTCTTTGCACGACGGTGCGAACAAGTAGACGCATATTTTACGGCGGCCCTGCAGACAATGGAGAAAAGAAAATGAGTCAAACTACAGAATCCAAAAACAAGGCGCTTGTCTTTGAAGCTTTTGACACACTCTTTAATAAACGCGACTACGCGGCTGCCGAGCGTTATTGGTCTCCCGACTACATTCAGCACAGCGCTCACATCGCGCCTGGACGTGAAGGCCTCTTCAATCTTATCAAGAGCCTCCCATCAACGTTGAAGTACGAACCCGGAACGATCGTGGCTGAGGCAGACTTCGTGATCGTGCACGGGCGATTTAGCGGTTTCGGTGCTCCTGTGAATTGGATTGCCGCAGATATTTTGCGCATTCAGAACGGAATCCTTGTCGAGCATTGGGACGTGATTCAGGACGAAGCGACCGAAGAACAGTCGAAAAGTAAAGCTCCGATGTTCGGGACAAGTTTTCCGAAATATTCCGCCGGCGAATGAGGCCATGCGAGATACAAAAGAGTTGTTACTCGAATTCGCTGCTTCTCGCTCAGAGAGGTACTGTTTCGGGTAATGGCGGAGAGGGTGGGATTCGAACCCACGGTTGAGTTTCCCCAACACTCGCTTTCGAGGCGAGCTCTTTCGACCGCTCAGACACCTCTCCTTGCCAAGTCTAACAAACGGTCGATTCCCTCACAACCGCAGACCTCAAGACTCTTTCGATCGTTATTCCATTTCAAACGTAATGTAGGTCAACTTTTCGTCGCGCTCCACTTGCAACACTCCTGCGGCGCCCGGCGGAATCGCATTTAAAGCTGTGCGCAAGCCATCGAGCGTCTCTACGCGCAAACCGTTCACGGAGTGGATCACGTCCCCAACTTGCAGATCCGTTTCTATTCCGGAGAGGTCCGCCGAAAGCGCTGCAACCACGATTCCTGACGGAATACGCAAATCTTCGACATCGTCGCCCAGCTTTGCATCGACCTGTACTCCGAAAATTCCCAGTTTCGCAACGAGCGATTTTGCAGGATCGACGAGATCGGCCAGCCGATCAATTTTTTCCTTCTGTTCCGCCACCGGAATGTTGAGCGAGATTTTCTGGTCTCCGCGCAGCACTTCGAGATGGACACTCGCGCCCGGAGGTTTCGTCGAAATAATCATCTCAGCGATCGGAAGGGCGCCAATTGTCCGCTCATCAAGAGTTACGATCACGTCACCAATTTTCAGTCCTGCCTTTGCGGCAGGGCCTTCTGCAAGGAGGTCCGAAACGATTACGCCCCCTGGTCGGGGAAGCGAGAGTCCGGCTGCAAGATCGGGCGTAATCTCCTGCAAGCTCGCGCCGATGATGCTGCGATGGACGCGCCCGTATTTCCGAAGTTCTCCATAAACAAATTCCACCAGGCTGCTGGGAATCGCGAATCCCAGCCCCTGGCTTCCGCCGGTTTCCGAAAGTATGAACGTGTTGATTCCCACGAGCCGGCCTTCCGTATCCACGAGCGGCCCGCCGCTATTCCCCGGGTTGATCGGCGCGTCGGTTTGGATATACACCGTCGCCGTACTGGGATCAGCTTGCCGCGCCACCGCGCTCACGATTCCCATGGTTACCGAGTTTTCGAGACCTTCGGGATTCCCGAACGCCAACACGATTTGGCCTTTTTTGAGATTTCGGTAGTCGGCGAAGGGAAGCGTGGGAAGATTTTTCGCCTCGACCTTCAGCAACGCCAAATCAATTGTGGATGCGATACCAACGATTTTCGCTTCGAGCGGCGCAGGATGTTCGCCGATTCCAAGGCTGCTGCGAACCTGAGATTCAGCCTCGGTTGCTGACGTCAGGAACACTCGGACGCGCTGCGCTCCTTTCACCACGTGCGCATTCGTGATGATGTAACCATTGGGATCGACAATCACGCCTGAGGCAAGGCTGCGCTGTCGACCGATTAGGCCCGTTTCGTCCCGATCTTTATCCTCCACAGCTCGGTAGCCGGTGACGCGCACTTGCACCACCGCAGGCGAAACGCGGGCGGTAAGCTCGTCCATGGATTCGCTGAATTGGTTAAGCAGAGTTTGATGAGCATCCGGAGTTTTCGTTTGCGCGTGCAGGGAACTGGCCGCGATGATGCATAGCACAGCAGCATCGAGCCCACTCCAGATGATTCCGCTTCTACGCCTGTTCAAGACTAGATTTTTCATACGACCTCTTCCTCCAGAGCGCATGAACCCAATATGAGAATCAGAAAAGTGTAATCAAATCCCGGACCGCGAGCGAGTCGAGTTCGAGTGTACCTGCCTTCGCAACGGTGACGAAGCAAATGAAGGCTGGAGGTCGTTCGCGCTATGATAGCGCCGGACTTAAGGCGCAAATTTCGTGAAGCGATCGCGACCGATCACCTATGATACCGTCCGGCGAATGGCGCTTACCCTTCCGAATGTCGAAGAAAGCACTTCCTACGGCACGCCCGCGCTGAAAGTAAAAGGAAAGCTCTTCGTTCGTTGGCGCAATGAGGAAGATCCCGATACGATCGTCCTGAAAATGCCGTTCGAGCAGAGAGAAGGGCTAATGGCTGAGGATGCCGAAACATACTTCATCACCGACCACTATCGCAATTATCCTTGGATTCTGGTGAGACTCTCGAAGGTCCACCCGGACGCGCTACACGAGTTGTTGCAGACCGGGTATCACTCCGCGTTAGATTCGAAACACACAAAAGAGCGACATTAAGCTTCTACGCGCTCGCTCTATCGTCTTGCCAGGAAAAACTCCCGCAGCAACGCAATCGACTGCTCGGCCAGAACGCCGGAAGTTACTTCCACCCGGTGATTCAGTTTTTCATGCTCGAGAATTGAAAAACACGATCGCACGGCACCAGCCTTCGTGTCATCTGCGCCATAGACCAGCCGCGCGATGCGCGCCTGAATCATCGCGCCCGCGCACATCGCGCACGGTTCGATCGTCACGTACAAGGTGGTTCCAAGCAGGCGGTGGTTTCCTATTGTGCGAGCGGCTTCGCGCAGTACAATCACTTCCGCGTGTGCTGTGGGATCGCACTCCTCAATCGTGCGATTGCCCGCGCGTGAGACGACGGTCTCATTCAGGACGACAACCGCTCCTATGGGAACTTCGCCACGGTTTCCCGCCTCGCGCGCCTCATCCAGCGCGGCCCTCATAAATTCCTGGTCGCTTGAGTTTTCGTTCATCGAGTGCGATGAGAATAACACGGCGGGGCCATCGAAATTATTTCTCGGTTAGTGAAGGGAGCGGCGAGAAAGGTTACAACGAACGCGGCTTCTTGAACGACCGATGTCGGCGCCCGGAGATCATGCATTGCGTTCTGAGGTGTACGGTATTTCGGCGATGCATCGCTAGCTCCACAGTGGGATTAGTAGGATACTGATGGAGGTACGACGGCGTCTTGCACTGATCGCGCGACGCTGAAGATTCACACCTCTCGTTTCAACTCCAAGGAGGAATTCAATGGCTGCGCCGAAGCCCGCTTTGACCGAGATTGAGATTTCCCGTGACCGCCTGGCGGAGTTATTGAATGAAGATCTGTCCCGCGAATATCAGGCCATCATTTCGTATGTTGTGTACTCGCAGGTCCTGAAGGGCGCCGAGTATATGGACATTGCCGACCAGCTCGAGATTCACGCGAAGCAGGAGCTCGATCATGCACTTACGATCTCGCGCCAGATCGACTATCTGGGCAAAATGCCCGCCGTCACGCCAAAGCCCGTGCGCACATCGGAGAAAGCCAAGGATATGCTGCGCTTTGACCTCGAAAATGAGAACGAAACTGTGCGGAATTATCGCGATCGCGTCCGCCAGTGCGAAGTGCTAGGAGAATTTGCGATGGCCGAGCAGATTCGCCAAATTCTAATGCAGGAGCAGGATCATCAGATTGACTTGGCGACTGCGCTCGGTGAGGAAGTGCCGAACGTCAACAGCGGTCCGCAGAGTCGAAGACTAGGTAAGCGTCGCTAACGCCTTCGGCAGGTTTCGAAGATAGATTTGACCGCCCACCCTTCGCACCAGAGCTGCGGTGGCCCGGCTGGGAGCTAGTTCGCTACGTTCGTGAGAATCGTTTCAATCTTTGCGTCTAAATCGCGCGCGACTTTCAGCGCTTCACCGCTTCCATACGGTGCTAGAAAGGTCGCCATTCGATCGTAGGAGAGCCGCACCCCGTCTAGCCGCTCGTCGACCAGAATCGTTACCGGAGCATACGATCCTGCATCCGGTGAGCGCTCGAGCATCTGTTTCATGATGAGCGGATTGCCAATCAAATAGCGGAGGCTGCGTGGCGCGTTTTCGCCGCGCTCTTTGCGAACTATTTCACCAAGATCGAGTCGCATGAATTGCATCAACCTGAGGCCCCGGTCGCGGCGTGAATGACCTTTTCAAGATCAGTATATGATTTTGCCGACGCGACATCGTTCGTAAACGTGCTCATATTCGGATGACCCACGGATGCTTCGAGCGCCTTCACGACCTCGCTGAAGGGTTTCGCAGAGGTAATGGTAAATCGTTCCACGCTAATTTGCTTCGTTGCCATCACTGACCTCCAGGTCTTGGTAGACGCAGTAAATTCGTCATGAGACTTCCTTCCGCTTCCGAGATGCGTCCCGTTTTGAACTTCGGACCTTTTGCTCCAAATACTCGTATAGGAAGGCTCGTGCATCTTCCAGCGGTCCATCATTGGCGTCGATCCGGCTGATCATAAGCGCACCTTCCAGCGAGCCAATGATCAGCTGCGATAGCCTTCGCGGATCCGTTCGCGCATCGATTTCTCGCCTCTTCTTGCCTTCCTTCACCAGGCCCGTGATTCGTCCACTCCACGTTTGCAGCGCTTTCTTGGCGCGTGATCGAAGCAGCGCGTTGCCATCGTCCGCCTCAATCGCCGTGTTCAGTAACGGACAACCTCCCGCGACAAGCCCGGTGCGCCTCTCCACGAAGTTGGCGATCATTTTCTTGATTCGGTCCACGCTGTTCGGAACCTCGGCCAAGCCATCCAGCCGTCCGGTGACGGCCTTCCCCCACGCATAATCGAAAGCCTCGGCTGCCAACTCCTCTTTGCTTGCAAAATGACGGTAGATTCCGCCCTTCTGCAATCCGGTTGCGGCCATCAGGTCCGAGAGGGAAGTGCCCTCGTAGCCTTTTGTATTAAATAGCGGCGCCGCGTTCCGCACAATCTCTCGTCTCGTTCGCTCTCCCTTTGTCATTCCTTCCTCCGTCCAACCGCTTTTGCATTCTTGCCGAGAGGTTCTCTATATTCCACCAACTTATATCTTCTCAGTGGGGAACGGCATGTTTAGAAACCCGCCGTAGGAGGGCCGTGCCCTCTCGCCCCTTGGCGACGCTCGACCGTCCTCCGAGACCGTCTGGTCTTTTTTCCAGAGCAAGTATACCATGAATGCGACCGACCGGTCTCTTAGACATCCAATCTTTTTAAGTAACACATGAGCGAGTCCATCGCAGCCCCGGGATTTCTCGCGGTACCGGACCAACGGGTAGGCATCAACCCATGGTTTATCGCGATCACCGTCACCCTCGCTACCTTCATGGAGCTCCTCGATACGGCGATCGCGAACGTCGCGCTGCCACACATTGCGGGCGGGCTTGCCGTAAGCTACGACGAAAGCACTTGGGTGCTCACAAGCTATCTTGTCGCCAACGCCGTCGTTCTGCCGCTTTCGGCCTGGCTCAGCCGTGTTTTTGGACGCAAACGCTACTATATGGCGTGCGTCGTGTTGTTCAGCATCAGTTCATTTCTGTGCGGAATCGCTCCAAGCCTCGGCCTCCTGATTTTCTTTCGCGTCTTGCAGGGCATCGGAGGTGGCGGCCTCGCGCCGGTGGAGCAAGCGATCCTGGTTGACACGTTTCCCGCTTCCAAGTGCGCCGCCGCCTTCGCGCTCTATAGCATGGCGATTGTCACGGCGCCTGTAATCGGTCCTCCGCTTGGCGGCTGGATCACCGATCACTGGAGCTGGCGTTGGGTTTTCTTTATCAACATCCCAATCGGCATCATTTCCGTGATTCTCACCAGCCGACTTGTCTCTGACCCGCCGGAATTCACTCGCGAAGTCGAAGCAGCGCGTCGAGGCGGCAAGCTGAAAATCGACGGCCTCGGAATCTTGCTCGTTGCAATTGGGTTTGCGTGTCTCGAAGTCGTCCTCGATCGCGGCCAGACGGAAGACTGGTTCGAAAGTCATTTCATCTTGATTTTCTTCATGATCGCCATCACCGCGCTAATAGTTGCTGTTGTTTGGGAGTGGCGTCATCCCGATCCGGTTGTCGAGATTCGTCTGCTCCGCGACCGAAATTTTGCGCTGGCAAGTATTTTCTATTTCCTCTTCGGTTTTGCGCTGTTCGGTTCGACGGTTTTGATCCCGCAAATGCTCCAGCAGCTCTACGGTTACACCGCGACCGACGCAGGCCTCGTCCTCGGTCCCGGCGCGCTCGTAATTGTTGTGCTTGCGCCCGTCGTCGTTTCGATTCTGCCGAAAGTCGGCGTGCGCCCATTAATCGGAGTCGGCTATTGCATTTTCGCGGCCGCGATGTGGCACTTTGCGAGCTTCGATCTCGGAGCAGACTATCGCCATTTCGCAATGGCTCGCGCGCTCCAGGGGCTGGGAATTGCGCCTCTGTTCGTTCCGGTAAGTCAGGTGGCCTATTCCTTCCTGCCTAAAGACAAAAACAATAAAGCCTCAAGCCTCACGAATCTCTTCAGAAATCAGGGCGCTAGCTTCGGCATCGCTTTTGTCACCACAATGCTCGCCCGGCGAACCCAGCGCCATCAATCCAATCTTGTCGCGCACATTACAAACGGCGACTCGAACTACCGCAACACGCTTCATTCCTTCACCGGCTATTTCGCCATACACGGCTTCTCGCCCGCCGACGCCGCTCACCACGCCCAGGCCAAACTCGGCCAACTCCTCCAGCTGCAAGCGTCATTTCAAGGCTCTCTCGATTGCTTCACGGCCCTCGGCTGGATCGTTCTAATCGGTGCTCCACTCGCCCTGTTCATCCGCAAGTTCGACCTGGGCAAACCCTCCGCCGGGCACTAATGCCACCGTTGGCGCTCACTTCGCTGCCTGCCACGAGTCAAAGTCTAATCTACGGTAGCGCGATTAGAAATTTAAGTAAGTACCCGAAATAATGGCTGATAGCAATTCTTGATCGGCAGAAAAATGGCGTTCTGGGAGCTTTTGACCGCGCGAATCCGGCCCCCGAAAATTGCGGTTTGCGGCCTCGCATGCTTTACTAAGCGCCCAAATTCTACGAGAACAGATTGCACAGAATGTCAAAGAGGATGCGAATGCCCAAAACTGTTTTGCTTCCGCTCGGCGTTGTGATGTTCTTGTCAGTGCTCGCAAGCAATCGTCCGCCAGCGGATCAATCCTGGATCGCCGTCAGCAATAGCTGCGCAAATCAGCTCTTTGCCGTATCGATGAAACATCATCCCGATCGCGGTACGCGAGAAGGATTAAGCCAATACGATCCCCTGATTTCTCAGCCCACTCGCTCTGACGAAGACCTGGAGCGTCAGGAAACCGCCCAGGTGCTCGCAAAGTTGAAGACTGCAGCCGCGCAGCAACAGCAAAAGGAAGTCGCGGAAGATTTGCAGATCATGATCCGCGCGGTCGAGTTGGAGTTTCGGGCCGAGGACTTCGCGCGGGCTCATCTAGTGCCGTTTATCAACGCAAGCAGCTACGTATTCGCCGGCCTGCAAATCTTGCTCGATGAACAGACCGCATCCGATCGCCGTCCCGCAGCCGTTGTGCGACTGCGCAAATATGCCGGCATCGAGCCCGGCTACCCACCAATCGTGGAGATTTTAAAGCAGCGCGCCATCGAGCAGATGGCCAAGCCCGGCGTCGTCTATCCGGCGCGCGTCGAGATCGAAACCGAACTCTCGCGCAATTCGAATTACATGGATGGAATTGCCGCGCTCATGACGAAGTACAAGCTGGAAGGCTGGCAGGAGACGTTCGAAAAACTGAAGTCGCAGCTAGCCGATTACGACGCATGGATTAGAACAAACATATTGCCGAAGGCACGATCTGATTTCCGTCTGCCGCCAGAAGAATACGCGCTGAATCTTGAGCAGTATGGCATCGACATTCCGCCTGCGCAGATCGCCGCGATGGCGCACCAGGCGTTCACAGAAATTCAGGGCGAGATGCAGCCAATCGCCGCGCGTATCGCGAAAGAACGCAATCTTCCATCGAACGACTATCGCGACGTGATTCACGAGTTAAAAAAACAGCAACTCGTTGGTGATGCGATTCTTCCGTTCTACGAAAATCGGCTGAAACAGATCGAGCAAATTATTGTCGCGCAGAAAATCGTGACGCTTCCCGATCGCCCGGCGCGCATTCGCATCGCCACGGCCGCAGAGACCGCCCAGCAGCCCGCTCCGCACATGGTTGCGCCGCCATTTCTTCACAATACTGGGCAGAAAGGCGAATTCGTCCTTCCGCTCAACATTCCCGGACCGGCGGGCGAAAGCGCGACTGATAAGTATGACGACTTCACCTACGATGCCGCAGCATGGACGCTGACCGCGCATGAAGCGCGCCCCGGCCACGAACTGCAATTCGACTCCATGCTTGAGCACGGCGTTTCGCTCGCTCGCGCAAAATTTGCCTTTAACAGCACGAACGTGGAGGGCTGGGGACTTTACGCCGAATATCTGATCGAGCCCTACATGCCGCCGGAAGGGCAGCTGATTTCGCTCGATCTGCGCCTCCAGCGCGCTGCGCGGGCGTTCCTGGATCCGGAGCTGCAATCCGGCAAAATCCAACCGGAAGACGCCTACCGCGTGATGGAAAAGGACGTCGTGCTGTCGCACGCATTCGCAAAGGAGGAAGTGGAACGCTTCACCTACCGCGCACCCGGTCAAGCCAACAGCTACTTCTATGGGTACACGAAGCTACTGTCCCTGCGGAAGGAAACCGAATCCGCGCTCGGTGCCAAGTTCAACCAGAAGGATTTTCACGATTTCATCCTGGCGCAAGGCTTGCTGCCTCCGGACTTGATGCGGCAGGCAGTGCTCGGTGAACTCGTCGCCACGGCGAAAGCGCAGCCGGCGCGTTGATAACTACCGCTCCCCGCAGCTGCCTTGACATTTTTTTCGTCGGCAGTCAGACTACGACTCGATGAAAGACCTTCTGCAACGTCTCTTCCTCGTCGACCTGCTCAAGGGGATGTGGCTGACGTTCCGTTATCAGGCGCCCAAGAATATTTACACCGAGCAGTACCCGCTCGAGCGTCCCATGGTCGCCGAGCGTTATCGGGGCGCGCCTCGCCTGAACATGAATCCCGAGACCGGCGAATCGCTGTGCATCGCCTGCAACCTCTGCGCCCTCGCGTGCCCAGAAAATCTCATCGTCGTCGGCTGGCTTCGCGACGATGCCACTCGCCGCAAAGTTCTTACCACTTTCACCTACGACACATCGCGGTGTATGTTCTGCGGCCTGTGTGAAGACGCTTGCCCCACGGATTGTCTCGAACTTACCCAGGATTTCGAGATGGCTAATTACACCCGGGAAGGCGCCATCTGGGACCGCCACCGCCTTGAAGTCGGTCCAACGCCCACGCACTACACCCGTTGATCGTGCTTTTTCTCCTCCTGTTTCACTCCGCCACTTCCTTTTGTGATGGTTTTTGCATTGGCGTTGACTTCCTTTTGCCCGCACGCGATAGGCGTTATAAGATGGCCGCCGCGCTTCTCATACCGAAAAATGGAACTTCGTAAAGACCCAATCACTCGCAGTTGGGTTGTCGTCGGCCATCAGGAACGCGAAAAACCTCGGCCCGATAATCCGTGTCCTCTCTGCCCGGAAAATCGCTTGGAGACGAAAGTCTTGCTCGACCTGCCGCAACAGGGGCCATGGCAGGTCCGCACATACCCCCATTTTCGGCCGCTCTATCACATCGAAGGCGATCCCTCGCGCACAGCGGAAGGAATTTACGATCGCATGGACGCCACCGGCGCCCACGAAATCATCATTGAGACACCCGAGCATGCGCGGTACCTCTCACAAATGCCAGACGAGCAGATCGAGCGCGTGCTCGAAGCCTACGCCCTGCGGATCGCAGACCTCAAGCGCGACGCGCGCTTCAAATATGTGGCGGTATTCAAGAATCTAGGCCCGCAATCGGGCGAGGAGTGGTCGCATTCTCATTCTCAGGTGACCGCCACTACATTTGTTCCTCGCCGTATCCTGTACGAGCTGCGGGCCGCGCGCGAATGGTTTCGCGACCGCGAGCGCTGCGTCTTTTGTGACATTCTTCGCCAGGAAGTGAGGCAGAAAAAACGTATCGTCGATAACGTTGGCGACTATTTCGCTTTTTGCCCGTACGCATCGCGCGTGCCTTATGAAGTCTGGCTGATGCCGCGTACGCACAATCACCAATTCGAAGCGCCCACGCCTGGCGAAAATCGGCGGCATCTCGCGACCTTGCTCGGACGCACGTTGCGCCGCCTGCTGAAAATTTCCGAGGCCTATCACATGGTGGTTCACACAGCGCCCAACACGCTACAAACGAAGGGTGAGCTCAGCGATTACTGGCGTACGATTGCGGGCGACTACCACTGGCATATTGAAATACTTCCCATTGTCGAAACGCGGAGTAAGTCGTACAGCATCAAGGAGGTTTATTTTAACGGGCTGCTTCCTGAAGAAGCAGCCGAGCACCTGCGCGAACTCGACCCGACGAAATGAGAACGAGCGAGGATAGATTCAGATCGTTGGCGCGCTCCGACCGAGGCGGAATCTTTTTTCGCTTGTTGTTTCTGATTTTCCTGGTGGTACTCGCGTTCGTAATCTATCTCGCCCGCTATCCAATTCTTCGCTTCGCTGGGAATTTCTGGGTTGTTGACGAATCACCGCAGACGTCCGATGCGATCATCGTCCTAAGCGATGACGATTACGACGCCGTGCGCGCTTCGCGCGCCGCCGATCTCTACCGGGCTAGCTGGGCTCCGCGGATTGTCGCGAGTGGTCGTATTTTGCGTCCCTACACATCGATTGCTGAACTGATGCAGCACGACCTGACCGATCGCGGTGTCCCCGCGACCGCCGTGGTTCGCTTCCCGAACCGGGCTCGCAATACCCTCGAGGAAGCCAGCGCCGTGTCGGAGTTTCTTTCCACGCACGGATGGAAAAAAATCGTTGTCGTTACTTCGAATTACCACACCCGGCGCGCGCGCTTCATCTACGAGCATGCACTGGCGCCCGGCACCGAGCTTCGTGTGATTGCCGCCCCGGACCCAGTTTACGATCCCAACGGCTGGTGGCGCACTCGTGAAGGACTGAAGACGTTTTTCTATGAGTTCCTCGGCTACATCGTAGCCCACTGGGAACTTCGGCATAGCGATGCGCACACCGTCTCTTCGGCCTTAGTTTCAACCCACGTCCCCCGTGTCCAATTGAGAAAAAGCGTAAGAGTCCCGATTTACAGCTAGTCACCCCTGTACTATAGTTCGAACACGTTTTGGATGCGCCTGCCGCCCGGCCATGCGATCCGGGCGATTGTGCTCGGGGAGGAAGTTTCATGTGGCGTAAGCCCGCAGAGGCGAAACCGTCTTCGCAATCTTTAGAGTCAACCAAGGCTGTTCCGGCCACGATCCAAACCGAAGCTCCGGCAATCACGCCGCCCACGCCTTCTGCCGAGATTGCACCGGCCCCGCCTGCGAATTCGGCTTCGCTGACTCCGCCCACACAGCCCGCTGCGCCTGCCGTCGCTCCTCCCCCTGCCGTACGTGGAATTTCGCGTATCTCGTCAGGGATACGGATCAACGGCGAAATCTCGGGCAACGACGATCTCTATATTGACGGTCAAGCGGAGGGGCAATTCCACTTCCCGCAATCGAAAGTGATCGTCGGGCCGAACGGAAAGGTGCAAGCCGATATCGAAGCGCGTGAAATTGTGATCGAAGGCACTGTGAAAGGGGACTTGAAAGCATCCGCGGGCGTCCAACTCGGCGGATCGAGCCGTGTGCAAGGAAGCCTCACCACGCCGCGCATCTCAATTGATGATGGGGCGCGGTTACGAGGCAAAGTCGAGATGACTCGCGCAAGCGATGCGAAGCCTCAGGCAGATATCGCGCCGATTTCGCCGGCTACGGCTTTGAAAACGAACAATGCGCCGCGTGCCATCGCGCACGCCTCCGGAGAATAGGCTTAAATGAATTGGACGGCTAAAAATCGCGCAAGCAGCACCACTCCGGAGGTTCGGCCGAAGCCCGGCGGTGGATCATCCGGCTCTGCCGCCTCCTCATCCGCGAATCTTCGCGTCTCAAATGGCTTGAAGGAGTTCCTCCAGCACCTCGAAGATGAAAAGACTCCCCGTATCCTCGATCTTGGGCAAGTGTCGCAATCCACACTCAATTTTTTCATCGAAAAAGGCTATCGGGTCACGACCGAGGATTCGTTACGCTCGTGGAAAGAATTTTTGAGCGCCGAAGAGGAAGGACTCCGGCTCGCGCAGGTGGGCGATGGCCAGGAGAAGATTTCGCAGGCATATCTGGCCGAAAAGTTCCTCGAAACCGGCTTGCGCTATTCGGAAGAGAGTTTTCACGGCGTACTTGCGTGGGACCTGCTGGATTATTTTGACGCCGAACTGTTGTCGCGCGCGATGGAAAGGCTCTATTCGCTGTTGCAACCGTCAGGCATTGTTCTTGCAATGTTCCATAGCCGGCCAGCCGAACGGTTTCATCGGTATCGAATCGTTGACACGCAAACGATCGAAGTGCTCCCAGCGCCGACGCTTGCCGTCCACGCCCACGTTTTTCAGAACCGCGAAGTTCTCGACCTATTCGGAAAATTCCGGTCATCGAAAACGTTCGTGGGTCGCGACCAGCTCCGAGAAGCGCTTTTCCTAAAATAGCCGCCATCTCCAGGTACACTAGCGCCATTACTGCAGCTGCGGCAGTGCGTATTCGAATTCATAAGAATGCTTTCCACCTTCAATGATCACCGTAAGCTTCCCGGTAATTCCTACAAGCTGTCCTGAGCCGGAATCTGGTACGACGGTAATATTTTGCATGGGCGCGCCTCGTGTGAGTGTTCCGCTGTGCTGCAAAACGAAGCTTCCCGTGCGGCCGTTCAAGGTGCCCGTGACGCGTTCGATCGCGACGTAACCTGCCGAGCCCTGCACATCGGTCCCCGCCGTAAGCATCTCGCCCTTGGCCGTTGCCTCGAGACCGCCATGATATTGCTTATCGAGTGACATCCGCGCGAGCGTCGAGCCTTCGGCTTTGTCCGGTGTTCCTTGCGGAACCACCTTCACGTCGAACGGTCCGCTCGCATGTTGTGTGGCCACGGTCCCTCCTTGTCTCGATTCGCTTAGCGATTGCCGGTGTGCTTCGCGAGACGCTGAAAGTGCCGGTTCACCCGCTGAAAGTACCGATCCTGCAACGCCGATTTCGACGCAGATGCATATGATAGCTGCGGCGGTAACAACTTCTCCAGTACGCGATCGGTTTTTCATCTTTCAGTACTCCTTGTGTGACAGATTCTGCGGCGACACGCTTCCCGTGGCAACTCCCCCCACCGGTATGAGAGAGACCATTTCCAACAGACTCGATACTCCAGGGGGCCTCTTCTCCCCAATTCTCTATAGGCTAGCGTATCTTTGGTGACACTACATACATTCCATTATTGGCGCGACGCGCAGTCGTTGTTTACAATTAGACAACTGCTTCGAGGGAGACCCTCTCATGCGTAAGTTCCTTTTTGTGGCTTTGATATTGGCAATCGTAATATCGGTGTTTTCGCTTCCACAATTCGCACAGGCTCAAGTGGGCATCAGCGTTTCGATCACGACCCCACCGCCGCCGCTTCCGGTCTATACGCAACCTTATTGCCCGGGGCCTGATTACATTTGGACTCCCGGTTATTGGGCGTGGGGACCGGATGGCTATTTCTGGGTGCCCGGCACATGGGTGCGGGCGCCAAGAGTCGGTTTCCTATGGACGCCTGGGTATTGGGGCTGGGGCGATGGAGTGTACGTTTGGCATGGAGGATTTTGGGGCCCGCACGTGGGATTTTATGGCGGCGTTAACTATGGCTTCGGCTATGGCGGCGAGGGTTATGAAGGCGGATACTGGCGTCACGGTGCTTTCGTTTACAACACTTCAGTGAATCGGGTGAACACGACCGTGATCCACAACACGTACCACAAGACCGTGGTTTATCGGTCGGATAGCCGAGTGAGTTACAACGGAGGCCGAGGCGGCATCGACGCCCGGGCTAGCGCCCGAGAAGAGGCCGCATCTCGCGATCGTCACCTGGGAGCGACGGCGTCGCAGACTCGGCACGAAACGGCGGCTCGAAGTGACCGCCGCCAACTGGAGTCGGAAAACCACGGCCGCCCGTCTGTAGCGGCTTCGCGGCAGCCTGGGCAGTTCAAGAGCAGGACTGTAGGTGTACAGGATGCGAAAGCAGGGCACGCGACCGAAACGCGGACGAGAGCGAGTGAAACGCCCACCGCTCACACATCGGACACGACGCATCACGCAGCGACGTCGGGTTCCGAAAGAACGCCGGCGCACACCAGTCATCCGGTGAGCCAGCCGCATAATGCTGAAACACATGCGAACCGCGGGGCGACGCCTCATGAAACGTCGTCAACGCATGCGTCGACGCCCCACACGAATGCCGGCTCGAGCGCAACCCATGGAGGCGGCCATGCGGAAACGCACACTCAGGCCGGGCATACCTCCGCTCCAAAAGAGAACACGAGACAAGAGCACAACTCGTCGCACACATCCGCGCCTCGAGAGAATACCAAGCAGGAGCAGGGTTCATCGCACGGAGGCGGCTCGAGTGCGCGGTCCGCTGGCGGCGGCAGCCACGGGAATGCGGCTGCAGCCCACGGCGGGGCGTCGCACAGCGAGCCCAAGTAAAGCGCGCTGAAGCGACCCTCGAGACATCGAAAATTTCGCTTGCACCGAGGGTTGTACGGGAGTAAAAGCAAAAGTGTAGTGGCTAGTGCACGGAAGGGAGAGAACATGACTCCACCGGGCCTAGAATTTTGAAAGCCGTTTACACACCGCTTTTGCGGTGCGCGCCGACGTAAATGTCTTCGGCATTGCGTCGGCTTACGGACAAAGAGAAAACGGGAAGCTGCCAGGCTTCCCGTTTTTCTTTTCAAAGGGCATCACGCTGAATTGCCGGTTGGTACCAAAAAAAAACGTAGCCGCCCGCTACTTCTCCTCAGTTCCTGCGCGTTTGAGGGGCGCCGTGCGTGCCTGGGAACGGGCCTTCCATGCCGAGTACGCTGCCGGCAGAAGCGAGGCAACAATGACTGCGGCGATGACAAAGTGGATCCGCTTGTCGATATTGGGAACACTGCGGCCCAGAGTGTAGCCAAGGAGCGTCATGCTCCAGACCCAGAGGAAGCCCCCGAAGACATCGTAAATGAGGTAGCGTGAATAACTCATTTTAGCGGCGCCCGCCACCGGCGGACAGAAAGTGCGGATGATGGGGACAAAGCGCGCCAGGATCACCGTCTTGCCGCCATATCTTTCGTAAAATTCATGAGCGCGCTCGAGATGCCGCTTTCTGAAAAAGCGCGAATCTTCGCGTTTGTATAGACTCTGTCCCGCCATCCACCCGATAAAGTAGCCGAGTTGATCTCCCGCTATCGCGCACAAAGTCACAAAGATCAGCAGCGTGCTGATGCTGGTATGTCCCGCGCCGGCAAACACGCCAGCCGTGACCAGCAAAGAATCGCCCGGAAGGAAAAAGCCGACAAACATTCCAGTCTCGACAAAGACGATTACGCACACGAGTATTGGACCGCCCCATTCAATGAGGCCCTTCACGTCGTAGAGATGCGCCAGTAGCTGCTTCAACGATTCGATCATTGGGCTCGTGTCTTCGCGGCGCGCTCCCACGAAGGGGCGCGAATCGAATTTAGACAATAACAGAAAAATGGAACCTAGAAATTCGCAACAAGGGACTCCGTTTCGCGGTTCGCACACTTGGCCCGCAATCTTGTATCGCTTCCGAGATATTTTATGTAACTAACCTTGATTCAGATGATTAGCAGCTAGTACTGCCCTCCTATTAAACGTAGCCCCCTGTACCATTGGCCAGTCCGGCAGCCTGCCCGAAACTTCCAGTTGTAACAAGCAGTCTCCTGAGGAGGAGCAAATGGAAGGCGGCTACGCAGTTTGGATGGGGCAACCGGTGGTGCTTCGAGTAGTAGCAGGGAACCTGCGAGTTCCACTTCGCGGCCGGATGTTGTCCGAGACGAACGACGTAGTCAGGCTCCGAATCGCGGATAGCTGGGATATCGATATTTTCAAGTCCATGGTTGTGTGCATCGAGCACGACAACCCGGTGTATGTGGTCAATTAGGGCGGCCAACGGATGAGCGCTTTGGCGGGCAACCGCTGGGAAATGGGGCGTGAGGCGATAGGTACTCCAGCGCCGCTTTCGCAGGATGCAAAGCATACGTCGCTCATGCGAGACCGGATGTGCGCCTTGCGCGACACACTTCTAGTGCTCGGCTTGCAGTTGGTTTTTCGAGTGACACTGATCATGCGGCGCTGGAACTATTAACCGCAAACGAGCAAGCGTTCAGAACAAGCTAAAAAAGTTTACCGGCCCAAGCCCCTCTCAACCCCCGACCCGAGTCCGCTAACCCCAGCGGACTCGGGTTTTTCTTTTATTTGCACCCCGCGGGCCGTCCGGCTGCCATAATATGGATGGGGGCGAGAGAGAATTTTTCGTAAATCCTCGTGGGTTAAAAGCCCCAGTCGATGTAATATCCCCCGAGCCAGTTACGCACCTCTAGGAGCCTGACGAATGAGAATTGCTAGCGTTGCAAGTGCGTTTCCAGCGCACTATTACAAGCAAGAGCTGTTGGTGGAAGCGCTCAAGAACGACTGGCGTCACCGGTTACCGAATCCCGCGATTCTGGACCGCCTCGATGAAAGCATGCAGGTGGAGGGAAGGTACACGGTGCGCCCGATCGAGTTCTACGAGAGCATGGAAACGTTCGGGCAGGCGAATAATGTGTGGATCGAGTGCGCTCTGGACTTGGGTGAGAAGGCGCTGTGCCGCGCGCTGGCGCGCGCTGGAATCGAGCCGGATGAGTTGAGCGCGATTTTTGTTACCTCGGTGACGGGCATCGCGGCGCCGTCAATCGACGCGCGGCTTGTGAATCGTATGGGGCTTTCGCCGAATATCAAGCGGATCCCAATCTTTGGGCTAGGCTGCGTCGCCGGTGCGGCGGGAATATCGCGCGCGGCGGATTACGTGCGCGGCTATCCGGATCAGGCGGCGGCGCTTCTTTCTGTCGAGTTGTGTTCGCTCACGCTCCAACGGAACGATTTGTCGATGGCTCATTTGATTTCGGCGTTGCTTTTCGGAGATGGCGCGGCCGCCACGGTTGTAGTTGGCTCGGAGCGGGAATCGAAAGGCCCCGAAATTCTGGCGACCAAATCGATCTTCTACCCCAATACCGAACGCGTGATGGGCTGGGATATTTCCGAAAAGGGCTTCCATATCGTGCTCTCGCCGGAAGTGCCCGACACGGTCGTAAAGCATTTGGGAGAAGACGTTGACACTTTCCTCGGGGAGCAGGGATTGAAGCGCTGTGATATCAAGAGTTGGATTATGCATACAGGGGGACCCAAAGTTCTCGAAGCCACCGCTACGGCGCTGGGCATCACTGCAAAGGATTTAGCTGCGTCCTGGGAATGTTTGCGAAAGGTTGGCAACATTTCGTCTACTTCCGTGCTCTTAGTATTGGAGGATGTTTACACTCACCGGCGCCCGCCCGCCGGCAGCCATAGCATTTTGGCTGCCATGGGACCTGGATTTTGCTCGGAACTGGTGCTGCTGAAATGGTAAGGGGAGCGAGGGCCGGAAATAATGAAATCGGATGTTTTGGTGGTGGGTGCGGGCCCGGCCGGCCTCGCGACCGCGATCGCCGCGGCGACGAAAGGCCTCCACGTTACGGTAGCAGATGCGCGGCGTCCGCCGATCAACAAACCCTGCGGTGAAGGACTGCTTCCTGAAGCGGTCGAAGCGTTACGCGGTATCGGTATTGAATTAAATTCCTCTCTAGGTTGTCTCCTCGAAGGCTTTCGTTTCTCTGATGGCTTGCATTCCGCCAGCGCTCCGATGGCGCGTGGACGCGCGTTTGGCTTGCGCCGGACCGTGCTGCACGAATTGCTCGTCGGACGAGCTGTGGAAGCCGGAGTGAATCTTCGCTGGGGCGCGCGCGTTTCTGATTTCGCGTCCAGCGGAGCGAGGATCGACGGGGAATATTTCCGTTTCGATTGGCTTGTAGGAGCTGACGGCTTGAATTCATCCGTGCGCCGGTGGGCCAAAATCGGGAGACTTCGAACTCGTCGTAACCGATTTGGATTCCGGCGGCATTTCGCGATCGCGCCGTGGTCGAGACTTGTCGAGGTGTATTGGGGCGAGCGTGCCCAGTTGGTAGTGACGCCGACGGGCGCTGGCGAAGTCTGCGTAAGTTTTTTTTCGAGCGACGCGAACTTGCGTATTAAAGACGGGCTGGCGGAATTTCCAGAGGTTGCACGACTTCTGAAAGGGGCGGAACCGACGACGGTCGAACAAGGAACAATCGTTGGCCTGGCGAGCGCGCGCAGGGTGACAGCTGGCCGGGTGGCGTTGGTGGGTGACGCGTCGTGTTCTGTGGACGGAATCGCGGGCCACGGATTGAGTTTGGGCTTTCAAGAGGCGCTCGAGCTTGGGGAAGCGCTCGCAAGGCAGGATCTCAGCTACTACGAATCGGCGCGTCGGCGGATTGCGAGTTTGCCGCTATGGATGACTCGTTTGCTGCTTCTAATGGGTGCCAGCGGCTGGATCCGCCGAAGAACGTTACGATTGTTTGAAAGCCAGCCCGACCTGTTCGCGACAATCATATCAATCCATACGAGCAAGCCGCAGGGCTACGCTTTCGACGCAAAAGAAATGATCGACCTATCGTGGCGTCTGCTCTGGGCGTAGAAATGACGCCCCGTTCGCCACTTCGCCGTCGCGGTGGAGTTCGACTCTGGCTCTTGCTGTTCAATCTTATTGTTGTCTTACTCTTTGCGCCTCGTGCGTTCGCGCAGGAGTCTGTATTCATTCTCGATCCGGCAAAAAGCAGCATCGAGTTCACGCTCGGAGCGTCGCTGCACACTGTGCATGGCACATTTAAGTTGAAGAGCGGCGAGATTCATTTCGATCCATCCAAAGGCACCGCAAGCGGAGCGATCGTTGTTGACGCGCTGAGCGGCGAAAGCGGCAACGAAGGCCGTGACAAAAAGATGCATCGGGAGATTCTGGAAAGCCCGAAGTTTTCGGAGATCGTTTTCGTCCCGATCCACCTCGAGGGGACGGTGGCGCCGCAAGGAACGTCCCAAGTAGCTGTCTCGGGCATCATGAAACTTCACGGCCAGGATCATGAAATGGTTCTCAATTTCGCTGTCCAGCCCGGAACATCGGGGCAGGAGCTGGCGACCACGCGGTTTTCCGTGCCTTACGTGAAATGGGGACTAAAAAATCCCAGTACGTTCATCTTGCGAGTAAGCGACAGCGTCGATATCGACGTTCACGCCAGCGGGCAACTCACCTCGGCGCCTTCACGCCACTAGCAGTCCTTGATCTTCCTTTCATCGCTCAACTCTTAGGAACTTTTTGGCGCTCCGAATGGAATCAATAGATGTAAGCGCTCATGTTTAAGTAGTTGTGAAATTCGGGGCATAAGGAGCGAGATGACAAGAAATCAAGCGGCGCGAAAATCATTGACACATAGAAACGCGAGTCTTTTTTATTCAGTGCTGGCGATATTTGCAGCTGCATTCCTGTTGTCATTTGCGAGAGCCGCAGCGAAGGAAGTATCGACGCTCGCTGCGTTGCAGGATGCGACCGGGAATACGCCAAAGCTGGCTGGCCATTGGCAGTTCAACAAGGATCAAAGTGACGACGTGCGGCAGAAGATGCAAGCGGCGCGCGGCGATTCCGGTGGCGGGCAAGGAGGGGGCGGTGGTTATGGAGGCGGGCGTGGCCGAAACGGCGAAGGCCGTGGACAAGGCGCAGGGATGATGGACGATCTGCAGACTCTCGCCATCGAACAGACCGGATCTAACGTGAAGGTTACGGGGAAATCCGGACGCGTGCTCGCACAATATCCGAGTGACGCGAGTGCTGAGAAGAATGCCAGCGGAGAAAGGGCAGGCCAGAGAACAACCACGTCGCAATGGCAAAATGGCCAGCTGACCGTGGTGACGCAAAGCCCGCGCGGGAAAACCACTCGTGCTTACAGCATGTCCCCGGATGGTAAGCAGCTGTACGTGACCACAAAAATGGAAAATGAGCGGTTCAAGGAACCCGTAATGTATCGCTTAGTTTACGACCCCGCGAGCGGCGCATCGAATTGATATCAGTCGCGGCATTGTCGGTCGGGCAGCTCGAGCGATGGCCTGGTTCGTGCCATACCAACGAGCTAGCAGTGTAACTCTGCACTCGTTGCTTAGGGCATGGACCAGTCCGCCAATCCGGTCTCACGGTTTTGCAGTCCAACGTCTCGGTCGGTCGTGCATCAATTGGCAAAAGTAACTCTGTCTGCCAAAACGGCGTCAAAAGGATAATTGGATGGTGGTTTATATCGTTCCATCTCACAGTTAGGCAACGCTGCGAAAGACTGCGGCGAGCCGGTCTCGTGCTGCTTTCGCTCGTTCTGATTCCGATTGTAGCTTCTGCACAGGAAATGGAAGCGCGAGCGCAATCCCAATCTCAATCCGCCGCGCCATCGAAGGCACAGCCTGCCGCTGAACAACCTGCCACACAACAAGCAGCAGGTCCCGCCGTGACAGGCATCATTCGAAACCCCGAAGTAAGCCCCATTCCCGGCGCGATCGTTCGAATCACAAACACCGACACAAAAAAAAGCTGGGTGAGCTGGACCGACGAATCCGGAAAATTTGAATTTCCCGCGCTCCCGCCAGGCCGATACCATGTCGAGGCGAGCCAACTCGGTTTTGCGGCCTCGTCGCTCGATGTCGAACTTCCCGTTGTTCCTCCCGGCCCGATTCCAATGGTTTTGCAGGTGGCCACCCTCGCTCAGTTGACCGCACCTCCGCCGAATTCAACTTCCGGCAAGCCGCCAGAAAATACTGCGGTCTCAGGCAATCCATCAAACGCGAATCCGAGTGCATCCGCTGTTGCTAGTGGAAATGGAGGAGGTAAGGCAAGGAACGGAAATGATACCGGAGGACGAAACGGTGGAAGACAGCCGCTCCCGCCCGGCGTATCGAACGCGTTGAATCAGGGAATGGGCACAGGATCAGGGCGCGGCGGATTTCAGCAGACGGATCTGACCGGTGAAGCTGCCGCGCAAGCCGACGAGACCACGACGCCACAAAACAATAACAACGCCGGACCACAACTCTCGGCGGCACTCTCAACCAGTGGCGCTTCGTCGGCCGATTCGTTCCTATTGCAGGGAACTGTCGGTCACGGATCGGCTTTCAGCGGCCCCGTTGGATTCGCTGGCCTCAACGTGGGTGGGCCCGAAGGCCCTGGTGTGCCCGGCGGTCCCGGCGGACCCGGAGCGCAAGGGGGTCCTGGTGGCGCTGGTGGCGGCAGACAACGCTTTGGCGGCCCCGGTGATGGCGGGGGAACCCTCTTTGGCGGCGGTGGTGGTCCAGGCGGCGGCCAGGGTGTTGGAGGCCCATTCGGTGGCAGGGGCGGCGGACGTTTTCTGCG